>BFBZ01001856.1_pt1 | contig 12969 bp, 10 predicted proteins | sample 1888401 | NCBI WGS metagenome assembly BFBZ01 (sample SAMD00112614, study PRJDB3348) | symbiont metagenome | host: Chara braunii | reverse complement strand
CTGGCTGCAGCTGATCTGCGAGCGACTGCGCACGCGACGGGTCGATATCGAATATTTCGATCGTGCGTGCCCCCATTTGCGCCACGGCATGCGCAACCGCGACACCGGCCCCGCCGGCCCCAAGCTGCACGACATGGTCGAGCGAGACTCCGGACAGGCCACGACGAAAGCTCTGCGCAAATCCCCACCAATCGGTATTGTGCCCTATCCTGCGCCCGCCTCGAAAGACGATCGTATTGATCGAGCGCAGCGTCTGGGCATCCGGCGAAAGCTCGTCTACCAGCGCGACGGCCACCTGCTTGCAGGGATGCGTGATATTCAGGCCGGCAAAGCCCTGGGCTTCAGCCTCATCGATCAGTGCCGGCAGATCCGATACGCCAAGGCCGCGAATTTCGAGGTCGATGAGATCATAGCGGTATGAAAGACCGTAATTCTCACCCTCGCGCATGTGCATGGCCGGCGTCAGCGAACGGCCGATGCCAGCACCGATGAGACCGACCCGAAGTTGACGTGAGATGATGGCAGCCTGAGTGTTCAATCTATCCTCCCGAGCAGCGAACCATAGCCATATCGCAGCTCGAGATCAAAATGTACGAACTAGTACGTAAAGTCAATGAACGGTACAGAAATGCTGTTCGCGGCAGTGCTCGGCGACATCATCACATTGCCTCGGATTCTCAAATAGTGTTCGAAGGAGCAGTCTTCAGGAAAGCCAGAATTGCGTCGACGATCAATGCCTTGTGCCGTTTTTTCAGCTCGTCGGAGGACAAATCTCGTTCGAAGATTGCCCCGAATGTATGGCGATTGGACACCCGGAAAAAACATTGCGCACTGATCATCATGTGCAGGTCGACAGGATCCACCCGGCGTATGAAGCTACCATCCGCATAACCACGTTCCAGGATGCCGGTAATGATATCGATGACGGCGATATTCATTTCCGACAGCACGACCGAACGCTTCATATGTTCGGCTCGATGAATATTCTCGATGCTGACCAGGCGCACGAAATCCGGATTTTGATCATCATGATCGAAGGTGCTGGCAATCAGCTGCGCCATCGCCTGAACTGGCGGCATGTTTTCGAGATCGAGCTCGCTCTCTAGCGTCCGGATCTTCGTATAGGCCTGTTCGAGAACGGCGAGATAGAGCCCTTCCTTGCTGCCGAAATAATAGTAGATCATGCGCTTGGAGGTCTTGGTGCGCTCAGCGATCTCATCGACACGCGCGCCGGAAAAGCCTGCGGCGACAAATTCTTCCGTCGCAATCTTCAGGATATTTTCCTTGGTCGCGTCGGGATCGTTTTTCCGCGTGAGGCGCTCGATCTTGGCCGCTTGCGCTTTGGTCATGCCTTGCTCGTCTTCCTGGGTCCATCAATGCCCACCATTGAAGATCAAAGCTTTAACACAGCCTCAGCGCGAATGGGGAGAGCCTAAAGCTTCGGCAGACCAATCGGTCGCAGATACCGTCTCAGTGCCGCGATGCGGAAGATCGCGTTCGTCGCACCGTAGCCGCGATAACCGCTACGCTGGACGATCTCGAAGAAGAACCCTTCTCCATAACTGGGACTATAGAGCTGGAAATATTCGCCATGATCGTCGCGATCATAGAGGATATTATATGCCTTCAGCCGATCGGTGAATTCCGGATCGAGGCCGAATCTCGCCTCCAGATCATCATAGTAATTCGGCGAGATCACCAATGTCGCGAAACCGTTGGCAGACAGGGCGGCAGCCGTCGCAAAGATGTCTTCGGTCGCAAAAGCCAGATGCTGAATACCCGAGCCGAATGTCTCGGCGATGAAATGGCCAGCCAGAGTATTGCGGTTTTCCGCGCCGTTGAGCGTGATGCGCAGCGTACCTAGATCATTTTCGACGACCTGGCTTCGAACGACGCCGGCAGGATCGATGATGTCGACCATCGGCGTCTTATGCGCATCGAGTATCGCCGTATAGAACAGCAGCCAGGTGAGCAGTTCTTCGTACTTCATGGTCTGCGCAACATGGTCGATGCCCGTCAGGCCGACCGGCTGCAGATCGGCATCGTCGTTGACGGGGTCGAACTCGATCTCCCAGATCCGCCCGAGCGGGCTCTGTCGATCGAGGAAATACAGGATGCCGCCACCGATACCGCGTATGGCCGGCATCTCAATCTCGCCGGGATCGAGCGATTGTTCGAAAGGCTCAGCACCGAGTGCTACGGCGCGCGCGAGGGCCGCTTGCGCGTCGCCGACCCACAGACCCATTGCATAGGCCGATTGCCCATGCAGAGCGTAGGAGGCGCCGGCAAATCCACCCTGATCGGCATTGACGACCAGATTGATGCCGCCCTGCCTGAAGACATCGACGCGCTTGGACTTATGGCGACCGACATGCCTGAAGCCCAGCGCGTGCAGTCGATCAAAAAGTGGGGATGTCTCGGCTTCATCAACGGTAAACTCGACAAAAGCCACGCCCTCGACATCAGCGCGCGGCGGCATGGGCGCCAATGTCAATTTGCTTCCGCTTTCGGCGCGCCGAACCCGATCGCCCAGGTAAACAAGCGAGCGCTTGCCGTCTACGGCGATAGCCGTCGGCGAACCACCACGGAACTGGTCGTTGAAAATCTCCAGTGAAAGATAGCCGTCATAGCCTGTCGCCGCCACCGCATTCATGAAGTCGAGCACGGGCAGATCGCCCTCGCCCGGCATGTTGCGGAAATGACGGCTCCAATAAAGAAGATCCATGTCGATCAGCGGCGCATCGGCAAGCTGAATGATGAAGATCTTCTCCTTCGGGATCGATCGGATCGAATTGACGTCGATCTTGCGCGAAAGTGTATGGAAGCTGTCGAGGATGAGCCCAATATTCGGATGATCGGCACGGCGGACGATCTCCCACGCATCGCGGTGATCATGGATGTGCCGTCCCCAGGCGAGCGCCTCATATCCCACGCGCAGGCCGCGCTTTGCTGCCCGTTCTCCGAGTTCGGCAAAGTCGGCCGCCGCACGATCGATACCTCCGAGAGCAGCCGAGGAGACATTCGAGCATACCAGCACGAGGTCCGTGCCCATTTCCTGCATGAGATCGAACTTGCGCTCGGCCCGATCGAAAGTGCGGCTACGCAGTGGCTCGGGCATGCCCTCGAAATCGCGGAACGGCTGGAAAAGCGTGATCTCCAGGCCATGATCCCGGACCATCTGGCCGACCTCGCGCGGAGATTGATCGAAGGCAAGAAAATCGTTCTCGAAGATTTCGACGCCATCGAAGCCGGCCTTTGCGATGGCATGAAGCTTTTCCCTGAGGTCACCGCTGATCGAAACGGTCGCGATCGAGGTTTTCATTGTGTCATCCCATTCATTTGGTGATTTCCAAGAAACTCATCGCCGATCGCCTACCCCGCAGCGGCCAGCGGATACCGGCGCAAAACGCCGGTATCCGTTTTTATTCAGACCGCGCGATCGGCACGCGGCGTCGCGGCAGCGATGCGTCTTCCATCCCTGCCGAGCTGATCGATCGGTGTCCGATAGGTCTCCGTTGCCGTTGCCGCCGAGGCGGCGGCAATCAGGGCCGTGATCGAGGTAAACGCTGCGACGGGCACCCACCCCATGGGCCCGGTACCCAGCAGGGTAGCACTGATTGTCGGGGCAAAACCGCCAAGTGCGAAGCCGATTTGTGTGCCGACCGCCATGCCGGAGAGGCGAACCCGAGTATCGAACATTTCGGCATAAAGCGCCGGCCAGATGCCGTTGGACGCGCTATAGACCACACCCGAAAGCAAAATGCCCAAGACGAAGACGAGGGTGAGGTTATTCTGGCTAATCGCCCAGATATAAGGCCAGATCAGAATTGCGCAACCAATGGCACCGAAGATGAAGATCGGCTTTCGGCCGATACGATCAGCCAGGATTGCCCAAAGCGGGATGGCGCCGAGCGCTGCGATATTGGCAAGCACCAGCACGGTCAGCATGGTGGAGCGGTCGATATGCATCGTATTGACCGCATAGGACAGGGTGAAGACGCTGAAGATCGTGCTGACGACCGAGATCAACGCGGCAAAGATAATGCGCAGGACATCGGCCCAGTAATTCGTCATTAGGGTGACTAGTGGCAGCTTGGTGGCCTCGCCCTTCTTGGTCTCTTCGAGGAAGGCAGGCGTCTCGGCCAACGTGCGGCGAACCCAGAAACCGACGATGACGACGACGAAGCTCAGGAAGAAAGGAATGCGCCAACCCCATGACAAGAGCGCGGCTTCGTCAAGCCTGCCGAGCGGTATGAAGACCAGGGTCGCAAGGATCAATCCCGCCTGCGTACCACTCAGCGTGAAGCTGGTGAAAAAGGCTCGCCGGTGTTCGGGCGCGTGCTCCAACGTCATCGAGCTGGCGCCGGCCTGTTCGCCCGCGGCCGAGATACCCTGCAGCAGACGTGCCAGAACGAGAAGCATTGGCGCCAGAATGCCGGCCTGATCATAGGTTGGCAGGCAACCGATGATGAAGGTGGAAAATCCCATCAGAAGCAGCGTGAAGGTGAGCACCTTCTTACGGCCGAATTTGTCGCCGACGTGTCCCAGGATAACCGCACCCAGCGGGCGCATGATGTAAGCGACGCCAAAGGTGGCGAACGAGGCGATTGCCGCGGTCTGCGGATCTTCCGCCGAGAAAAATATCTTTGGAAAGATCAGCGCGGCAGCCGTCCCATACACGAAGAAATCGTAATATTCGACAGCACTCCCGATCCAGCTCGCCAGAGCGGCGCGCTTCGGTGTCTTACGTTCGACTGGTGTTTTCATCATTGTTCCTCCCCAGAACATGTCAGTTTCGAAGACATGCCACACCCGCCAGCGTCAGCTTTCGCTCACGCCCTCCCGCACGGCATCCTTGATCGTCTTGGCAGTCACCGGTACCGCCGCGGCGGTACACGTCACTCCTCATAGCAAATAATGTACGAACTAGTTCGTTTTGTAAAGTGATGCGCTCAGATGGTTGGAAATGGCACGACCTTCATCGACAATGATCGCTTAGATTTGAATTCTTTCGCCACTTCCGCAGAGCCCTTATGAATGAGAAAAGGCGAAATATTCCAACGCATTGGAAATATTTTGGCGGGTCATCGCGAATGCCCAATCGGACCACTGCCTGACAAAATCGATACACGCTCGCCACCCACATTCACGAATCCGTGCGATGGCGCAGTGGGCGGCCATGACGGATGCAACTGTCGAAGTTCGCAGGCAAAGCCCTGTCCGCGTTTTGCTGAAATAAAGCGGCATAGCCAGCCGAGTGGCTATTCATTTGACTTCGGGTTTACATCCATCGGGACTATGGCACAGAGCTACGGCGCTGACCGGACCCGGACCTCTCGACATGGGGAATGACGCACTCAAAGGTTCATTCCTTGCGCATAGACGCGAGTTGCAGGCCTACCTGACAAGGAAACTACGCTACGCGGATAAGCGCCTAGGGCAATCACGGGTATATCGGGTCGACGGGGGGCAAAACATAAACGCGGCTCAATGTGATGAACGCCACTGCGGGAATAGAGCTTCGCCTGGCCGGGCCTTGAGACGTGGCTCCGGCCCCCGGACCACTATGACATTTTAATCTCACGCCACCGGCCGGCCCATGGAATACCTATGCGCTGATCTCCATTCTCAACGGCATCTGGAATCTGTTGAAGATATATGGAGCTACAGTGATGTACTTCGAGCTCAAGGACACCACGGCCGAGATCCTTGCCAAAAGTCGTCGGCATGAAGAGCTTTGCGAATTGCCTCTCGACCTGATCGGCTCCGAGCAGGAGGCCTATGATATTCAGGCCTTTGCTCAAAACGCACTCGGCTTTGGCCGAAAGGGATACGCCATCGTCGGTTCCAGCGAGCCCTGTCGCCAGGCGCTTGGTCTGGCGAAACCGATTTATTCCGAGATCCCGGCTCTCGCTCTTGCATCCGCGGCGACGGCGTTTCGGCTGCCGCCTGGCGTCATCGGCGCGCAATGCGAAATCACATTCACGATGCTGCGCACCTTTCCCGATGCTGACGAGCGCATCTCGCCGGAAACCGCTGCCGTTGCTGTTGCCGGATGTCGACCCGCGATCGGCATTCTTGGACGCCGTACAGTCCGAGGGATCGCCGGTGACAATGCCGCGATTGCGGATTTCGGCCTGCATGTCGCAACCCTTCAGGGCGGCCAGACGGTGGATGTCGATCTCTCCGTACTTGGAAAACTCGACGTCAACGTCTTCCTGTTCAAGGAGGCCGGGATTTCAGGGCGCGCTTCATCCGTCATGGGGCATCCACTGAATGCCGTGGCCTGGCTGGCAGCCGCCCTCTCTTCCCGTGGCAAGCAACTGCAGGCCGGCGACGTTGTCGCGACGGGCGCATGCGCGAAGATCCTCTGTGTTCACGCGGGACAGCATGTTGCAGCAGATTTCGGGCCGCTTGGCCAAGTCGAATGCATCTTCGAGTAACGAACAATCAGGAGCGGAAGGCCAGCAGATGCGTCCCCAACAGAAACCATTCGTCGTAGAAATCCGGAGAAGCCGCCGCCGAAAGGAAGCTTCGCCATCCCAGCAAGAGGGCGGCATTCGTGCGCTGACCGTGACACATGCGACGAAGCAAGAGTATCCAAAGGATCCTCGCCTGAACGGGCGTGCATGATGGTCAGCCGAAATATCCCTTTCGAGTACTTTCTTCTTTCAGGCATTCGCGCGGACGGCCCCGTCATCGCTCGAGTAGCCGACACCGCCGTCGCCCGGTCCGTCTCCGACGCCTATGGGCGCCGCTACCATTTCGTCGGCGTCGCGCAGCGGGATGGCGCCGGCAGGATCGATGTGCTGTCTCTAAAGGAAGGCGAGTGGATCGTTTCGCCCAATCTCATATACCAAGCAGCCTGAGTGATGCGAGCAGCGTCGCGTGTACCGCTTACGCATCAGGCATCGCGGCGGGCGATCGTTGCTCCCAGCATCAGGGCCATCATTTCGATCGTCGCGTCCGGATTGGCCGGACGGCGCTCCGGATCAAACGCAACGCCGATAACGACTGCGCGATCGGTTGAAACTTGAGCTGGCCAGAAATCGAACCGCGATTGATCGAATGGATAAACGCCTCCATTGACAATCGCCTTCGAAGTCAATGCCGTTCTTATCGCCTCGAGCTCCATGGGAGAGAGGTTCTTCTCACCCTCAATCTTAAGGTCGTCACCCTTGCCGGAGACAATGATGGCGACGGGAACGTGAAAGAGCGAGATCAGAGCAGACCGGGTAAGATGTGTCGCCTCCTCCGTGGAGTTGGCAGCGATCATCTGTCGAGCATAAATCTGCAGCTTCTCCTGACCCCGGCGGTAACGATCAAGTTCTGCCGCATCGCGCCGCCTTGTGGAGGCGATCGCACTGGTTATGCAACCGATGATGAAGAGCAAGGCAATCGCCCATATGTTGGCGGTGTCCGCTACCGCCAGCGAAAAGCGGGGCTCCGTGAAGAAGAAATTATATGCCAAGGCGCCGAGGAGCGCGCAAAACAGCGCCGGCCTGAGGCCGAATGCCACGCTGCTGATGACGACGGGCAAGACATAGATCAGCGACAGATTGGGAATGGCCTCATATCGGTCGAAACCGGCGGCAACCGCGGTGGCCATTGCCGCCATAATGAGGGACACAAGATACTGAATAACCAGCGGCATCTCCGAGAGGCCTGTGTCGCGCATGACAAACGGATCTGCGACAATGCCGGTCTGAGATTGGCTGAAATCTTTTTCCAGGGACATGGCGGAATCCTCCTGAAAGAGAGATGGCCAGATCCGCATATCAATTCCATATGGATGGCGGACGAGATTTATAAAAACTGCATAAATGGACCCGTCGTCAGCCTTGACTGACCACCGGACGCCCGATTTTCGAAGGGGCTCATCACCTCACGGATGTTGCAACTATGTCGCATTTCAAAATTTAGCCGAAAATTTCGCCAAATTCGACTTGGCCTGAGTGATCAATCAATCTAGGATTGGTCATCATCAACACGGTTCTAGGGGGTTTTAGATGGCTGTTTTTTCCAACTCCCCAGTGGCTTCCGCGAATATCGCCTGAAGCCGGCTGCGTTTTCGAACGCAATAGAACGTGATGGACTGGCGCTAAATTTCCCGTCGATCGTTCCGCATCAAACCATTTCGCGCGGTTTTGCGCGAACATTCCTTTCCCTATGACGGAGCCGGCGAAAGCCGGATACATCAATGGCTCTTGGTTTCAAATCCCGCCGCGGCGGTGCTTTTCGCAGCGTTTTTCGTTATTGCTGGGCTCATTGGAAGCATCAGCCGGGCCGCGCATCCTTCATGCTGTTCACGGCGATGCTGTCTACGCTTGCGGATGTGCTGACACCATTGTTCTCCGGCCGTCTGGTCGACGCGGTGGTGTCCGGTCAGGCCAGTGACGCTGCAACGTGGAACAATGCTTTCAACGCCTTTTGCTGGCTGATGGCGCTGTCAGTCGGCGCTGTCATCCTGCGGCACGCCACGTTCATCGCCATCATCCGCTTCACGCTGAAGTCGATGTCGGAAATCGCAGCGAATTCCTTCTTCCATATCCAGCGCTTTTCAAGCGACTGGCACGCCAACAGCTTTGCCGGCTCGACCGTTCGCAAGGTGACGCGCGGCATGTGGGCGCTCGATCTGCTCAACGACACAGTCTTCATCGCGCTGTTTCCCTCGCTGATCATGCTCATCGGCTCGACCATTCTGATGACCTGGTACTGGCCGATGATGGGACTGCTGGTCGGCGCCGGATCCGTATTCTTTATCGCCTTCACCGCGACGATGGCTCTGCGCTACGTCGCGCCGATGGCCAGCATGGCCAATAGCTGGGATACACGCCTTGGCGGCGCGCTCGCCGATGCTGTGACCTGCAACGCCGTCGTCAAGGCCTTTGGCGCCGAGGATCGGGAAGACAAGCGTCTCGCCAAGGTCATGCGCAAGTGGCGGGATCGCACAGCACGCACCTGGACGCGCGGCACTGTGAACGGCACGTCGCAGAACGCGCTGCTCAGCCTGTTGCGCGGCAGCGTGCTGGGGCTTGCCCTTTGGCTCTGGGCCAACGGCAAGGCCAATGCGGGCGACATCACCTTCGTCCTGACTGCCTTTTTCATCCTCCAGGGATATCTGCGAGAAATCGGCATGCATATCCGCAACCTGCAGCGCTCGGTCAACGACATGGAAGAGCTTGTCTCCATCCATGCGCAGCCTCTGGGTGTCGAGGATGTGCCAGGCGCTCCAGCGCTCCATGTGAAGGCCGGCATGATCGAATTCGATCGCGTCACCTTTCATTACGGCAACCACCATGACCCGCTCTACAAGGACTTCTCGGTCACCATCAAGCCGGGCGAACGGGTCGGTCTCGTCGGCCATTCCGGCTCAGGAAAGACGACGTTCATCAAGCTGATTCAGCGCCTGCATGACGTCAATCACGGTACGGTCTCGATCGATGGACAAGATATTTCGAAGGTGGCGCAGACCTCTCTTCGCCGCCAGATCGCCATCGTGCAGCAGGAGCCCATCCTGTTTCACCGCTCGCTGGCGGAGAATATCGCCTATGCGCGGCCAACGGCCACGCATGCGGAGATCAAGAGGGCTGCGCAGCTTGCCAGCGCCCACGACTTCATCGAGGCCCTGCCTAAGGGCTATGCGACGCTTGTCGGAGAACGTGGCATCAAGCTTTCCGGCGGCGAGCGGCAACGCATCGCCATCGCCCGCGCATTCCTGGCCGATGCGCCGATCCTGATACTCGACGAGGCAACTTCGAGCCTCGACTCGGAATCGGAAATGCTGATCCAGCAGGCCATGGAGCGGTTGATGGATGGACGCACGACGCTCGTCGTCGCCCACAGGCTGTCGACCGTGCGTGCGCTCGACCGGCTGCTGGTCTTCGAACACGGGCATATCGCCGAGGAAGGCACCCATGCCAGCCTCATTCGTCGCAAGAGCGGAATCTATCGTGGGCTGTTCGAGCGTCAGGCACTGGAGCTGACGAAAGGCATCGCGAGCGAGGGGTTGATCGGCTGATAGGACTCCGCCGATCAACCCTTCCCGCCAAATTGGCGCCCCTCTTTATGGTAAGGCATCATAGGCTCTATCATATTGATCTAAAACATTAAAAATAGTTTTGTGACAAATTGCCTTGCAAATGGCATGAAGTAGATGAAACATAGTCGGCTAATGAATTTTAGCTGATGATGATATGGCTGCCCGGTCTCCATCCGCGCAGCGTAAGCATAGGGAGGATCGCCATGGCGGTTAATTCAAGCCCCGTCGCCCTGGTGGAACATTCTGACCGGTCGCGTAACGACCCGAAGTGCCTGTTCATAGCCCACATTCACGTTGACAGCACATGCAGCCGTGACAGCAGATGACAAAGAAGACCTATCTCAGACAGCTGGCGGGCGAAGCCGATAAGCTCTTCACCGGACAGACAATCGAGCAATATGCCGCAATCTGCTATCGGTGGCGCCCGGGCAAACAGGATGTAGAAGTGCTCTTGATCACTTCGCGGGAAAGCGGTCGATGGGTCATCCCAAAGGGATGGCCGATAGACAGGAAACTACCTCACCAAGTCGCCGAGCGGGAAGCCTGGGAGGAGGCTGGCGTCAGTGGAAAGGCCCGGAAGAAAAGCTTTGGCTACTACACCTATCTGAAATCCCTCGACACCGGCGAAACCGTTCCATCCGTAGTGCAGGTCCATCTTCTCGAAGTTGCCGGAATGAGCGCACAATTTCCCGAACATGGTCAGCGTCAGCTGAGATGGCTTCAGCCCAATGAAGCAGCCGCCCTGGTGCGCGAGCCCGAGTTGAAGGGGCTTTTGCGCATGGTCGAAACCGCACTTGCAAAAGACAATAAGGCAAAGGATTCGACTGCAAAATAAGGACCCTATCCGGGAATAGGAGGCGTGTTTTACCATCATCGATGCGCCTCCCGTCGCGGAACAATAGCAGGCAAGGACGGGAAGGCGCCGATGCCGTCATCAGCATGAATTCACAGTGCTCGGAGCAGGTTTTACGGCCGGTATCAGAATGATTTTACCTGGGAAAATCCTGCTCCTGACTGCGAAGATGCTTTCAATGCCCCATCGATGCCTTCTTGCCGAGCGTTACATTGCGTAGCGTAAGGGCCAAGGGGATAGCCGCCAGGGAAATCAGCGTCAGAACCCAGAAGGCGTCGACGTAGGACAGAAGCGAGGCCTGACTCTGCACTTGCTGGTTGATCCAGGCAAGCGCCTGCTGTTGGGCCGCCACCAGCGAACTACCCTGACCAACGAAATAGTCCGTCACCTGGTTCAGCGTATCCTGATAGGCTCCATTCGAAGGAATGGCATGCTCCACCAATCGGCTCTGATGAAACTGCTCCCGATGGGTGATGATGTTTGAGATCAGCGACACACCGATCGAACCACCGGTATTGCGCGCCGCATTCAGCAAGGCCGATGCCTGGTCGGTTTTGCTGGAGGGGATGCCGTCATAAGAGGCGGAGGTGATCGGCAGGAAGATGAAGGGCAGACCAATTCCCTGCAACATGCGAGCTTCGGCAAGATACCAGAAGCCGATACCGCTATAGACGCTGGTCACCCGATACATCGAGAAGGCGACAAAACCGGCTCCGATCGCAATCAGATATTTCGGCTGCACTTTCGACGATAGAATGCCGACGACAAACATCATGACCAAGGTCACGACACCGCCCGGCGACAGCATCATGCCGGCCCATGTTGCCGTGTAGCCAAGATTTTGCTGAACCAACTGCGGTAGATACTGGGTTGTCGCCAGCAGCAGCGCGCCCGTCGCCATCATGACTATGAAGCAGGTTCCGAATTGCCGGCTAACCAGCATCCGGATATCGACGGCGGGATTCTTGTGCTTCAGCTCCCACGGGATCATCAGCACAAAGGCCAGCGCGCTGATTGAAGCCGCCATGATGATGAAGCTCGAGCCAAACCAGTCGTCCTCAAGACCACGATCCAGCGTCAGTTCCAGCGCGCCGAGGAAGGTCGCTACAAGGCCGAAGCCGATCCAGTCGAAACTAATCTTTTCCTTACGCAACCGGGCGCGCTCCTGGGCGCTGCCTTCGGGCTCCTTGATCAGCATGGCGACGGCGGCAAGCGTCAGAATGCCGACAGGGCCGTTGATCAGGAAACACCAATGCCAGGAGAAATTATCGGAGAGCCAGCCGCCCAATGTCGGTCCGACGACAGGAGCAACCACCACCGCAACCCCGAACAAGGCAAAGCCCTGCCCGCGCTTTTCCGGCGGGAAACTGTCGGCCAGAATGGACTGCGCGACCGGCACCATGCCGCCGCCGCCGATGCCTTGCAATATCCGGGCGAGCAGCAGGAATTGCAGGTTGGGCGCAAAGCCGCACATGACCGAACTGATAGTAAACAATGCCAGGCAGGCAAGGAAAAAGGTCTTGCGCCCAAAAATGCGCACAAGATAGCTCGTCGCCGTCACGATCACCGCATTGGAGACGAGATAGGTGGTCACCACCCAGGAGGCTTCGTCCTGGCTGACGCCAAGACCGCCGGAAATGTAATTCAGGGCAACGTTTGCGATCGTCGTATCGAGCACTTCCATGAAACTGGCGAGTGCCACGACAATGGCGATGATCCAAGGGGTTGCCGAGGGTTTGGCAACAGCGCTCGTGCTCACAGCAGGTCCCTCAGGCTTTCCAATACGGAAGGACTTGCATCGGTACGCACGCTGGGCACGACCGACATGCCCGGGCCTAACGCAACGTCACTCGGCACGTCATCAAGCTCGATTTTCACCGGTACGCGCTGCACGATTTTAACGTAGTTGCCGGTGGCGTTTTCGGCCGGAAGCAGGGAGAATGCCGTTCCCGATCCCGGCTGCACGCTTGCGACATGGCCATAGATCGTGCGTCCACCATAGGCATCGATCGTCAGAGACACCGGCTGCCCAGGACGCATGTGATCGAGCTGTGTTTCCTTGAAGTTGGCCGTC
>BFBZ01001855.1_pt1 | contig 12971 bp, 12 predicted proteins | sample 1888401 | NCBI WGS metagenome assembly BFBZ01 (sample SAMD00112614, study PRJDB3348) | symbiont metagenome | host: Chara braunii | reverse complement strand
CCCGCCTGCCTCGAAATGGTTGGTCGCCGCCGGGCCTGAGCCTTTCAGCATCCATTCGGCGCCAGCAAGCCAGCTGCGTGGCGCGCGGGTGACGGGGTAGAGCGAGACCGGCTGCTTGCAGGCATGCTGAATGACGAGATCGGGATGATCATTCAGGTTCTCGCCGACACCAGGGAGAGCGTGACGCACCTTGATGCCTGCGGCTTCCAGATGCTTGGGCGAGCCGATGCCCGATAGCTGCAGCATATGCGGCGAACCGATGGCGCCGCCGCAGAGGATCACTTCGCCCGCCGCTGCAAGATGCTCGCGCCTGGCCTTCGCATAACGGATTCCCTTCGCACGCTGCCCTTCGATGTCGATCCCCAGCACATGCGCGCCTGTGATCACCGTCAGGTTGGGCCGACTGCGTGCGGGGTTGAGATAGGCATGCGCGGCACTCCAGCGGCGGCCGCGCCAGGTGCTGCGCTCGACCGCGCCGAAGCCCTCCTGCTGGCGGCCGTTGAAATCGCTGGTCCTTGGATAGCCCGCCTCGACGCCGGCTGCGATAAAGGCGCTGGCAAGCGGCGATCCCTCGACGTCGCCACGCGTGATCCTGATGGGGCCACCCTTGCCGCGAATGCGATCATCCGCGCTAGGAGCGGTTTCCGCCCTGCAGAAATAGGGAAGCACGTCCTCATAGCTCCAGCCGCGCGCACCAAGCTGCGCCCAGCCATCAAAGTCGCGTGGATGACCGCGCAACCAGACCATGCCGTTGATCGAGGATGAGCCACCCAGAACCTTGCCACGGGGATGCCCGAGCCGCCGGTTTTCCAGATGCGGCTCGGGTGCTGAGGTAAACGCCCAGCTATAGCGGTCTCCCCAGACCACGCGCGACATGCCCGCAGGCATTCTGAGCCATATGGATCGGTCCTCTGGCCCGGCCTCAAGGAGGAGAACCCGGCATGCCGGATCCTCCGTCAGGCGTGCCGCCAGCACACAACCGGCGGAGCCGGCACCGGCGATGACATAGTCCCACGACATGTCGGCGCGTCCGCTCATTCCCGGATCGCCTTGTAGCAAAGCGTATGGAAATGATGGACGAGATTCTCGCTCTGATTGGGGCGCGCGGGATCGATCAGATACTTGCCCGACCCGAAGCCGAGGGAATGCAGCCCCTTCTGGTTGGTGATGTTCAGTTCGATATCTTCGGGGCCGAGTTGAGTGTTCATCCATTCGATCGCCGCTTCCGTCACCGGCGGCATTGGACGGCCTTTCGGCTTGTAATAGCCAAAGCGAAGCAAGGATTTTTCCGGGCCGAGCGGGATCATGATGAAGGTGCCGACCATATCCGTGTAGGGAAAGCTATAGAAGGTCGTGTTGGGAAAGATCCCTATGTTGAAGAACCAGTCCGTCTGCCAGGTCGAGCCTTCGAGCTGCACGCCATAGGCTTCCTTGGCGCCCTTGTTGGGAGGGCCGATATAGGTCCACCATTGCCCGTAAGGCGTCAACGCATAACCCTCGAAATTGATCAGTGCCGCCAGATCCTTGTGAACCGGTCCCGAGAGGTCGAAATGATAGCCCTCGATCGAGTTTTCCTGAATGACCTTCCAGTTCGCGTCGACAATGACGTCCGATTCCGAGGCTAGTTCGAGATTGTCGAGATCGGGAAGAAACCGACGCATCTCGGCCTCCGCTCCGCTGGCAATTTCAGCGACGGCGGGAGCGTTCTCGTCGAGCGTGATGAAGACGAAGTTCGCGAAGATTTCGAACCGTACATGCCGGAGGCCCCAGTCCTTCTTGTTGAAGTCCTCGAGATTCTCGGTGCGCGGCGCGCCGCGCAGGCTACCGTCCTGATTATAGCACCACGAATGATACATGCAGCGGATCACGCCCGGCCTGTTGCCGCGCCGCTCATCGATCAGCCGGTTGCCGCGATGCCGACAGACATTGTGAAACGCACTGATTTCACCGCCCTTGCCGGCCATCACAACGACGCTCTGTTCGAAGATGTCCTGCACGACGAAATCGCCGGGATTGGCGAATTCGTTGATGTGGCCAACAACGTGCCAACAGTTCATGAAGATCTTCGCCTTCTCTTCGTCAAACACACCCTGATCGAAGAAGAACGAAGCCGGCATCGACGTGCCCGTCCGCGGATCGCTATAGTCCCAGGTCAATTGCGCTATGGTCATGCCTACACTCCTGTTCAACGATGCGGCCCGGGAAGGACCCGCCACAGAAGGATGCTATGATCCAAAAGAGCTCTGCGATTGACATTATCCGCCATATTCCGAAAAGCGACGCCATTCGGCCTTGCCAGAAATCGATAGCAATTTTAGTATGTTATAGGCCGCACAGCTCAATCGATTATCACATCTGAAGCAACCAGACGATTTTGGACATTATGCGTCCGAGAAAATCAAAAGGCTCTCCATGTCGTCGTTCGAAAATCCGAGAGGTCATCGCTTCGGCCTTGTACTTGTTCCGGGGTTTTCCTATCTTGCGCTGGCGATGGCGATCGAGCCGCTGTTCATCGCCAACTGGCTTGCCCGTCGTAGGATCTTTAGCTGGAACACACTGTCGACCGATGGCTTCGCGGTTGCGGCCAGCAACGGGATCCAGAGTGCCGTCGACTATCCCCTCGGCACGACCGAGCGTTTCGATGTTGTGCTGATACTGGCCAGCTTCGACGCACGTGAAGCGGCATCGGACCATCGGCTGCTAAAGTGGCTGCGCTGGGTCGAGCGGGCGGGCGCCGAGGTCGGCGCAATCGAGACCGGAAGCGAAATACTGGCCGCCGCCGGCCTGATGGAGGACCATCGGGCGCCCGTACACTGGTACAACATCGAAGGCATGCGGGAGCGCTATCCCGACGTCAATGTGACCGATACGCTCTACAGCCTTTCCGCGCGCCGGCCCATTTCGGCGGGCGCGAGCGCGACCCTCGACATGATGACCGCCCTCATTGCCCGCACCGCCGGTCAGGAACTTGCAAACGAGGTCGCCCAGCACCTGTTGCTGCAGAGGCGAGAGGGCCACGACCGTCAACAGACATCAGACAACCGCGACCAGGGCACCGTGGCGCGCGATCCCGTGACCCGCGCACGCCACATCATGGCTGCGACGATTGACGAGCCCCTGCCCTGTCCGAAAATTGCTGCGATGGTCGGCGTTTCGGAAAGACATCTACAGCGCCTGTTCCAACAGCAACTCGGCTCCGGCATGACGCAGGCCTATCACATGCTACGTATGGAGCGGGCGCATCAACTGGTTCAGCAGACCGAGCTGACCATCACGCAGATCGCGGTTGCCTGCGGCTTCTCCTCGCTCGAGGTCTTCTCGCGCACCTACAGGAAGGCCTTCAGCGTGTCCCCGAGCAAGGATAGACATCAGTCCGTGGATAGCAGTGTGTTTCGCCGAGGAAATATGGGGCACCCCAATTTGTCCCGCGGAAGAAACCAGCCGGGATAACCTCCGGCTGGCGTTGTATTTGCTGCTCAGCGGGATGTCAGATCATCGGGCAGTTCGGCATTGTGGTATTTGCGATAGATATCGCGCAGCACCTTGTTGTCGAAGTTTGTCTTTACCCATTGGTCCAGCCATCCCTTCAAGGCAGTTTCGCCCTTCGGAATGCCGATGCCCAGCACGGTCTCCTTCTGGGTGAACTTCACCTGCAGCGGATGATCGCCAAGCTTCTTGTTGATGCCGTTGATGACAGCCGACTGGCTTGAGAGAATGTCGACCTGGCCCGAGACGACGGAGGTGATGAGCGTCGCGTCATCTTCAAAGCGGACGATATTGGCGCCCTTGGCATTTGCCGAGATGTCCTGATCATTCGTCGTCGCCCGGGTAACCCCGACGCGCTTGCCGACGAGATCCGAATAGCCCTTGATCTCGATGCTGGGAGGCGCCGCAACGACGAGCGCCAGCGTGGCGTAGGGAACGGAGTAGTCGATCGCCTTCTTCCGTTCATCGGTGATGCCAAGCGCGGAAACGACCATGTCGGCCTTGCCGGTCTGGACGGACGGGACGCGTGCCGCATTGGTGATCTCCACCAATTCCAGCTGAACGCCGAGGTCCTTGGCGATCAGCTGCGCGGTCTCAACGTCCGATCCCGTCGGCTTCAGATTTTCGTCGACAAATGAATATTCCGGAGTGCCCATCGCAACCGCGATGCGGACTTTCCCGGCCTTCTTGATGTTGTCGAGCACATCCGCATGGGCAACGGTCGCAAGCGCAAGCAGACCGGCACTGGCAATCAGCGCAAGCTTCGAAATCATTCTTTTCGGCATATGAAACTCCTCTCTCGTTGTTCGATCCTGCACCTGGGCGCAGGTACTCCTCCTGGAATTCAAAGCTCGGCGGCCATGAATTCCCTCAATTCGGGCGTCTGGGGATTGGAGAGGATATCCGCCTCTCCGGTTTCCCAGACCTTGCCGGTATGCATGTAGATCACGCGGTTGGCGGCGCGTTTGGCAAAGCCCATCTCATGCGTCACGACGATCATGGTCATGCCGCCGCGGGCAAGATCCTCCATCACCCGCAAGACCTCGCCGGTGAGCTTCGGATCGAGCGCGGACGTTACTTCGTCGAACAGCATGACCTTTGGCTGCATGGCGAGCGACCTAGCAATGGCCACGCGCTGCTGCTGACCGCCTGAAAGCTGTTCCGGATAGCTTTCGATCTTTTCCGATAGCCCGACCTTGGTCAGCACCTGTACGGCAACCTCGCGCGCCTGGTCCTTGCGCATGCCTTTGACGCGGCGCAAAGCCAGCATGATGTTTTCAGCGACGGTCATGTGGGGAAACAGATTGTAGCTCTGGAACACCATGCCGATATCCCGGCGTAGGGCGCGAAGATCGAGTTTCGGGTCTTCGACGCGATGGCCACAGACATCGATCGAGCCGCCCTGGATCGTCTCCAGGCGATTGATGCAGCGCAGTGCGGTGCTCTTGCCGGAACCCGACTGGCCGATCAGCGCGACGACCTCGCCGGCATTGATCTCGAAGGAGACCCCTTTCAACACCTCCAGCTCGCCGAAGCGCTTGACGACATTGGTGAGCTTAACGGCGACCGACATTGAGTTTCCTCTCAAGCGAACGACTCCAGACCGACAGCGGATAGCAGACGCAGAAGTAAAAGAAGGCTGCGACGCCAAAGACCAGGAAGGGCTGGAACAGCGAATTGTTGATGACCTGGGCGGCGCGCGTCAGCTCCAGAAAGCCGACGACCGAAGCAAGCGATGTGTTCTTGACGAGCTGCACGAGGAAGCCGACCGTCGGCGGCGTGGCAATTTTCAAAGCCTGCGGCAGGATGACATCCCGCAGGGCCTGCCAGCGCGTGAGCCCGAGGCATTCGGCAGCCTCGAACTGCGTCTTGGCGATCGACTGTACGGAGCCGCGCCAGATCTCGCCGAGATAGGAGCTCGAATAGACCATCATGCCGAGGCAGGCGGCGACAAGCGGCGGCACCGAGATACCGAAGACGCCAAGGCCGAAATAGAGAAGGAACATCTGGATGAGCAGCGGCATGCCCTGCACGATCTGGATGTAGACAAGAGCCACCCGCCGCAGCCAGCGAAAGCGCGAGATACGCGCCAGCATGACGAAAAAGCCGGCGATGCCGCCGAACAGAAAGGCGAGTGCCGAAAGCACCACGGTCCACGCGAGACCTTCGAGCAGATAGATGAGATGGTTGGTCGAAAATCCCACGAGCATGGACGCCTCACAAACCGAGTTCGAGTTTGCGGCGGCGCGGGAAGGCGATAAGCCCGAGCCCGAAGAAGGCGGCGCGCATCAGATAGGTGATGGCAATGTAAAGGACCGCAACGACCACATAGGTTTCCAGCGAGCGGAACGTGTTCGACTGTATGTTGTTGGCAACGCCCGTCAGTTCCTCCGCCGATATCTGCGAGCAGATCGAGGTCGAGAGCATCATCAGGATGAATTGGCTGGAAAGGGCCGGATAGACCCTCTCTATCGCCGGAAGCAGGATGATGTCGCGATAGATCTGGAATTTCGAAAGGCCAAGCGACTCGGCCGCCTCGATCTGGCTCGGATGGATGGAATCAATGCCGGCCCGCACGATTTCCGCCGTATAGGCGCCGACGTTGATCACCATCGCAAAGACAGAGGCAGCGACGATCGGTAGACGAACGCCGATGGAAGAGAGGCCGAAGAAGATGAAGAAGATCTGCACGATGAAGGGAGTATTGCGCACCGTTTCGATGTAGGCACCGGCCAGACCTCGCAGGGTTGCCACATCGGATCGACGGGCGATCGCACAGGCAATGCCGATCGCAAGACCGATAATCACCGAGAACAGCGTGATCTCGACAGTCGTCAGCGCGCCCGCCAGGAAATCCAGCCAATAGGGCAGTAACGCCCCAAAATCGAATTGATACTGCATCTCTCCTCCAAATGTTGCGCGAGACCACCCGATCCCACCGTCCTCAGCGCGCCAGCCATCCTCCGTCGACCGGAATCACGGTTCCGTGGATGTAGTCGGATGCGGGCGCGGCGAGGAACACGGCGGTCGCACCGATATCCTCCGGCGTCCCCCAACGACCAGCGGGAATGCGGGCAAGGATGGCGGCGTTGCGCTCGGGATCCTCCCGCAGCGCCGTGGTATTGTTCGTCACGAAATAGCCGGGTGCAATCGCGTTCACATTGACGCCCTTGCCAGCCCATTCGCAGGCAAGCAGTCGTGTAATGCCGGCAAGCCCGCTCTTGGAGGCCGTATAGGAAGGGATTCGTATCCCTCCCTGGAACGACAGCAGCGAGGCGATGTTGATGATCTTGCCCCGGCCCTTTTCGAGCATATGCCGGCCCGCGGCCTGCGACAGAAAGAACGCCGTCTTCAGATTGGTATCGATGACCGCATCCCAATCCTCCTCGGTGAAGTCGATCGAGTCAGCGCGGCGGATGATGCCGGCATTGTTGACCAGGATATCGAGGGCTCCGAACCTTGAAACCGTCTCGGAGACGATCCGCTTGACGGGCTCGATTGTGGACAGATCGGCATTGATAGCGTGAAAACGGGAACTGGCCTGTCGAACCAGTGCCTCGGTCTCCTCCATCGACGAGCGGCCGACGGCGACGATCGATGCTCCCGCTCCCGCAAGCGCAACCGCAATCCCCTGACCGATGCCTGTATTGGCACCGGTGACGACCGCAGTGCGGCCGCCAAGATCGAAGAAATTGGTCATGCGGCTACCTCAAATCGGCGATTGCGATGTGGTCCATATCGGTGAAACTCTTGTTGTCACCTGCCATGGCCCAGATGAAACTGTAATTCTTGGTGCCGGCCCCCGAATGGATCGACCATGGAGGTGAGATAATCGCCTGCTCGTTGGCGACAAGCATGTGGCGCGTCTCCTGCGGCTCGCCCATGAAATGAAAGACGCGCTGATCCGCCTCGAGGTCGAAATAAAGATAGGCCTCCATGCGTCGGTCATGTGTATGCGCCGGCATTGTATTCCAGACACTGCCCGGCTCGATCATGGTGAAACCCATGGTCAGCTGGCAGGACTGGCAGACATCGGGATGGATAAACTGATAGATCGAGCGCTTGTTGGCGGTTGCTGCTTCGCCCGGCGTCAGGTGCCGCGCCTGCTCGCGCTTCAGAAGCACGGTCGGATGCATCGCATGCGCCGGCGTCGAGACGAGGTAGAATTTCGCCGAGGTGCCGGCGTCCCTGCTTTCGAAACGAACATCCCAGGCACCCTTGCCGATGTAGAGGCAATCGTATTTTTCGAGATCGTAGGACTTGCCATCGACGGTGATGCGACCGGCGCCGCCAATATTGAGTGCACCAAGTTCGCGCTCGGCCAGGAAGGTTTCCTGTCCGAGCGCTTCAGGCGCCGTCAGCGTCAATGCCGATCCGGCCGGCTCCGCGCCGCCGATGACCATGCGGTCATAGTGAGAGTAAGTGAGCCGGATCTCGCCGCTTTCGAAGACGGTCTCAACCAGAAAATGGCGCCGAAGCGTTTCCGTGTCATAGCCACGAACAGCTTCCGGATGGGACGCGTGTCTCACGTCTGTTTTCATGGAGTTATTTCCTTTTCTCGATGGTGTCCGGCCGTCGTGACCAGCGTTGAAGGCAAGCGGGACAGGTCCCGATCGAGCAGGCTTGCGGCTTTCATAGTCGCCGCAAGCCTGTTCGCTATTTGATGTATCCGAGGCTACGCGGCAGGGAATTCGTGATATCGGGCACGAACGCGATGATCAGCAGGCAGACGAAGAGGATCGCGAGGTACTTGGCGATCGGCTTGACGGTCGCTTCCAGCGGCACGTTGCCGACGGCGCAGCTTGTATAGAGCCCGAGGCCGAGCGGCGGCGCGAAAAGGCCGAGGCCCATCGCGACGATGAGCACGATGCCGTAATGCAGCGGCTCTATCCCGAAACTATGGGCAACCGGCAGCAGCAGCGGTCCGAAGATGATCAGCGCCGGCGCACCTTCCAATGCCGCACCCATGACGATCAGGATCAGGATCGAGACGATCAGGAAGGCCCAGGCGCCAGCCCCATGCGTCAAGCTGATCATCATTTCAGCCAGCATATGCGGGACCTGCGCGATGGTGATCGAGAAGGCGACCGTCTGCGAGGCGGCGACCACGAAAAGGATCATGCCGGCGAGGGTTGCCGATCGTTTGAAGAGCGCCAGCGTGCTCGCCCATGTCAGTTCACGGAAAGCCAGCGCGCCGACGATCAGAGCGTAGGCGACGGCAAAGGCGCCAATCTCGGTGGCCGTTGCAAAGCCCGAGCGATAGCCGCCGAAGATGATGACGATCACACCGAGGCTGATGCCGCCGCTTCCAAGAAGGCTGGCAAGGCTCCGGTCCGATTTCTCGACAATCGCGGGTGCGTCCTTGCGCGAGAAGATAACGACGCCTGCAATTAGCGCGGTGGCCATCAGGATTGCGGGGTAGATGCCGGCGGCGAAAAGCCCGCCGATCGAAATATTGGCGACATAGCCGAGAATGATGAGATTGATGCAGGGCGGGATCGTTTCGGCCATGACGGCGCTTGCCGCCAGAAGAGCGACACCGTCGGAAGGGTTGTTGCCGGAACGGCGCATCGCGGGCACCATAACCGTGCCCACGGCCGTGACATCTGCGAGCTTCGAGCCGGAAATGCCGGAAAAAAGCACCATGCTCAACACGGTGACGATGCCAAGGCCTCCCCGCCGTTTTCCAACACCGCGCCGCAAGAGTTCGATCAGGCGAACGGACATGCCGTTCACTTCCATGGCCAGACCCGTCAGCACGAAGAACGGGACGGCGAGAAGCACGACGTTGTCGATCCCGCTATAGGCTTGCTGGGCAAACACGGCATAGGGGATGAACCCGTCGCCGGTGATATAGAGCAGCGCGCCGACGCAGAGAGCAAATGCGATTGGAATCCCGGAAGCGAGGCAAATGGCAAAGCCGAAAAGGAGCAATGTAAGAGCGCCCGGCGCGTAGTCCGGCAGGAAGAACATCCATGCCGCAACGACGGCTCCAATGGCCAGCAGGCCACCCAGCGCGACGAGAATTGCGTGCGCGGGATAGGCGAAGAGCCTGGCTGCTGTGAAGATCGCCATGCACAGACCGCCGGCGATCAACGGATAGATGAACAGGTTCTGCGGCAGGCCCGTCGAGGTCACCTGCGTCCAGGCCGTCTCGCAGTATTGAACCGCAAAGACAACGAATGCGATGGAGACGACGAACTCGACCCAGAGGCCGGCGGCCTCCACGACAACGCGGTTCTTTTCTCTCAGATTGTCACGGAGAATGCGGATACCGACGTGATGTCCCTTGGCGACAGCAGCGGCGCCACCAAAGAAGGCGACGCCGATCAAGAGCATGCGCGCGACCTCATCCGCCCATAGGATGGTATCGTTGAATGCGTAGCGCCATAACACCGAGACAATGACGACCAAAAGGTCCGCCGCCAGAAATGTGGCCGCGAGCACTTCGACGAGTGTCTGAAGAGCGCCGATGAACGGCGCTCCCCTGACGGCGGGAGCCTGCGCGCCCGGGACGACGGCATCGACCAACATGGTGCTCATGCCTTGACGATCGCGTCGAGCACCGGCTTGGTTGCCGGGTACTTCGTTGCAAAATCGCTCCAGAGCGGCTGCACCAGCTTCTTGAATGCCGCGCGATCGACCTCATGCGTCTCGATGCCATTCTTCTTCAACGTCGCAAAAGCGGCCGTCTCGATGTCGTTCGCCTTGCCGCGCTGGAATGCCGTTGCTTCTGCGGCGGCCTCCTTGAAGGCGGGAAGCGTTTCAGCCGGAATTTTCGAAAGCGCCCGCTTGCCGATGACGATGGTTTGCGGATTGCAGATATGCTGAGTCAGCGAAATGTGCTTGGCGACCTCGTAGCATTTCAGCGCCAGAATGGTCGGGGCATCGTGCTCCATGCCGTCGATCACACCCGTCTGCAACGCCGTATAGACTTCGCCCAGCGACATCGGCGTTGGAGCTGCCCCCATCGCCTGGAGGGTCGCAACGAAATTCGCCACGGGCAAAACGCGGATCTTCTGGCCCTTCAGCAGTTCCGGCGTATTGGCCGGCTTGCGGGCGGCGATATTGCGACCGCCGAAGCTATAGGCCCAGCTCAGGACCTCGACGCCGATCTTGTCGGCGAAGATGCCATTAAGCACGGTTCCGGCATTGCCATCCAGAACAGGTCCGGCCGCACTCATATTATCGAAGAGGTAGCCAAGATCGAGCACGCCGACTTCCGGCGCGAGTGTGCCCCAGATGGAAGAGCCTGATATCATCATGTCGACGATACCGAGCTTCACCTGGCCGACGATATCCGCTTCCTTGCCGAGCTGATTGTCCGGAAAATACTGTATCTGGATCGCGTCGCCGACTTTGGCCTTCAAGGCGCTCTGGAACTTATCGTACCAAAGCCAGTGCGCCGAGTTTGGATCCGATGGGAGCGATGACGATAGCCGTAATGCTATCGGCGCCGCAAAGGATGGCGCGGCACGTCCGATGATGGCGAATGCTCCCACAGCCGCCAGCGATGCGCCGAAAGCACGGCGCGACATTTGTATGTTCTTCATGGTTCTCCTCCTTGCAAGACGCGACGCGCGTCCCTCCTCCATTGCTTGAAGTTGAATGCGCATCCGTTAGTCGGATGCTGATCTCCCCGCGATCCTGACCGCCAGCGGCGGGCAACCGTCGCAAACGGCTTCTCCGAGCTGGCCGATTTCGATCGCGTGAACCCCCGTCGTGGCGCCCGCTATGACGACATCGCCCTTCTTTAGACCGCGGTTGCGCGTGGCCAGGTGGTTGACGAGAAACAGGAAGGCATCGAGCGGACCTCCGTTTGCGCCAACCGCAACACCCTCGCCGATCGTTCTCCCATTGATGCGCATCGCGGTTTTCAATTGGTCGATGGCCCCGCTGTCCCAACCCTTGATTTCCGCGCCTACGGCAATTCCGGAATTGTTGCCGAAATCGGAAACGATGGCCCAGGGGCCGATATCGTTGATGGTCGGGAGGGGCGAGCCGGCAATCTCCATTGCCAGATGTATACCGGCGATAAAGGGCAGCAATTCCGGTTTGGTCCACGGCGTCGAGCGCGGCGCGATATCGCGATCCAGGACGATCCCGATCTCGGTTTCGACCGCAATGAAGCCGCCTGATATCACCGGTATTTCCCCGACCTCACCCGGCTCGACACGGATGACGGATCGGGAAAAGGCAGGCCCAGACATCCGTTCGGATTTCAGCTCGGCCCGTAGATCCGGATGAATTGCCGCAACCTTCCAGCCTGCAATCTCATCCGGCCAGAGCGCGATCGACCGTTCCTGTATCGCATATGCTTCAGGCAGTCCGGCCGGCAAATCTCCCGGGAAACCCGGGAGGGGCCTCGCTTTCCGTCGCGCCATGTGAAAGGCTTCGGCGATGGACGCAGTTGAAGACATGGACAGAATGCTCCTGAACTGGTACTAGTATGTTGTTGTATGGTAGTATTAACTCGTATTCCACTGAATGCAAGTAGCTCGGAGGACGGATTGTGAATATTGAACGCGGGCAAGGTGGTTCTGCGGCTCATCGCCTGGGCCAAGAGCTCTTGAAAGCCATCATCGCGTTGGAGCTTCCGCCGGGCATGAGGCTTTCTGAGCAGGAGATCGCCGAGCGCTACGGCGTCTCCCGTCAGCCGGTGCGCGAAGCCCTGATCGCACTGAGCCGCCAGCGCTTTGTCGAGGTGGTGCCGCAGCGCGGCACGATTGTCGTGAAGATTTCGGTTCGCGAGCTGATGGAAGCCCGTTTCCTGCGCGAGGCCATTGAAAGCGCAGTGATCCGTCGGGCTTGCGAAAGCTTTTCGCCCACGAGCCGGGGGCGTATCGACGATTCCCTCGATGCTCAACGCCGTGCCGCCGCCAAGGGCGATCACTCAGCATTCCGGCGCTTCGATGAGCTCTTCCATGTGACACTCGCCGAGGGTGCCGACTGCCCCATGGCCTGGACTATCGTCGGCGATCTGAAGGCGCATATGGATCGCGCCTGCCAGCTGACACTTCAGGGGCCTTCGGTCATGCAGGCGCTGGTGGCTCAACACGAACAGATCATTGCGGCGGTCGACGCGCGCGATCCGGAAGCCGCGGAAGCCGCAATGCGCAATCACCTGACCGAAATCCTGCGCGCGCTGCCCGAAGCCGAGCAACGGCACCCCGAGCTGTTTGCTTGAGGTAAAGCCCGAGGGTTCAAGAACTATCGGCGCTTCAGGGGCGCCGGAGTTCTATTGCTTTCGTAAAGGAGCGCAGCTCTTCACGCGGAGATGGAGCCCACCTGCGTACCTCGTGCCTTTCAGGCATAGCGCCGGTTGAAACGGGAGAGCAGCAAAAGACCCTTCTGCATCAGGATAAAGGCGAACAGCAACAGGCCAATCAGTATCTTCGTCCACCAGCTGGAAAGCGTACCATCGAAGGTGATGTAGGTCTGGATCAGGCCCTGTATGAGGATCCCGATGAGTGTTCCTCCAACGA
>BFBZ01001854.1_pt1 | contig 12980 bp, 12 predicted proteins | sample 1888401 | NCBI WGS metagenome assembly BFBZ01 (sample SAMD00112614, study PRJDB3348) | symbiont metagenome | host: Chara braunii | reverse complement strand
GTTCCCGCGCAACAGCGTCCACAAACGCGGCTCCGGTTGTGCCGCGGTGCTTGGCTGCGGCTTCGAGCAGACGGTCGCTGCCGGCGGGGCCGGGGTCGCCGTCGGGCCGCGTGCCGTCGGTGCCGATGAGCAAATGATCGCCCGGAAGTAGCGTCCCCGTAAAGGGTTGGTACGTGGTGTCCGCGGTACCGAGGAAGGGGCCGGGCACCGTCCAAACGCCGGGCGTGCCGGTTGCGGGCACGTGGACCGCCGCCGGCAATCCGGCGCGGGTGATCGCGATGGCGCCCGTTTGCGCGTTCAGCACGCCCGTGAGCATCGCCACGAGTGGCAGGTCGTCCGCGCCCAGGCCGATCAACTGCCGGTTCACGCCGGTCAGCACCTCACCCGGAGGAACGATGCGGTACGTTTGACCCGTGATCTCCTTCAGCACCGCGGACTGTTGCACGAACACGCCGAGTAACCCCCCGGCCGCGGCGCCGGTGCCGATCACGTCCCCCACGAAGAACCCGAGGTGGTGTTCGTCGAGCCGGCGCACGTCGTGGAAGTCGCCACCGGTGCGACTGCGGGGGCGGTAGCACACGTGGAACCGGGCCGCGCCGACTTGGGGGAACGAGCGCGGGAAGAACGTGCCGCGCACCCGGCGGGCCATCTCCTGTTCGCGCACTTGCTGGGCGAGCGCTTTCTGCAACTGGTCGCCCAACAACCGGGCCTCGCCCGCCCGAACGGCTACGCGGGCGGCCACGCTTTGCGTGCGGGCCAGCGCGCGCACCTGCGCCACAAACACCGCCGGATCGAGCGGGCGCCCCAGCACCACGTCCGCGCCCGCGTCCAGCCCGGCCACTCGTTGATCGGGGGCGCCGCCCGGTTCCCCTCCGCCCGGACCGGCGGGCACGACCCACAGCACCGGCACGAACTGGTCGCCGAGTTCGGCCCGCCACCTGCGCGTCTGGGCCGCGGCCACGTCGGAGCGGCTCCCGATCTCGATCACGGCGGCCACGACCGGGCCGAAGTCCACGGCCGGCGGGGAGCCGAGCAGGTGGTCCGCGACCACGAACCCGGCCGCCGCGACCAGCTTCCGTAACTCGTCACCGGTGGAATCGGGCGGGCTGCTGAGCAGCACGGTGGCGGGAGACATTCGTGTTTGGTGTTTGGTGTTCGGTGTTGGGTGTTTAGTATTTGAGTAGCCGCCATCCGCTTCGTGTCCGCGGCTCGCCTCGCGGCTAACACTAAACGCTAGACACGAAACACGAAACACCAAACCGAAACGCCGATGCCCATCCAGATGGAACTCCGCCGGATCATCATCAGCGAGCTGGACGACCACCAGATCGTCATCCTGAAGGAAGTGGACGGCGAGCGCAACTTCCCGATCGTCATCGGCATCTTCGAGGCGACGAGTATCGATCGGCGCGTGAAGGGGCTGGCGGCGCCGCGGCCGCTCACGCACGACCTCATCATCTCCGTCGTCGAACAACTGGGTGGTGAGATCCAGGACATCGTCATTAGCGATCTGAAGGAACACACGTACTTCGCGAAACTCCGCGTCCGCAAGGACGGCGAACTGACCGAGGTGGACTGCCGCCCGAGCGACGCGATCGCGGTCGCGGTGGCGAGCCGGGTGCCGATTTACGTGAACGAAGACGTGCTCGGTGAAGCGCTGGAAGAGGAAGAGTAACGGGTGAACGCCACGCGGATCGGCGCGAGCCCGGCGCGCGGCGCGGCGTGAACCCGTCGGTGCTTGGCGGCGCGAGGCACCGATGCGGAATGGCACGAGCGGTGGTCGGTAGTGCGAAGCACGGCGGGCTCGCGCCGCTCGCTGAGTTGTAGATCGCGATCGAGCGCCCCATTGACTCACGTCTCGACTACTTGCGTCTTCACGCCCGCGTACTGGCCGTCGGTGGTGCGACCGACGACGTACACGTCGATGTTCACCTCGCCCACCTTGAACACGGTCGTTCCGCTGAGGTGGTGCCCGAGCACGGCGAACAGCGGTAGAAAATCGCCGCGGCTCTCCTCGGGAACGGTCCGCGCGAGGTCCGCGAGCGTGACCTGCTCGATCGGCGTGCCCTTGGCGACCTTTGCGTTGGTGCGCACGGCGGACTCGTCCGGCGGGCCGTCGGCGCCCGGCCACGCGAACGCCTCGACCGGCGCATCGGTTTCGCTCGGGAACAGCAACCCTTTGGCCGCGCTCTTCAGTTCCTTCAGAATCGGGTTCGCCTTCGCCATGTGAACGGTCCCGGTGGGGTTACGGCTTCTTGGGTGTGTGGATCTTCATCGTGTCGGGCTTGTCCTTGATCGCCTCGGCCACGTCGTTGGGCACCAGCGGGAAAAACTTCAGCCCGGTCTTCTTCTCGACTTCTGCAACCGATACGCGATAGTCGGCCCAGTGGTCCGTCACCGTCTGGTCGTTGGGCATCCACACCGCGATGGCGCGGCTGTGTTTGGTCGGGTTGGTGCCCTTGTCCAGCACGAGAACCACCTTCCACACGTGCGCGGGCACGGTGACGAACGGGGCCTTTTTGCCAATCGTGAGGTGCTTCGAGCCGTCGGCCGCGACGCCGCCCGTGCCGTGCGGTCCGCACGCGATGTACAGTTCCTTGCCGTCTTCCGCCAGGGTGCGGCAGTAGCTCTCGAACTTTTCCCAGCCCTTCTGATTGCACGCGGAGGACTGCGGGACGATGTTCGTCATCAGGAACACCGCGTCGTTGTTCTCTTCGGTGTCGGAGCGGTCCTTCGAGGGGCACATGTGGCCGCGGTCGAACCCGCTGCCGGTGTAGTTCGCGCTCGTAATGTGGGCGAACCCCTTCGGTAGCGCTTTGTCCGGCTCGAACGCGCCGCGCTGCGTGCGGCCGATGTCCTTGGCGACCAGTTGCCAGCACACCCAGTTCGGGGTCTTGTTCTTGTCGTTGTAGGACATAACGTACTGCGGCCGGTCGATGAGGAACGCCTCTTTGTGGTCCGGGTCGTCTTTGGCCGCACCCGGCATCCCGTAGCGAACGTTGCGGTTGGCGAGCGTTTTCGGCGTGTCCGCGACCGCCGGCACGGTTGCCACAACGAGCGCGAGACCGAGAAGGTACAAACGGTTCATGTGTGGCTCCAATCAGGTCGGTGGGTGCCGGGGTTGAACCCCCCGGCGTCCTACTCACGCACGATCTTCAGCACGCGGCCGTTGCTGGCGTCGGAGATGTAAATGTCGCCAGTCTTCGGGTGAACGATGACGCCGTGCGGCTGGTGGAACTCCGCTTTCAGCGGGTCGCCGTCACCGAGTGCCTTCCCCGGCTTGCCCGTCCCGGCCACCGCGGTGAGCGTGTTGGCCTTCGGGCTGAACCGCACGATGCGGTGGTTCTCGGTGTCCGCGATCAGTACGGTCCCGTCCTTGTCGATGCACAGGTGCTTCGGGCCGTTCATCGCCGCTCCGAGCGCGGGGCCGGTGCCCATCCCCGCTTTGCCCGTGCCCGCGACGGTGCGAATCTTCCCCTTTGCATCGACGACGCGGAGCGCGTGCCCGCCGCGTTCGAGAATCCAGAGGTTGCCGTCCTTGTCGACGGCTTGTGCGCGCGGATCGACCAGCGGCTGCTTGACGGCGTCCGCACCGTCCTTCGGTGCGCCCTTCTCGCCGTTACCCGCGACCGTGGTGACGATCTTCGTCTCCATGTCCACTTTGCGGATGCGGCGGTTGTCGRGGKCGGKGRTGTAGAGGGSCTTCCATTCGGGGKCGAAGCTGACGCAAAACACGCCACCAAACTTCGCGTCCTTGGCCGGGCCGCCGTCGCCGGAAAAGCCTTTCTCGCCGGTGCCCGCGAACGCCTCGGTCCGATCCCATCCGGTGAGGCGAACGCGGTTGTTCCAGGTGTCCGCGAGGTACACGCCGTTCGGCCCGACGGCCAAGCTGTGCATTCCGTTGAACGTCGCTTTCCGCGCGTCGCCGCCGTCGCCGGCGTTGCCCTTCTCACCGGTCCCGGCCACGGTGGCAATTGTCCCGTCCAGGTTGATCGCACGCAGTCGCTCGCCCTTTGCCATCTCAACGATGAAGACGGTCGGTGCGAACCGGGAGAAGTCCACGCCGAACGGCTGAATCAATTTCGCCTTTGTGGCCGCGGCCCCGTCGGCCCCGTCGCCGCCCCCCGCGACGAGAACCAGCTTGTCGGCGTACCCTGGCGAAGCCGAGAGCACCAACAGGAGAGCGGCGAACGCGGCGCGGCGCATGAGTTGAACCCCCGTGGACGGAGCTGAGAAGAGCCTAACCGAGTCGGGGTGTCAGCGTCAACGTGGCGCGGGTATCTTGACCACGCCCCGGAGTTGGGCGCGGTTTCCTGTGGAGGAGCGATCACCTGTGACGCACCTGGCTCACCAGATCGAGTTGATCATCGCCCTGCTCGTGGCCGTCGTGATTCTCGGCGTGGCCGCCCGGCGCCTCGGCGTGCCGGACCCGGTTCTCCTGGTCGTCGGCGGACTGATTCTCGGGCTCCAGCCGTGGTCGCCGGGCTTTGAATTCGATCCGGATTTGGTGTTCCTCTTTTTCCTGCCGCCGCTCTTGTACGCGGCGGCGTTCCGCACGCCCTGGCCCGAGTTCCGCGCGCAACTGCGGGCGATCTCGATGCTCGCGGTGGGGCTGGTGCTGTTCACCACGGCGGCGGTCGCCGCGGTCGCGCACTACGCGGTCGGGATGCCGTGGGCGGTCGCGTGCGTCCTCGGTGCGATCGTCTCGCCCCCGGACGCGGTGGCCGCCGTCGCCATCACGCAGAAGGTGCGTGTGCCGAAGCTCATGACCACCGTTCTCGAGGGCGAGAGCCTGGTGAACGACGCGTCCGCACTGGTGACGCTCCGGGTCGCCACCGCGGCCGTGACGTCCGGCGCGTTCTCGCTCTGGGACGCGGGCGCCCAGTTCCTGTGGGTGAACGCTGGCGGCGTCGCCCTCGGCATCGGCCTGGGCTGGGCGGTCGTTCATTTGCACTCGTGGCTCGACCGCAGGAAGCTGGTCGATTCGAAGCTGACCATCACCATCACGCTGCTCACGCCCTACGTCGTGTACCTGACGGCGGAGCGCCTGCACCTCTCCGGCGTGCTCGCGGCCGTCGCCGCCGGGCTGTGGGTCGGCAACCGGTGCGAGCGGGTGTTCTCGTGCGAACTGTACGAGGAAGCGTCCGCGGTGTGGGAGTGGATCGAGTTCTTACTGAACGGGCTGGTCTTCATCCTCGTCGGGCTCGCGCTGCGGGGCATCCTGGAACACCTCGACAACACGTTCGGGCCGGAGGAGCTGCTGGTGTACACCGCGGTGATCGTGGGGACGGTCATCGGGGCGCGGCTCGTGTGGATGTTCCCCGGCGCGTACATCCCGCGGTGGATCGACCGCCAGCTCGGCGCGCCGGTCCACTACCCGCCGTGGCAGAACGTGGTGATCGTGGGGTGGACCGGGATGCGCGGGGTGGTGTCGCTCGCCGCGGCGCTGGCGCTGCCGCTGACCGTCGATGGCGGGCACCCGTTCCCGTACCGCGACCTGATCCTGTTTTTCACGTTCTGGGTCATTTTCGGCACGCTCGTGGTGCAGGGGCTCACGCTCCCGCTGTTGATCCGCACGCTTGGGGTGACGGTCTCGGCCGAGGAGCTCGAAGCGGAGCAAGAGGAGCGGCGGGTGTGCTGAGTGCATTCGTCTCGCCGCGGGGCGAGTGCAACGGTAATCTGATGGCGCACGGGGTGTTCGAGAACCCAACTTTCAGGAGGAACTCATGCGCACGCTGATCGGGATCGGGCTGATATTCGCACTGACCTGCGGCGCGACCGCGGCCGATGACAAGATCGATGGCGCCAAGCTCGTCGGCAAGTGGGAGCCGAAAGAGCCGAAGAAGGGCGAAGAGTTCGTGATGGAGTTCGCCAAGGACGGCAAACTGTCCGTCACCGGCGCGCTCGACGGCAAGGTGCAGACCTTCGAGGGCACCTACAAGCTGGACGGCATCAAGCTGACCTTCGAACTGAAAGTGAAGGGCGCGGACGGCAAGGTGGAAGACATCAAGGAAACGGTGACGGTCACCAAACTGACCGACGACGAGATGGAGGGCAAGGACAAGGACGGCAAGATCGAATACCTCAAGCGGGTGAAGCCGAAGCCGGAGAAGTGACCGGCCTCCGGAACATAGAGAAGAGCCGCGGATCAACGCCGGTGACGCAGATCGGAAGAAAATCATTGTTTCTTCCGATTTGCGCCACCGGCGTTGATCCGCGGCCCTTCCTTTTGCCTTTGCACCTCATGCGGCTTCGCGGATTCGGACTCGCCGTCGTTTGCCGGGGGCCGTAGCTTTTCCCAACGGGGCGTTGTGCCCTGTCCGTCGCCGCTCACCGTCATCAGGAGACAGCAAATGCGCGTGCTATTCGCAACCGTCGCGGCCCTCGTCATGGTCGGGTTCGCCGGGGCCGCGGACGAGAAGATCGACGCCAAGAAGCTCATCGGCAAGTGGACACCGAAAGAGGCGAAGAAGGGCGAAGAGTTCGTGATGGAGTTCGCCGAGAAGGGCAAACTGGCCGTGACCTTCACCGCCAACGGGAAGGAGATAAAAATCGACGGGACGTACAAGGTCGAGGGCAACAAGATCGAGGTCGCCATGTCCTTCAACGGCAAGGACGTGAAGGAGACGCACACCGTCACCAAGCTCACTGACGACGAACTCGTGAGCAAGGACGAGAAGGGCAAAGAGGAGACGCTGAAACGGGTCAAGAAGTAACGGTTCCGATCGCGTATCGCGTTCCGTGACGGCCGCGGGGGCGCCCCCGCGGCCGTCACGCGTTTCGGCTACTGCGGCTCCTGCTGCGTCATGCAGTGCAGCGTGCCCAGCCCCCACACCAGATCGACACAGCTAATTCCGACCACCTCACGGTCGGGGAACAGGTCTGCGAGCGTACCCAGCGCGACGCGGTCCGCCGGGTCGTTGAACGTCGGCACGATCACGGTGCCGTTCGCGATGTAGAAGTTCGCGTAACTGGCGGGCAGCCTGACGCCTTCGAACACAAGTGGACGCGGCATCGGGAGCGGCACGACTTCCAGCTTCCCGCCCGCGGCATCGGTCATGCTTTCGAGCCGTTCGCGGTTCGCCCGGAGGAGTTCGTAGTTCTCGTCCGCGGGGTCGCTCTCGACCACCGCGACCACCGTGCGGGGACCCACGAACCGGGCGAGGTCATCAATGTGCCCGTGCGTGTCGTCGCCCACGATGCCGCGGTCCAGCCACAGCACCTTTTCGACGCCCAGGTAGTCCGCAAACACCCGCTCGTAGTCCGCCCGTGCGAGCGGCGGGTTGCGCTGCTGCGTGGTACTGAGGAGGCACTCTTCAGTGGKGAGCAGCAGGCCGGCGCCGTTCACATCGATGCTGCCGCCCTCCAGCACGACGCGGTGCCCGTTGTGGACCGGTTCCACGCGCGGCACGCCGAGCTTCTCGGCCACGAACGCCGGCACCCCGTCGTCTTTTTGCCAGTCGGGGTACTTCGCCCAGGCGTTGAAGTGCCAGTCCAGGGCCACCCGCGCGCCGGTCGCGTTCGTCACGAAGATCGGGCCGGAGTCGCGCAGCCACGAGCGGTCCGTCGGCAACGTCCGGATCTTCACGCGGGTCATGTCCGCGCCCGCACGCGAAAGGATGTCAGTCGCGGAAGTCGCGACCGTATCGTCAGTTACGATCAGATTGACCGTCTCGTGACGGGTCAGGGCGCGGACGATCTCCGCGTACACCCACGGGATCAGTCCGAGTTTGCCCGGCCAGTCGGACTCGCGCTGTGGCCACGCCAGCCAGGTGGCCGCGTGCGGCTCCCATTCGGCGGGCATGCGGAACCCGCGGGTTGATGGCTTGTCGTTCGGTCCGATATGGGACATATTAGCGCCGAAGTATGAGTTTTTCAGGCGAAAGCGGAACGGGAATGCCCGTCGTTGCACTGGGGGCAAAAATTTGGGAGCGATTCGGCCTTCGAATTCGCGGCCCGTAAAGACATTGTGGAGAGTTCGAGGTAGAACCGATATAGCCATCGACAACTCACGGACGAACTCCCGTTTTTTCGGGATTCTGCATCGGAGGCACCCGTGTCTCACAATCAGACCGTTCTGGTCGTTGAAGACGAACCCGATCTGCGTGCCGCTCTCGAACTCCTTCTGATCCGTCAGGGGTATCACGTCGTCGCAACGGGCGACGGGCTCCGGGCGGTCGAACTCGCCGGCCAACACCGGATCGATGCGGCGGTCGTCGATCTGCTCATTCCGGGTCAGAGTGGGTTTCAGGTCGCCATCGATTTGAAGGCGCGCTACGGCGCCGCCGTGCGCGTCGTCCTCATGTCCGGGATCGCCTCTCAAGCGCACCAGGACTACGCGTTTGCCGCAGGAGCGGAACAGTTTCTCGCCAAGCCCTTTACAACTTCTCAGCTCCTGAACGCGGTCGCGGCGTTCTGCCCGCCGCCGTCAGAACCGTCGGCCGCGGCGCGCCGGACCGCCCGCATCGGTCAATAATTTTGCACCATTGCTGTATAGATCGTGCATTAATTTGTCAGGGTTTGTTGCTTCTGTGCGACGAGCGGAACAAAATCCCAAACTCCGCGCGTCAAACGTCACAAAGCGTTGACTCGACCGGTAGACGGTGGTAGGTTGTCTGACAACCGTAATTATAGTCCGCCCGCAATCATTAGACCCCCTCATGCCTCCCTCGGACACACTCACTGGCAACCGCGAGCGGGCCATCCTTGCCGACTGCCAGGACGCCATCGGGTACCGGTTCAATCGCCCCGAACTGCTGCGTGCGGCCCTGACGCACACCTCCGGGGCCAACACCCGCGCCGCCTCGAACGAGCGACTCGAGTTCCTCGGCGACAGCGTCCTCGGGCTCGTCACCTGCGAGCAGCTCTACGAGCGGTTCCCCGAGTACCAGGAGGGCGACCTCACGAAAGTGAAGTCGGTGGTGGTCAGCCGCAAGACGTGCGCCCGGTTCAGTCAGGAACTCGGCCTGGGCGATTTCCTGTTCCTCGGCAAGGGCGTCCACAACTACGGCGCGATCCCGTCGAACATGCTGGCCGACGTGTTCGAGTCGCTCGTTGCTGGCATCTTCCTGGACGGCGGATGGGACGCGGCGAAAGCGTTCGTCCTCCGCTTCATCCGGCCCGAAATCGAGCGCGTGGCCCGCGACGCCATTTCCGCGAACGCGAAGTCGCAGTTGCAGACCGTCACGCAGCGCGAGTTCGGCGACACGCCGCGGTATTTCGTACTCGACGAGCAAGGCCCCGACCATAATAAGTGCTTCAAGGTCGCGGCGCAGGTGAGCGACGAGCGGTTCCCGGCCGCGTGGGGCAACACCAAAAAGGACGCCGAGCTGAAGGCCGCGATGAACGCTCTCGCGTTCATCCACGGCGACCCCCTGCCCTTCCCGTGCGACTGACGCCGACGGCAGGAGTTGGGCGAACCCCGCCCGCAAGGGCGGTGGGTGGCGCGGCCCACGAGCGCCACACGCCGTAGTCAGCGAATGCTCCCGTTGCGACCATGAGTGCCACCCGCCCTTGCGGGCGGGGTTCGCCACGACACACAAATGGCATTCCCACCGGTGCCCGCAGACGCGACCGCACGAATCTGCCGACACGGGCACCGATCCGTGCGAGTCGATCTCAGACCGCCGAAACGCCGGACGAACCATCTCATGCCCATGTCGCCGTATCCGGTGCTCTGCTACGGACCGGAGTGTTCTGCCCCGGCCGTGTACAAGGTCGCCGCCCGGTGGAGTGACGGAACCACGTATGAGCTGAAGACCTACGCTCTGACGTGTGCCGCGTGCCTACCGAAACTGTTCGCGGTGGCTGTCGAGAAGCGGGCCGCGTGCCGGTTGACGGTGGGTGAAACGCTCGAGGCGCCGGGCGTGTACGACCTCACCCGCGGTTCCCGCGACCGTGCCCTCTCGCGCCGCCCCGATCTCGAAGAGCAACTCGCCTCCGCGTAACCCCAATGCTCGCACAACCGGAGTTCGTCGTCGTCGGTCAGGGACTGGCCGGTACGGCGCTGGTGTGGGCGCTCCTGCGCCGCGGCCGGCGCGTTCTCGTTCTGGACCGCGAACGGGGCGGGTGTTCCCGGCTCGCGGCGGGGCTGATAACGCCTGTCACCGGTAAGCGACTGGCGAAAAGTGGGCGGKGGGACGAACTCTATCCGATCGCGGTCGCGTTCTACCGCGCGGTGGAGTCCGATACCGGCACGCCGTTCTTTCACCAGCGGCCGGCGGCGCGGCTGTTCGCGGATGGCTCCGAGCGCGACGAGTTTCACCGTCGTGAAGGGAACATCCTCCGCGGGCTCGTGACCCGCGAATTGCAACTCCGTGCCGAGTGGTTTACGGACCCGCTCGGTGGATTCGAAATGCCACAGGCCGCTCGGCTCGACGTGCCGCAGTACCTGGACGTGTCCCGCGCCCACTTCCGGGCGCACGGCGCGTACCACACCGCGGAACTCGACCCGCGCGAGTTGGAACTCACCGCGAGCGGTGTGCGGATACCGGGCCTCTCCGTTGACGCACAGGCGGTCATTTTTTGCCGCGGATTCGATACCGACACGGACCCGTGGTTCGGCGCCGTTCGGTTCAACGCCGCGAAGGGGGAGGTCCTCACCGTGCGGGTTCCCGGACTCGCGGAAGATCGTGTTGTTCACCGCGGAGTGTGGCTCGCACCGGTGGGGAACGAGGTGTTCCGCGTCGGTGCGACGTACACTCGGGACCAACTCGACACGCGGCCGACCGCCGAGGGCCGGGCGGAGATCGAATCGAAGTTGCGGGCATTTCTTAAGCTGCCGTTCGAGGTACTGGATCACCGGGCCGCGGTGCGACCGGTGATCGACGCCGGGTTCCCGGTTCTGGGGCATCATCCGCGGCACCCGCAACTCGCGTACTTCAACGGCCTCGGTTCGAAGGGATCGCTCCTCGCGCCGTACTTCGCTGAGCAACTTGCTCAACACGTCTGTGACGGAACGGAGCTTGAGAAGGGCTTGGATGTGTCGCGGTTCATGGTTCACCCACCTCGCGCAACCGGGTAATATCACGGTTCTCCTCAACACTTAATGGGTACTCTTATGCCCACCTCGCGCCGCGCGTTTCTGGCCTCTTCCGCGGTCACCCTGGCCGCCGCGCCGGCCATTTACGCCGCCGGGACCGACGTGCTGAAGGTGGGCCTCATCGGGTGTGGCGCACGGGGCACCGGCGCCGCGGTCAATGCGCTGCAAGCCGACAAGAACGTGAAGTTGGTCGCGATGGCCGATGCGTTCGAGGACCGGCTGACGGAGAGCCTCGACAACCTCCTCAAGAAGGCGAGCGTGGCCGCGCAGGTGGACGTGAAGCCGGACGCAAAGCTCACGGGCTTCGACGCCTACAAGGAGGTGATCGCCCGGTGCGACGTGGTACTGCTCTGCACGCCGCCGCAGTTCCGCCCGCTGCACCTGAAGGCGGCGGTGGAGGCCGGCAAGCACGTGTTCTGCGAGAAGCCGGTGGCGGTGGACGCGCCCGGTGTTCGGTCGGTGCTGGCGTCGTGTGCGGCGGCGAAGAAGAAGAACCTGTCGGTGGTGTCCGGGCTGTGTCTGCGCTACGACGCGGGGTTTCGAGAGGCGGTGAAGCGCGTCCACGGCGGCCTGATCGGTGACGTCGTTACACTGTTTGCGAACGACTACCGGGGCGGCCGGTGGGAGAAGAAGCGGCAGCCGGACTGGTCCGACATGACGTACCACATGCGCAACTGGTACAACTTCACGTGGCTGTCGGGCGATTTCAACGTGGAACAGCACGTCCACTTCTTGGATGTGTGCGCGTGGGTGATGAAGGACACGTACCCGACGAAGGCGATGGGCATGGGCGGGCGCACCGTCCTGAGCGGGCCGGAGTACGGCAACATCTACGATCACTTCTCTGTTGTGTACGAGTACGCCAACGGCGCTCGGCTGGTCAGCAACACGCGGCAGCACCCGAAGACGAAAGGCGCCATGAGCGCCCTCGTACAGGGGACGAAGGGCCGCGCGCTGCTCTCCGAACGCACCAACGGCCTGACGATCCGAGCCGGTGCCGAGGACTGGGTCTATGACGGGCCGGGCAACGCGATGTACCAAGCGGAGCACGACGAACTGTTCGCCTCGATCCGTAGTGGCAAACCCATCAATAACGGCGAGTACATGGCTCACAGTACGCTACTGGCGATCATGGGCCGGATGGCGGCGTACACCGGTCAGGAGATCACCTGGAAGATGGCGTTGGAGTCGAGCGAGGATCTGTTCAAGACGGTACTCGGCGTGAAGCCCAGCGACGCGGTGCCGGAATACAACTTCGCCACGCCACTCGTTCACCCGCCGGTGTCGCTGCCCGGCGTGGCGAAGTACTTATGACGTGGCCCATGGCTCTTGGGTCGGTCGGGCGCGCTCATCTTCGACGAACACGCCTTCGATCGGGCGCCAGTTCTTGCGGGCGCACTCCAGGACACCGGGTGCGATAGCCGCGACCTCCTCAATCGCCTCCGCGACCCACGTTCGCGGGTGTTGGGTGCTCGATTTGGTGCTGGGGAGGGAATGATTGTCTTAGTCTTCAATCCCGGGTTACGACCCTTTTTCCGGTGTCGCTTTTTTCCACTCAGTCCACTTATTCAACGTTGCTGGCATCGCTCGCCCGGAAAGCACCTCCGCCAGTTTCGTCAGCCAGTTGGTCTCTGGGTGATTCATCTTCTTTGCCTGAGCGATGACGTCCGAAAAATCCCAATCGCCGGTGCGGATGTCCGTCTGTAACAAGAGTACCTTGAGCTGGGAGAGGGCTCTGCTACGTTTCTCCGCCGGCCAGCAGCAATAAGCGTACATCCAACATTCTTCGTGTATTGACGAGGGCTCTCCATCCTCCAAGTTGGCAAGCGCTTCACCGAGCCTGGCTAGCCCTTCCGGCATTTGGTTCGTGGCGAAGAGAAGGCGTGCGTAGTTGCCGAGGGTGTTCGCGTCTTTGGGATCGGCCTCGATCGCGCGCTTG
>BFBZ01001853.1_pt1 | contig 12982 bp, 13 predicted proteins | sample 1888401 | NCBI WGS metagenome assembly BFBZ01 (sample SAMD00112614, study PRJDB3348) | symbiont metagenome | host: Chara braunii | reverse complement strand
CCGGCGTCTTCCCGCCAATCTATATATCACCGTAGAGGTTACTGCTGACCTTCTCCAGGAACGACCGACGCGAAGCCGCCTTTGATGTCGGCCACCTGCGCTCCACCGGGTTTCGAGCCGTGGCTCCAGGACGACCCGCTGAGGTTTCACAGGCAGCGGTCGCCGGTATCAACATTACGAAAGTTTCATGCGCCGGAAATGGCGCCGTAATGTGCGCCTCTCTAATTCTCTTCCCCGAGGATGCAAGTGAAATCGCGCGTCCCTTGAAAGAGGATACGAGACAAATGAATATTGCCCCCAATTCATATTCCCGCGCCCGCAAACGTCTGATGACCGCCGCCGCGTCCCTAGCAATTGCAGGCGCGATCGGCGCTGGTGTGTTGACCAGCGGGACCGTGCCGGTTCTGGCTGAGGCCGTGCGTGTCGAGGCGCCGCAGGTTTTGGGCTTCGCCGATATCGTGGAGCGCGTGTCGCCCGCCGTTGTCAGCGTCAAGGTCAAGGCCAAGATCGACCAGACGGCCGATGATGGCTCCGATCTGTCTCAGGGTTCTGACGGCATGGACAATCTCCCCGACGATCCGCAACTGCGGCGGTTCTTCAAGGAATTCCGTGGCTTTGGCGATCAAGGGGGTCAGGGCGGAAATCGTCGTTTTGGACATCGTGATCGCAACAACGACCAGCCGCGGCCGGTGGCGCAGGGTTCCGGCTTCTTCATCTCCGACGACGGCTACCTCGTCACCAACAACCACGTCGTCGCGGAAGGCTCGTCCTTCACCGTGGTGATGAACGACGGCAAGGAACTCGACGCCAAGCTGATCGGCACCGATCCGCGCACCGATCTCGCTGTGCTCAAGGTCGGTGGCGACGGCAAGTTCACCTATGTCGACTTCGCCGATGATTCGAAAGTTCGCGTTGGCGACTGGGTGGTGGCTGTCGGCAATCCGTTCGGCCTCGGCGGAACGGTTACGACCGGCATCGTTTCGGCTCGCGGCCGTGACATCGGCGCCGGCCCCTATGACGACTTCCTCCAGATCGACGCCTCGGTGAACCGCGGCAGTTCGGGTGGCCCGACATTCAATCTCAACGGCCAGGTGGTCGGCATCAACACTGCCATCTTCTCGCCGTCCGGCGGCAGCGTCGGCATCGCCTTCGACATTCCTGCCTCGACGGCAAAGGGGGTCGTGCAGGAACTGATGAAGAACGGCTCGGTGCAGCGCGGTTGGCTAGGCGTCGAAATTCAGCCGGTCACCTCCGATATCGCCGAGTCGCTCGGCTTGAAGTCCCAGAAGGGCGCACTCGTCTCCAGCGCTCAGGATGACGGCCCCGGCAAGAAGGGCGGCATCACCGCCGGTGATGTGATCACCCAGGTGGATGGCAAGGACGTTGCTTCGCCGAAGGAACTCGCTCGCCTGATCGGCGCCTATGCGCCTGGCAAGTCGGTTGACGTCACCGTCTGGCGCGACGGCAAAGCCCAGTCGATCAAGATCGATCTCGGCAAACTTCCCAACACGGATAAGCAGGCCTCGGCCGATCAGCCCGCGGCTCCGGCAAAGCACGACTCGCTAGCCGATCTCGGTCTCACCGTCACCAAGTCCAACAATGACAAGGGACTTGTGGTGACCGATGTCGATCCCGACAGCGATGCCGCCGATCGCGGCATCCAGCCAGGCGACGTCATCACCGCCGTGAACTCGGCTTCAGTGACCACCACCGAAGACGTTTCCAAGGCCATGGCCGATGCGGTGAAGTCCGGACGCAAGGCGGTGCTGATGCAGATCACCCACGACGCCAACAAMCGTTTCGTCGCGCTGCCTGTCGGCAAGGGTTGACCACTATTCGACCTTTCCGGTGCGGCGGTTTCAAACACCCCCGAGCCGTCGCACGGGAAAGCACGGGGTCGGAACACTTTAGTCAGTCATCGTGTTCCCCTCCGGCGGCAGCGGGCTCTCGCAGCCCGTTGCCGCGTAAACAGCAAAGGCCACAATGCACATGCCGGCCCCGGGGAACAGGCTACATTCGGTATTTTTATCGACGTGCAAAGGGCCATTTCCAAGTCCGACAACCGGAGCTGTCTCACCGGAATGACTATCCTCAATGCTCGCCAGGAAACATCTCGGCCGTCAGGCCGACCATGGTTGAGTCACAATCTTCACAGATCGCGGCTGCCACGGGATGCGCGACGCTCGGCTATCTTGGCAGATAGTTCGCTCAGGCCATGTTGATCGCGTCGTCACGGCGAGCGAGGATGTCGTAATCCACGGCAGAGGCCAGATTTCAGATGGTTGTCGGTCACTGCGTCCCTCCGTCCATCATCTTGTCCTCGGTCTTGGCGGTACATGTGCCTGCGAGACCGCGCAGATGCGACTTCCATTCGGCGGTCTGATCACTGCTATAGAGCCGATCCAGCGTGGCTTCGCCCTCGATCGCGTCGAGCATGCACGAACAATAGTTGGTACAGAATTCTTTGTCGCGCGATTGCTTGCACGATATCTGGCAGGTTTTCAGGAAATTGACCTGCCTGGTTTCGACCTGGGCCGGCATGATCTGTGAAAACAGCCAGACACAGCCGATCAGCACCGGCTGGTGAATGAGGTAGAAGGCGAGGCTGTGCCGACCGATGAAGATCAGCGGGTTTGCCCAACGCCCGGGCGTCAGGTTCGCCAGGCGCGTTAGAGTACCCACAGCAGAGGCAACTTTGGTCACAGCGATACCCAGCAGGACGGCACCGAACCAGGGCAACAGCGGAACGTAGTCGTTGGAGCGCGGATCGTTTGCGGACAGGCCGACCCACCACAGGGCCGGATGATCGAAGGCCTCCAACCGCAGATAAACAGGCACGGCAATGACAAGGGCCGCCACAAGCAGCGTCAACAACGCCGGCACGCGCAGGAACGCTACGCCGAACAGGCTGGCCAGGGCGATCTCATGAAGGATGCCGAAGAAAATGAAMCCGTCCGGCATCGCGATGCGGGTGGCGATCGATATGGCAGCCGCCGCTCCGGCAACCATCGCAAAACGCTTCCAGAAGCCGTTCCAGCGAATCTGCTTGCCATGGGCAAGGTACAGGCTGACGCCGACCAGGAACAGGAAGGTCGAGGCAATGCAACGCGCATAGATCTTCCACCAGCCGAAGGCGGTCAGGCCAGGATCGGTGTAGCCGAAGAATTCGAGATCCCAGGTCAAATGGTAGCTCGCCATGGCGAGCAGGGCGATGCCGCGCGCCACATCGAAGGCGACGATCCGCTTCGACTTCGGTTGATCCTGAAGTGGAGCAGTCGGCGTAGGAATGCTCATTGTCTCGCAATCTGATTCAGCCCCTGCAAGACGACTATCACGGTTGCCCCGGACAAAAGAAGCCGGTCACGGGCGGCTTCGCGTAGATTGTTTGGCGACGGGAACATTCAGTTTCTTGCGGCCCGTGGAATGTTGGATCGGCGGCCGCACCAGAATCTGCGTTAAATCCCATCGGGCTTTCGCATGACCGCCCGTCCTTCGGCAAGCGCAACTTCGCGCACTCGGTGACCGTTTTCAAGCGCCGCTAAGGCTTGGTTATTCGGCGCGATTCCGGTCCATTTGCGAGTTTTGGGCCGTTGCTTTTGTCCGACCTACCCAATCCCATAGCCCCGGACGCTACTGTTCTCTCAGACAAGGTAAACGAACCGGTCCTCACCGCCTCCCCGGTGCTTTTTGGAACCTGCGCCTGCTACCACGAGAACGAGGCCCTTGGTTGCTTCCATGCGCGCTCTAACCACCTTGACGGTGCTCGTGATGAGAGAGCGTGGCGACTGGCCCAGTGGTGCCGACGGGCACCAGCCAGTCGGGTCTCGGCGATTTGCCATTCGACGAACGCCAGCAAGCGCAATTCGAACGACCTCGGTAACCTTTCGTTTACGCGTTCTTCATCACATCCAATTAGGCTTCACCCGATCTGTGCCTGATGACAATGTGCAAGGGCAGAGAATGACGGAAATCATGCCGACCAGACGGGCTCATATTCTTGCATTGTTTGGCGCCTTTGTCGCGCTGACGCCAAGCCTGGCGGCGGGCGGCAGCGTTGATTTGCAAGTGACATCGGCCATCCCGATGCCGGGCTTGCAGGACACAGTCCTGCCGGACAAAAGCCCCTCGCCCTCGGTGAGTGTGGCCCTTTTGAAAAGTGGTCTCGACGCTCTGGCAGCAAATGACATTCCCGCCGCCCGCGTCATACGTGACGGCTTGCCTGCCAATTCGCTCGACCAGCATATCCTTGCTGGGCGATCGCGCTTTACGGCGGCGACAAGGTTCCAAGCGGCGACATTACCGCCGCCGCCAAGATGCTGCCCAACTGGCCGGGCACCGTCGCCTTGCGCAAGAACAGCGAGCGCGCGCTCTATCGCGAGAACCCTGCCCCCGACACCGTCATTCGGACGTTCGACGGCAGCCAACCGCAGACATTCGAGGGCGTGATGGTTCTCGCCCGCGCTTATGTGGCGTCAGGCAATACCAAGGCGGCGCGCTCGGTGCTGTCGCCATTCCGGCGCACCGCGATCCTCGAAGCCAAGGACGAGAGCGCGCTGATCAAGGAATTCGGCAGCCTGATTCCGGCCGCCGACCACCATTTTCGCATGGAGCGCATGTTCTATGCCGGTCGGGCGAATTCCGCACAGCGCGTCGCCGGCCTCGCCGGTGCCCAGCAGCTTGCCGATGCCTGGGCGGCGGCCGACCGCGGCGACAAGAACGCGCCCAAACTGCTGAAGGCAGTGCCGGCGGCGCAGCGTTCGGCCGGTTATTTCTTCGCGCAGGCCGAATATCTGCGCAAGCAACAGGATTTCACTGGCGCCGCGGCTGTGGTGATGCAGGCACCGACCGATCGCGAAGCTCTGGTCGATCCGGACGCCTGGTGGGTCGAGCGCCGGGTGTTGTCGCGCGAACTGGTCGACCAGGGTGACATGAAGACGGCCTACCGGATCGTCGCCACGCATGCGGCCGAAAGTGCCGCCAATGCGGTGGACGCCGAATTCCACGCCGGCTGGTATGCGCTGCGCGGCCTGAACGACCCCAAGCTTGCCGCAACGCATTTCGCACGTATCGCCGACCTTGCCCAGGGGCGATGACCTTGTCGCGCGCTTACTATTGGCTCGGCCGTGCGGCGGAAGTCGGCGGTCCGGGCAACGCCAAGGACTATTTTGCGCGTGCCGCTGCTTACGGGACGACATTTTACGGCCAGCTTGCCGCCGAACGCGTCGGCCGGCAGGCGCTGAACATTGTCTATCCGCAGCCAAGTGCAGCCGACCGGCAGAATTTTGCCGGCCGCGAGGCCGTCAGCGCCATCAAGCGGCTGCAGGAAGCGGGCTATGACCGCTATGCCGAAACGCTCTATCGCGACCTTGCCGGGCAGTTGACCAGTCCGGGCGAATTGGCGCTGCTCGCTGTCCTTGCGGAAAAGCAGGGCAACCATTTCATGGCGCTGAAAGTCGGCAAGATCGCCGGGGCGCGTGGCATCGATGTCGGCGCACTGTCGCATCCGCTCGGCGTCATTCCCGATTCGGCCAACATTTCCGGTTCAGGCAAGGCGCTGGCCTATGCGATCGCCCGTCAGGAAAGCGAGTTCAACATCGGCGCCGTATCCAGCGCCGGCGCGCGCGGGCTGCTGCAGCTGATGCCGGGAACCGCCAAGCAGCTGGCGAAGAAGGCCGGATTGCAGTTTTCGCAGGCGCGGCTGACCACCGACGCCGGCTACAACGCGACGCTTGGTTCGGCCTTTCTTGGCGAGCAGCTTGACCGCTTCAACGGTTCCTATGTGCTGACCTTCGCCGGCTACAATGCCGGGCCCAACCGGGCCAGCCAGTGGGTGGCGAAATACGGCGACCCACGCGGCAAGGACATCGACGCGGTGGTGGATTGGATCGAGCGGATACCCTACACGGAAACAAGAAGTTATGTGCAGCGCGTGATGGAGAATTACGAGGTCTACAAGATGCGTATTTCCGGCAAATACGACATCGTCGGCGACCTCGTGAACGGACGGAAGTGATCCATCCCTGTCTGCCCGCTCTTGGTGGGCGGAACGGATTTTCAAAATCTCCGATTGTTCTTGGACTCGCTCGGCCAAAAGATGGTTTGCTTCACAATCCTCCTTTCCCACTGCCATGGGCGAGTGTGGCGAGCCGGTGAGAAGGCCTATTTACAGACAGCCTCTTCGGACGGCATGAACTTCACGCCCGCCTCTATGGCGACACGCGAATGGTCGGGAGACGGATTTTGCGGGCGCCGCTTACGCTCGAAGGTATTGCCGCGACTTTCAGGAACTGGCACTACCTGTCGACGGGTGCAAAAATCCGCCGCGCGAGCGCAGCGTCGCTGCCTCTCCTGGAGTTCGGGAGCTTGTTCCCGTCATTGGCCGATTGTCTGCCTGCCCGGCTCAGCCGCAATTGTATCACCGCCTGTAGAAGTCCAGAAATGATATGCGGGCAGGGGAATCGCGTAGAAAAAATCGGAAAAAGCCCAGGTCGCTCGACATTTGGATTCGCCCCTCTCTTGCGATTCAAAACTGCGCCTTCCCGATTTGACCGCGCGTGACCACGGTGGAGGTAGCGGAGCGCTCGGCAGCCAGCTCATTCTCGGCCCCGACCGCCTCCAGATCTTGAGGATGCATTCCATCTATGAGCTTTCGGGTCTACCCAGATCGTATCGTTGTCGCTGCAGAGGGTCTGATCCTGTGCGAGCACGCCGCATCATGGATCGTTCGCATGATCGGCCAGGACAGAAGGTCTATGACTGGCAGTGCTATCTGGCTGTCATTCAGCGCAAACCAGGCGCCCTTCGCAACGGAGCACCTTTTGCCSAACTTCCCGATGCATTCGGCACGTTGCAGCAACATTTACTAAGGAATCAGGGCGGCGATCGCGAGACGGTCGACATCCTGGGCAATTGTCCTTCAGCACCACGAACTGGCCGTGCTCCTGTGGAGATGGCGTTGGAAGCTGGTATCCAACCAAGACACGTGTACTGAACCTGCTCCGTCGCCTCGTCACGCCAAATCCCCCACTCCTCCCACCGTCGATGCTCCTCAGGCTTTGACGCTTACCAATGAGCCGAAGGCCGATTCGAACGCTACGACGCATCGAGGAGGGCCGCGGGGGTGCGCCATGTGCCATAACCCTGCCTCCGGCGCAATCGTCATCATGCTCCGGAGCCTGCACGGCATAGCGCAAGCTGTTGGCGAGCTCCCCGTACTGGGAGCGCCTGCATTTGAGCCGCCATTCCGATCCTGTCGCAACTGCTGAAGATGTTGCAGAACGTTTCGCTGGCTTTCCTCTTAAACCGGTATCGGGGGTTCCGCTGGCCGCCACTGGCCTCGTCTATCCCTCTGGGCGATGTCGCCAATAGCAGCCAGCGTGACGACGATTTTCGCCTAAACTGCGCTCCAAACCCCAACTGCCCAATCAGAGGCGCCTGCTAGGCGCTATCGCCGATTACGAATGACTGGCCTCCCTGCCCGGATTTTTTGTGCAGTACGACCTTTGCACCCAACGGCACTTGGTCATAGAGTGTGACGACTTGGTCGTTGACCAGCCGCGCGCAACCATTGGAGACCGCAACGCCGATAGTCTGCGGTTCGTTGGTTCCATGAATGCGCAGGAACGTATCTCCCTCTTTATGGGTGAACAGATAAAGGGCACGCGCTCCCAGGGGATTGTAGGTGCCCCCCGGCATTCCGTCTGCATATTTGGCATAAAGGTCCGGTTGTCGCTCGATCATGTCGGGTGTCGGGGTCCAACTCGGCCACTCTTTCTTGGCGCCCACGTAAAATGTACCGGGATGATAGAGGTTTCGACGCCCCACCCCCACGCTGTAACGCATCGCCATGCCGCCGGCCAGTGTCCAGAACAACCAGAACTGGTTGGGGAAAACATGGATCTCTCCTGGCTCGGAGGGGGCCCGCATGCGCACCAGACGGGGCATATATTTCTCGGGCAGGATGTATTTTTGCCCTGCCCGATGTGCTTCGGCCGGCGACAGGCCAAGCGATCCGGCCGCGAGCGCGACCCCGGATGCCAGAAAATCACGGCGGTTCAACATACTCAACTCCTTCAAGATTTCAGATACACTTCGACAAAGTGAGCGAACGGGTATGCTTGCTGCCCGGCCCGCCGGCGCGCTCCCTGACGATATCGCCCAAATCCCATTCGATGAGATCACGCACCGGCGCCCACTTGGCGCTAACGATAGCGTAGTGTCGACATCAAGCAAGCGGGAGACCTCGCGCGGGACCTCGCGCGGCGCGTTTTTTCGTCGCCATGCGCCCGGCATTCCTGGTTTTCATTGATAAGCCTGGACGAAGAGACGAAGACAAACATATCACCGCTGCCCAGCGATCGTACCGTGTCAGTCGATCATTCGCCAATTTCTTGTGGTCAGATACCATGAAGGCCGTGGATTCCGCCGGTCAGGATTACCGGTGCGATCAGCATGAGCGCGGTTCCAAGCGTTGTGGCGCGTTCGTACGATGTATTGAGCCTCCAAAGCAGAAAGAGCGTCAGCACCGCTACTACGGTTACTCGGCCGGAGCTACAATCGCGCGATAGTAACGGGGATCCCAATAGCTGTCGGGACTGCGGAACGCGAAGTCGCTTACCGGCCAGAATTGCCGCCGGGCGTCGTCGTGGTGAAGCAGAACATCTGCAACGCAATGCAGCAGACCGGCGCCCGGCAAATGCCTGAAACGCGCCGCGTCTCAATCCTATTCCTATCGCGAGAATTGCGCCCATACGAAAAAGCTATGGTCTATCGCAAATATGCGCTGCCAGGCGTCCGAAAAGTAATAAACGCCGAACACGGTCCCGGCAGATATTCGCATCACATAGAGTGTGTATCCGGACAGCAGCAAGAGCCCCGCGCCGGGAGCAAGCCCGCCGGCGAACGCGGCGAGTGTTGTCTTCGGGTCGCCGCGCAAATGCAACGGCACCGACAATCATATGGGAAGGCGTGTTCACGCCATTGTTTCTCGCGTTCAATCCAAGCTTTCGCCATAGTCTCAGACATGATAGCCAACCGCAATCGCTCCTGGGCTGTGTACGGAAGAAGCTGGAGCCTGGTGTTTGTTGCGGCATGGAAGCTGGCATGTGATGTTACGAATCCATTCAAATCGCCCCTCCGCGACAGGGTAATTGCAGCGAAGCTGATTGCACAGGCCAACTGCCCGACACTGTCAAAAACGATGAGCAGGAAAGACCGATGAGAAAATTCTTGGGCGCCGCAATACTTGTCTTCAGCGTTGCGGCAATCGCATTTGGAGGATCGGCCAGAGCTGCCAGCAGCCTGGATGAAGCTGAAACCAGCGCAGTGCAAAAACTCATTCATGACTACATTCTGGAGCACCCGGAGGTGATCGTTGAATCCATGCAGAATCTGCAGGCGCGACAACAGAAGGAGGACGAGCAACGGCGGCGCCAGGCAGCTGGCGCTGTGTCGCCGATTAAGCCGACCGATCACATTCTCGGTGACCCAAACGCGGCTGTGAAGGTGATCGAATTCTCGGACTTCGAGTGTCCTTTCTGCAAAGGTTTTCATGAAACCTTGACGAAACTCATGAGCGACTACGGCAAGAAACAAGATGTTGCGTGGGTGTATCGCCATTTTCCGATCGACGAACTCCACTCTAAGGCCCGCAAGGAAGCGCAGGCGGCCGAATGCGCAGCTGAGCAAGGAGGCAACGATGCGTTCTGGGCTTATGCAGACAAAATCTTCGCGACGACCCCATCCAATAATCGCCTGGATCTTGCATTGCTCCCAAAATTTGCCGTCGAGATCGGACTTGACCAGGCAAAGTTCGAGACCTGTCTCAAGGGCGATGCGCGCGGCGGCAAGTTTGCGGAACACATCGAAGCAGATTTCCAAGATGCAAGCCAAGCCGGCGGATCGGGCACTCCTTACACTGTCGTCTTGGGTCCCGACGGAAGCACTTTCCCGATCAATGGCGCTCTGCCCTATTCGTCCGTCAAATCGATCATCGACCTGGCGCTCGAGAAAAAGTGAGCTGTCATGATCTTTGACGGAATGAGACAGGTTTTCTCAAGGGGCTCATACATTGGCTTGGCGATTGTCGTCGGAATTGCCGTCTTTGTTCTGACAACATGGTTGCCCAACCTGGGCCTTGTGGGGCAAATTGCGCTATCGGATTATATCCCGCTATCGGAAAAGGCGAAAATCTTGACGAGCCTAGTCGGTTCGATCACCACCAACTTCACTGTGTTCTCCGCACTGTTGACTATCGCGATCGCCATTCTGTTTGGGGCCAATGCGGCCATGAGCCTGTATTATCTGCGCACACGCAGCCGGCTGTCGGGACACTTCGAAGGTTCTGCTACCGCCACCAGCGTGGGAGGGCTCGTGAGCGGGCTGTTCGGGGTGGGCTGCGCCGCATGCGGCGCTTTTGTGCTCAGCCCGGTGCTCACGTTTCTTGGCCTTAGCGGAATGATTGCGCTTCTGCCTTTCGGTGGCGAAGAATTCGGCGCCTTGGGTGCCCTGATGCTTGGCGTCTCGGCCGCATTGACGGCCAGGCAAATAGGCTCTGGGAACCCCTGTCCGATCGAAGTTGCTGTATGTGAGGTTCCCGCGAAGCAAGGATAGCAGACGAACGACGAACCGGCCTCCCGGTCCGATGCTCCCGACACAATCATCCGTTCCGAAGTCGACCGACGATGTGACGACGTCCGCTATCTGGTTGCGCAAAAGAGTTCAAGCTGCAGGAGCGATCGACCCTCAACGCGCGCGTTGCGGTTCTTTATGCGGTGCTTCGTCTTTGTTTGACGGCATTGCCGCCGGAGCGACTGCGAGGTCATGCCGCCGCCCAGCCCACCAAAACCAGATCGCAAGGACCGCGTAGACGACCAAGGCGACAATGAACCACCATATCCACCAGAACATGGGAAACCCATTATCAACCATTTCGTACCTCCCTTTGCTCTGTTCAATGCCAGCACTTTCCCGCGCCTAGTGCGCTTAGGCGACGAAAAAAACTAGTTCGCGGGGCAATGCATTGAAGACGGCAGGTATCATCTGCTGGTTCATCAGGCCGGTGGCAATGACGACACGCCGCGCATGCAGGACAGCGCCGTCGGCAAGAGCGAAATCACCCAGACGTCGGCGAGATTAAAGATCGGAGAATACCATACGCCGAGGTGTAGACCGATAAAATCCGTTACCATTCCGACGATCAACCGGTCGATGAGATTGCCAAGTGCTCCTGCCGACACGTGCCTCGCTCCCATCCCCGGATGGGCTCGACCCTTTTCCGTTTCTGGCGCTGCGCCCGCGAAACAATGAGGGCACGACATTTGGTCTACTCTCAGGACACACTACATCCGGCCTAATGATTCTGATGATCGTGTCCGCACTCGCTGTCCTAGCTCTTTGGAGATGGGCAGCGTGCACGCCAGATCGTTGGGTTGCTTTGGGTGCTGCCCTTATCGTACCCAGGCCTTTGTTCCGAGGTCGAGAACCAAGGCGGCGCCGGAGATAGCTGCTACTGCTACCTTTTTTGTTGGCCGTTGCCGACGCGTCCGGCGATATCTAGGTTGCAGGCGCGGTTTCTGGCACATTCGCTGGAGCTATCGCTGCGACACTCTATGCAGCCAGTGCACGGACGATTCTCCGCTATTCGTAGCGACCTGGTACACGATCGCCGTCGCGATTTTAGCGGTGCTTGGAGCCGTCGGCGCCAACTTAGTCGCTCGTTGGTAGGGTCGTCACTCCAACGCCGAACGACGGCATTCCGCTCGCTCGCTGAGCTGTTGCATAATGGCCGCGTTACAGCCATGCAGGTAACCATGCTGGCAATCCGACCGTCGTACTAATTGACACAGACTAAGCGGGCTCCTGGGTGAAGCTTACGACAGTCGCTCTCTCATCCTGGCGAGAAGAATTTTTGCGAGGGCCGGGTAGTCCTCGTCGAAGTGATGTCCCCCCTTGGTCTTGAGTATGTCGATCCCGGCGAGCAGGGGGTCGGTGCACGCCGTGTCTTCCTCATCCTCGCCATAGACGCACAGCACGCGCTCGCGCGGGATTGTGGCAATCGCAGGCGCCACGGCATGGTCGCCTCCGACACCGAGCCAGGTGCCGACGGTCACCTGAAAGGTGATCGTATGCTGAGTGGCAAGCAGTCCGACGAACCTAATGCGGTCCTTGATCCGATCCGGCAGAAGAGCCCAGCCTAACGGAAAGGTGTCGGCGCCGAACGAATAGCCGTAAACAGCGACAGGCAGTTTGCCCGTCGGGTCGCCGCGGTCGATGATCGACACCGTATCGTCAGCGATTTCCCGAGGCGTGCGCTTCGACCAGAAGTAACGTAGGGAATCGATGCCGACGACATGAACACCCTGCTTGCCCATCTCGTCGCCGATTGCCTTGTCGAGGTCCCGCCAGCCGCCATCACCAGAAAAAAACAGTGCAAGCGCCGACGGCGTGGAGGTGGTGGGAATGTCGACCGTCGGCAACTCATTCGACGACGCATCCTTGGCGGCAATCGCCAGCACGGCGTCAACTGCGGCGTCGAGGCGGCCTGATGCGCTGTCCACCACAACCGCCTTTGCCCTCATCGCATTATCGGACGGTTGATTGGAAATTCCCGCGAGCGGCGCGGCCGAGACCAGCGTCGCCGGCGACGGCAATTCCGCGTCGAGCGCATAGGTGAAGCCGTCGGCCGGGTCCGGCATCGCCACCGCGCCACCCGGGCATGTCGGCAGCGGCGTGACCAGGGCCCTGGCCGGGTCGAGCGCGACCGCGCCGGCCAGAGTTGTCACAGGCGCATCGGCCAGGGCGGCGTAGGCCAGTGTCCCGCCTTCGCCGACACCTGCCACCACCGGATGAAAATAGCTGCCGCCGCCGACCGCCCGGATGGCCTCCTTGGACAGGTTCTCCAGATCGGAACCGAGATACATACATTCGCCAGCGGCCAGATTGAGCTTCTGGCGATATTTTTCCAGATCGACCGGCAGCACGA
>BFBZ01001852.1_pt1 | contig 12982 bp, 12 predicted proteins | sample 1888401 | NCBI WGS metagenome assembly BFBZ01 (sample SAMD00112614, study PRJDB3348) | symbiont metagenome | host: Chara braunii | reverse complement strand
CCTGCCATTGCGAGGGACCGTTGGACGGCGAGACCTGCACCGCCGTCACCTTGTATTCCGGGCAATTCGTCGCCCAGTCGGAATAATCCGTGGTGATGACGTTTGCCTGCGTGTCCGGGTGGTGGAAGGTCGTGTAGACGACGCCGGGAGCAACGCGATCGGTGATCAGTGCTCTAAGCGTCGTATCGCCGGAGCGGCTGGTCAGCTTGATCCAGTCGCCTTCGCGAATGCCGCGCTGCTCGGCATCATGCGGATGCATCTCCAGACGATCCTCGGCATGCCAGACGACATTCTCCGTTCGCCGCGTCTGCGCGCCGACATTGTACTGGCTGAGGATGCGCCCCGTCGTCAACAGTAGCGGGAAGCGCGGACCGGTGCGTTCGTCGGTCGCGACATATTCCGTGCGGATGAACTTACCCTTGCCGCGCACGAAGCCATCGACATGCATGATCGGCGAACCGAGCGGCGTCTTCTCGTTGCAGGGCCACTGCACCGAGCCCATCTTCTCCAGATAGTCGTAGGAGACGAGCGCGAAGCTCGGGGTCGTTGCGGCAATTTCGTCCATGATCTCGGACGGATGCGTATAGTTCCAGCCCAGCCCCATGGCCTGCGCCATCTTCTGCGTCACTTCCCAGTCGGCATAGCCGTTGCGCGGGGTCATGACCTTGCGCACGCGGTTGATGCGGCGCTCGGCATTGGTGAAGGTGCCGTCTTTTTCGAGGAAGGTGGAGCCGGGAAGGAAGACATGCGCGTAATTGGCGGTTTCGTTCAGGAAGAGGTCGTGGACGACGACGCATTCCATGGCAGCAAGGCCGGCTGCGACATGCTTCGTATCCGGATCTGACTGGAGGATGTCTTCGCCCTGGATGTAGAGGCCCTTGAAGCTGCCGTCGACGGCGGCATCGAGCATGTTGGGAATGCGCAGACCCGGTTCGTTGTTGAGCTTCACGCCCCAGAGCTTTTCGAAGATATCACGCGTCGCATCATCGGAGATATGGCGATAGCCCGGCAGCTCGTGCGGGAAGGACCCCATGTCGCAGGAGCCCTGCACGTTGTTCTGGCCGCGCAGCGGGTTCACGCCGACGCCGGGCCGGCCGATATTGCCAGTGACCATGGCGAGGTTGGCGATCGCCATGACCGTGGTCGAGCCCTGGCTGTGCTCGGTGACGCCGAGACCATAATAGATCGCGCCATTGCCGCCCTTGGCGAAGAGGCGAGCTGCACCGCGCACGAGATCCGGGGAAACACCGGTATATTTTTCCGTTTCCTCCGGGCTGTGCTGTGGTTCGGCAACGAAGGCAGCCCAATCCTCAAACTCCGACCAGTCGCAGCGTTCGCGAATGAACTTTTCGTCGAACAGGCCTTCGGTGACGATGACATGGGCAAGTGCCGTCATCATTGCGACATTGGTGCCCGGCTGCAGCGGCAGGTGGAAGCTCGCCTCGACATGCGGCGTGCGCACCAGATCGATGCGGCGCGGATCGATGACGATGAGCTTGGCGCCTTGGCGCAGCCGCTTCTTCAGGCGCGAACCGAAGACGGGATGGCCGTCCGTCGGGTTGGCGCCGATGACAAGGACGACATCGGAATGTTCGACGCTGTCGAAATTCTGCGTGCCGGCCGACGTGCCGAAAGCCTGACCCAGGCCATAGCCTGTGGGAGAGTGGCAGACGCGGGCGCAGGTATCGACATTGTTGTTGCCGAAACCGGCGCGCACCAGCTTCTGCACGAGGAAGGTTTCCTCATTCGTGCAGCGCGACGAGGTAATGCCGCCGACGGATTCGCGGCCATATTGATATTGCAGACGCTTGAACTCGGTGGCGATATGGGCAAAGGCCTCGTCCCAAGTGACTTCGCGCCAGGGATCGGTGATCTTTTCGCGCACCATCGGGTTCAGGATGCGGTCCTTGTGGGTCGAGTAGCCATAGGCGAAGCGGCCCTTGACGCAAGAATGGCCGCGATTGGCCTGGCCATCCTTCCAGGGCACCATGCGCACCAGTTCCTCGCCGCGCATTTCCGCCTTGAAGGAGCAGCCGACGCCGCAATAGGCGCAGGTGGTGACGAGCGAATGCTCCGGCTGGCCGATTTCTATCACCGACTTCTCGGTCAGCGTCGCCGTCGGGCAGGCCTGCACGCAGGCGCCGCAGGAAACGCATTCCGAGTCGATGAAATGTTCGTGCATGCCCGGCGAGACGCGCGAGCCGAAGCCGCGGCCCTCGATGGTCAGCGCAAACGTGCCCTGCACCTCTTCGCAGGCGCGCACGCAGCGTGAGCAGACGATGCACTTCGAAGGATCATAAGTGAAATAGGGGTTGGACTCGTCCTTCGGCATCCATTTCAGATTGATGTCGCCGCTGTTGCGCGCCTTGACGTGATTTTCGCCCTCATAGCCGTAGCGAACATCGCGCAGGCCGACAGCGCCGGCCATGTCCTGCAGCTCGCAATCACCGTTGGCGGCGCAAGTCAGACAGTCGAGCGGGTGGTCGGAGATATAGAGCTCCATCACGCCGCGGCGGATGTCCTTCAACCGGCCGGTCTGCGTGTGAACGACGATGCCCGGTGCGACCGGCGTCGTGCAGGAGGCCGGCGTGCCGTTGCGGCCCTCGACCTCGACGAGACAGAGGCGGCAGGAGCCGAAGGCATCGACCATGTCGGTGGCGCAGAGCTTCGGCACCTGAATGCCGGCTTCCATCGAGGCCCGCATGATCGACGTACCCTCGGGCACGGTAATCTGGCGCCCGTCAATGGTCAGCGTCACCATGGTTTCGGAAAGGGATGCGGGCGTGCCGTAGTCGATTTCTGGAACGAGAGACATGGGTCTTACTCCGCCGCTTCAATCAAAGGAACCGGAGAGAAATCTTCCGGAAAATGGGTCATCGCGCTGGTGACGGGATAGGGCGTGAAACCGCCGAGCGCACAGAGCGAGCCGAACTTCATCGTGTTGCAGAGATCGGCAAGCAGCGACCTGTTCTTCTCGGGCTCGATGCCGCGAGCAATCTTGTCGGCCGTCTCGACGCCGCGGGTCGAGCCGATGCGGCAGGGCGTGCACTTGCCGCAGCTTTCCACCGCGCAGAATTCCATGGCAAAGCGCGCCTGCTTCAGCATGTCGGCCGTGTCATCGAAGACGACAATGCCGGCATGGCCAATCAGGCCGTCCTTGGCCGCAAAGGATTCGTAGTCGAACGGGGTGTCGAACAGCGCACGCGGGAAGTAGGCGCCGAGCGGGCCGCCGACCTGCACGGCCTTGACCGGCCGTCCCGTTGCCGTGCCGCCGCCGATCTTGTCGATGATATCGCCGAGCGAGAGGCCGAAGGCCGTCTCGTAAAGGCCGCCATATTTGACGTTGCCGGCGATCTGCAGCGGGATGGTGCCGCGCGAGAGGCCCATGCCGAAATCACGATAGAAGGCAGCCCCCTTGTCCATGATGACAGGGACGGAAGCGAGCGAGATCACATTGTTGATGACTGTCGGACAGTTGAACAGGCCCTTGTGTGCGGGCAGCGGCGGCTTGGCGCGCACGATGCCGCGCTTGCCCTCGAGGCTATTCAAGAGTGCCGTTTCCTCGCCACAGACATAGGCGCCCGCACCGGTGCGGATCTCCATGTCGAACGCCTTGCCGGAACCCAAAACCGAGCTCCCCAGAATGCCGGCCTTGCGGGCGATCTCGACGGCTGCGGTCATCGCGGCGATCGCATGCGGATATTCCGAGCGCGTATAGACGAAGCCCTTGGTCGCGCCTGTCGCAAGACCCGCGATCGCCATGCCCTCGATCAGCACGAAGGGGTCGCCCTCCATGATCATCCGGTCGGCGAATGTGCCGCTATCGCCCTCGTCGGCATTGCAGACGATATATTTGCGGTCGCCCGGCGCATCGAGCACCGTCTTCCATTTGATGCCGGTCGGAAACCCTGCACCGCCACGGCCACGGAGACCGGAATCGGTGACGTCCTTGACGATATCTCCTGCCGCCATGCCGATGGCGCGGCGCAACCCCTTGAGGCCACCATGGGCCTCATAATCTGTCAGCGAAAGAGGATCGGTGATGCCGCAACGAGCGAAGGTCAGGCGGGTCTGTTCTTTTAGGAATGGGAGGTTTTCGACCTCCCCAAGACAGAGCGGATGCTCGCCCCCTTCCGCGAGCCCGGCGTCGAAGAGCGCAGGCACATCCTTGGTCTTCACCGGCCCGTAGCCGATGCGCTTGCCGTCGATCTCGACTTCGACCAATGGCTCCAGCCAGAACATGCCGCGCGAGCCATTGCGCACGATGCGCGCATCAAGGCCGCGTTTGGCAACTTCTTGTGCGGCGGCTTTCGCCACCTTCTCCGCACCAAGCGAGAGGGCGGCAGCATCGCGGGGAATATAGATGGTGATGGTCATTGACGCGCCTCCTTCACGAGGTCGTCGGCGCTCTCATCGTCGAGCCGACCATAAAGCTCGCCATCCAGCATGGCCGCCGGCGCGCAGGCACAGAGCCCGAGACAGTAGACCGGCTCCAGCGTGACGCTGCCATCCAGCGTCGTCTGATGAAAATCGATGCCCAGCAGGCGCTTGACGCGCTCGGCAACCTCATCGCCGCCCATCGACTGACAGGCTTCGGCACGACAGAGCTTCAGGACATGGCGACCCGTGGGATGGTCGCGATAGTCGTGATAGAAGGTCATCACGCCGTGCACTTCGGCGCGCGAAAGGTTCAATGCCTTGGCGATCAGCGGCAGCGTATCCTGCGGCACATAGCCAAACTCCTCCTGAATCCCATGCAGGATCGGCAAAAGCGGCCCTTCCATCGATTTCATGCTATCGATGATGGTGCCGGCACGGGTCGCAATCTCGCCCGCACCCAGGTTCAAGCTCATAAACAAACCTCCCACGCATAATCCGAAAACCGCCGCGGCAATTTCAGAAAGACTTATGCGGCATTTCCTCCGAGGCGCGCGATCGACACGCCTGCGAGTAAGGTCGCAGGGAGAAGGCAAAGGATCAATAAGGCAGTCCCGTCATTCGATAGAAAATTTCTATCAAGACCTATCAGCTTCTGCGAGCAATCTTGCTTCATGCAACAAAGCGGAGACGAGCGGCGTGAAGGGTTCGCGATGCGTGGCGACCAGTCCGACGAGATGTTCCGCATCCGGCTCCGTGATCGGGATTTTGTGGATATCGACCGGAAAACCGAAGGAATCGGCGATATTCTTCGGCATGATGCTCGCCCAGCGCCCGGTCTGGACGTGCGAAAACAACACGATCATCGAATTGGACTCGAGCGTCGGCTTGGCTATCGCGCCAGCTTCCGCGAGGTGACGATTGATGATTCGGCGGTTTTGCATGTCGGCGGTCAATAGACAAAGCCGAAGATCACCAATCTCCTTCCAGGTGACGCTCTTACGCTCGGAAAACGGGCTGCCGGCAGCCGTAATCAGATGATAGCGCTCGGCATAGAGCGGCACGCTGGTGACACGGCCAAGTGGCTCGTTCTCCAGATAGGTGATACCGGCGTCGATCTCTAGATTTTCGAGCAGGCTCAACACCTGCAGCGAGTTGCGCGATAAAATGGAGAAGGTCACGTCCGGGTGCCTTTCCTGGAAAGGCGTGGTGATCTTCTGCACCATGGCAAGTGCCGTCGGAATGGCCGCCATCCGGATATGGCCGGCGAGACCCTTGCGCGCCGCCCGCATTTCCTCGCGCATGGTGCGGCTGTCGCCGACGATGCGCCGCGCCCATTCCAATACGCGCTGCCCCTCCGGCGTCAGCGCCTGAAAGCGCGAACCGCGGCTGACGAGCATGACACCGAGCTGATCTTCCAATTGCCGGATCGCCGCCGACAAGGTCGGCTGCGTCACACCGCATTCCTCGGCCGCCCGGCCAAAATGCTTCTGATTGGCAAGCGCGATGAAGAATTCCAGCTTTTCGATCATTTAGCTCTCCCGAATGAGACAGTTAAATGGGCTGGGTCGCGAGCGCAACATGGGAAAGAAGAGCACGGCACATGGCGGATCACCGTGCTCCGTTGGCAATCACGCGCCGTCGCCGATCTTGAAGACGGTGCGCCGATTGCTGTCATCAAGCGGCCAGGCATTTTCGACGTCGGAGAGTGGAACCGTCTTGGAAGCAATTTTGAAGTTGCCCGGCACTGTTGCCCGGAGCAGCCCGGCGGTCGCGTTGACGAAGCGGTCGAGAGAGATGCTTCCGATACCGCTGCCCATCAGCGTGATGGCCGACGACCGCAGCACGGCGCTCGGCAGGCTTATATCGCCACCGCTGATCGCACCGACCTGGACATAACGGATCGGCACTGCATCCTTGCCGGCCTTGGCGGCGGCAATGAGAAGGCTTTCGGCGCTTTCACCCCAGAGATAATCGATGACGACATCGACACCTGCAGCGAACTGCTCCTTGAAGGCCTCTTCCAGGGCTGATTTATCCTGGCCGAGCGGAATAATCACATCCGCGCCCAGCCCTTCCAGCGCCTTGAGACTGTCGGGATTGCGGCCAGTTGCAATGACCTTGCCCGCTCCCAGATACTTAGCGATCTGAACAGCCAGCCGCCCCGAGGTTCCGGTTGCGCCGTTGATCAGAACGGTCTCGCCGGCTCTGAGCTTTGCCCGCTCCTGATAGGCCGCCCATGATGATACGCCCGGATTGGCGATGGCGGCCGCCGTGACATCGTCCAGATCGTCAGGCAATTCAATAAGGTGTCCAGACCGAGCCGCGGCAATTTCGGCCATGCTGCCATAAGGCGCTTTCGGCAGGACGAAATAGACCCGTCGGCCATCATCAAGCCGTCCCACACCATCGATACCGACGATGAAGGGAAATTGATTGCCGGAACTGTAGTGCTTTCCCGATGCCCGGCTCTTGACGACTTGGCTGATGGCGGCGGCGCCGACGGAAACAAGCTTCTCGTCGCCGACTGCGACCGGCGTCTCGAAATCACCAAAGACGGGCACGCGCCCCGCATCGAATACGATTGCAGCTTTCATCGCATATTTTCCTTTTTGATCATCCAAATTATGTGCATAATGCACTCATATGGGAGATCGACGATGACGTCAAGAAATAATGTGCAAAATACACATATACAGCTACAATTTCGGAAACTGCATGCGTCAGTGCTGGATATTGTCAGCGTGATAAACCGGCCGCAGCGCGACGAAATTCTGATTAAGGAAGCCGGAATTCCGCTGGAGAGGGCGCTTTTTCCGCTGCTGGTCTCGATCGAGCGCTTCGGCCCGATCGGCGTCGTCGAGCTCGCGGATCGCATTGGCCGCGACTATACGACCGTCAGCCGTCAGGTCGCAAAGCTCGAAAGCCTCGAGCTCGTGGCGCGGCAGGCTGGTGCCACGGACCGGCGGGTGCGCGAGGCGGTTATCGCCCCGAAGGGAAAGCTGATGACGGACGCGGTGGACGCGGCCCGTGACAGGATCGCCAGCTCCATCTTCGGAGCTTGGGACGTCAATGACATCGACGAGCTTGTCAGGCTCATGCGGAAATTTGCCGATGCGCTGAACGAGGAACCGCCGGCTACATAGCCGCAAGACGCTTGGAAGCACGAACTAAAATGGCCAAGACCGTTTCACACAATCCTGGCCGGCTCGCATCTCTGCCGCTACCGCAATCATTTCGCCTGCGGTAGCGCCACTGGGTGGGTTTTCAGTAGCCGATCTCGCGGCCGGCACATGGGCCTTCAACGAACACGCGCGGCGCAAGTGCTATTGCATCCCGTTCGCCGGCAGCTGCATGTCTTGCACGGGCCGTCTTTTCCAGAAGCTTCGCAAAATCGCTCAACGATACGCGATCGGCACGAAGCATTTGGCGGATCATCGGATCTCGCAGAGCTTCCGACATCGTCATTTCATTGTTCTGCATAACTATCCTCCTTCGACGAACGAAGGTGAATTAGCGCTGCCGCATAACACTGTCATGTCAGGCAGTTGACCATTCGATGATGAATTGAAGGCCAAAACGGGGCAGGGATCAGCAATCGCGCTGGCCGAAGGCTTCCTGCAGCGAATCAACCACGGCACAGAGCTCAGAGCGCGCGACGGCGTAGTGAATGAGTCGTCCCTCACGACGCGTATCGACGAGCTTGTCGAGACGGAGACGTGCCAGATGCTGCGAAACCACTGCCTGCGGCAGATCGAGAAGCGCTTCAAGCTCCATCACGGTTTTTTCGCGCTTGGCGAGCATGAATAAAATAGCCAGCCGGGTTTCGTGCGAAAGCGCCTTCAGCAAAGCGCTTGCCTTTCGCGCCTTCTCTGTAACTTCCCCGATATTATGTTCAGCGGCACCGCCCTGCGGTGGAGACGAAGACATATTACAGCCTCTGGTGAGAATTCGTATAGAGGTATGCTTATAATATTATCTAACCATAAGCTGATTCAAAAAAGACATGCGAACCAAAAAAGGTCCGATTTTTCAGCAGATAAGCTGACCGCCATTGATCTCGATCACCTGGCCGGTGACGTAACCGGAGAGTGCAGGCGCGGCGAGGAAAAGATAGGCCGGAGCACAATCTTCCGGTGTACCCAAGCGCTGCAGCGGAATGGATTTGCGCGTCTGTTCCAGCTTCTCCCTCGAGGAGTAACGCTCATGGAAATCCGTTGATATCGTGCCCGGCGAGACGCAGTTCACCCGAATCCCCTCGGGCGCAAGCTCGCGGGCCAGTGCTTTCGAATAGGTTGCAACAAAGGCCTTGGATGCCGAATAAATGGCGGATCCCGGGCTGCCGCCGGTCAGGGCGGAGATCGACACGGTGTTGATGACAGCCGCCTGCCCTGCTGCCCGCAGTAGCGGCAACAACCCCCTGGTCACCTCCATGACTGAGGTCTGGTTGAGATGAACGATGCTTTCATATTGCTCGTCCGTCAGTTCGCCAGCGGGAAAGCGGCCGACCATGGTGCCGGCATTGTTGACCAGGACATCGACGCGATCGAAACGCTCGCCGGCGGCGCCGACGAAATCCCGCGTGCCGTGACCGCTGGAAAAATCACCGGCAATGAGGAAAGCACGACGATCTGATTCCGCTTCCATCAGGAAATCCGGCAGTTCCCGGTCCGCGCCGCGGCCGACATGGACGAGGACGCGGGCACCGCAATCAAGAAATTGCCTGGCCACTTCCAGTCCGATGCCACGACCGGCGCCGGTGACCACGACATTGCGATTTTCGAATAGCTTCGGATGAAACATCTTGATCTCCCAACAATACAATCCGCGCGCCGGTAATTGCGGAATTTTCACTTTACCATATGATGACGAAAAAACGAAAGAAAGGGAGCGAAAACCATGTTCCTATCCGGACGCCAGACCGAGATTCTCGAAATCGCCAAGGCGGAGGGGCGCGTGCTGGTGGAGGAGCTGGCGCAGCGCTTTTCGGTTACGCCGCAAACCATCCGCAAGGATCTCAATGATCTCTGCGACGGGCGCGTACTGTCCCGTGTGCATGGCGGCGCGATCTTTCCTGGCGGAACCGAGAACGTCAAATATGAAGCACGCCGCTCTATCGCCGCGCTCGAAAAACAGGCGATCGGCCGCGCAGCCGCTGGCCTTATTCCCAGCAACAGCTCGCTTTTCATCAATATCGGCACGACGACGGAGGCTGTCGGCGAGGCGCTTCTCGGTCACCACGAGCTGATGGTGATCACCAACAATATCAACGTTGCCAACAAGTTGCGCATCTTCCCCACGATCGAGGTCGTCATTGCCGGCGGCGTCGTGCGCGGTTCCGATGGCGGCATCGTCGGTGAGGCGGCCGTCGATTTCATCAGGCAGTTCAAGGTCGATTATGCCGTCATCGGCGCATCTGCGATCGATGCCGATGGCGCGCTTCTCGATTTCGATTTTCGTGAAGTGAAAGTGGCGCAGGCCATCATCGCCAACGCCCGGCACGTCATTCTCGTGGCCGACAGCACCAAGTTCGAACGCACCGCGCCGGTAAGGATCGGCCACCTGTCGCAGGTTCATACCTTTGTCACCGATGAATGCAGTATTGAATCCGTGCGCACCATTGCGTCGGAGCATGCCGTTCGCCTGGTGGAAACGTCCCGCCGATCAGCCTGATCGGCACGCTTTTCGCCCGGAAACGTTCGTTTGACATTCGTATCTATTTCACTTTAGATAGGTTGATTTTCGATTTTTCGTCTTCACGAGATTGCGTACCTTTGCGGAGAAGCGGGTGAGCGAGCAGATCTACGACATTTTCGTTATCGGTGGCGGTATCAATGGATGCGGCATCGCCCGTGACGCCACGGGGCGCGGCTATAAGGTCGCCCTTGCCGAGATGAACGACTTCGCCTCAGGCACATCCTCCGGCGCCACCAAGCTCATCCATGGCGGCCTGCGCTATCTCGAACATTACGAATTTCGTCTGGTGCGCGAATCCCTGATGGAGCGCGAAGTGCTCTGGGCGATGGCGCCGCACATCATCTGGCCGATGCGCTTCGTCCTGCCCTATCACAAGGGCGGTATCCGGCCAGCCTGGCTCATCCGCCTCGGGCTCTTCCTTTACGATCATCTCGGCGGACGCAAGCTGCTGCCGCCGACGGCAACGCTCGACATGAAGAAAGATCCGGCCGGCAAGCCGCTGAAGGCGCTCTTCACCAAAGCCTTCGAATATTCGGACGGCTGGGTCGACGATGCCCGCATGGTGGTGCTGAACGCCCGCGACGCGGCCGACCGCGGCGCGACGATCATGCCGCGTACGAAGGTGATCTCGGCGCGTCGCGAAGGCGCGGGCTGGTCAATCGAAACGGAAAACACGATCACCGGCGAGAAACGCGTCTTCCAGTCGCGCATGCTGGTCAACGCTGCGGGGCCGTGGGTCGATCACGTACTCTCCGACACTTTCGGCAAGAACCAGGTGCACAATGTCCGCCTTGTCCAGGGCAGCCACATCATCGTGCGCAAGAAGTTCGATGACCCTCGCGCCTATTTCTTCCAGAATCCGGACAATCGTATCATCTTCGCCATTCCCTACGAGCAGGATTTCACACTGATCGGCACAACGGACCGCGACTACAACAACGATCCGAAGGATGTGAAGATCAGCGAAGAGGAAACAGCCTATCTCTGCAATGCGGCCAGCGAATATTTCAAGGAGCCGGTGCGGCCGGAGGATATCGTGTGGACCTATTCCGCGGTGCGTCCGCTTTACGACGACGGCGCCTCGAAGGCACAGGAAGCAACACGCGACTATGTGCTGAAGGTCGAAGGCGAGGAAGGCCAGGCGCCGCTGCTCAACGTCTTCGGCGGCAAACTGACCACCTATCGCCGCCTTGGCGAGCATGCCTTGGAGAAGATCGGCGAGGCCATTGGTCTCAAGGGCACGCCCTGGACGGCCAAAAGCTCGCTGCCGGGCGGTGACTTCCCCGCTCGCGGCTACGAGGCCGAAGTCACCAAGTTGAAGTCACGCTACCCCTTCCTTGCCGACGCGCATGCCCGCCGGCTGGTGCGCCGCTACGGCACCCGCGCTAGCATGATCCTCGCCGACGCAAAGACGATCGCCGATCTCGGCCGCTGCTTCGGCAGCGATCTCTACGAGGCGGAAGTTCGTTACCTGATGGAACATGAATGGGCCTATACGGCCGCCGACATTCTCTGGCGTCGTTCCAAGAAAGGCCTCTACCTTTCGAAGGAAGAAGCAACGGCGCTTGACGGTTACATCGTCGAGAGCCACGTCCACGCATAAAGCAATTCCAGCAAAAGTGTGCAGCGGTTTTCCGTCCGGAATTGCGTAAAGGCAACGGCATAGGGCGGCTGAGTGATTCCGTGAAACACCAAGCCGTTCCATGCTCTCGCCTCAATCCGCGGGGTCGAGTAACCGCGCCCCCGCTCCTTCCTCGGCAAGCCTGTCCCAGGGATTTCGCAGCGGACAGCTCTTCATCGAGAGACAACCGCAACCGATGCAGCCATCGAGCTGATCGCGCAGCCCCTGCAGCCACCTGATCCGGGCATCGAGATCATCCTTCCAGCCTGCGGAAAGCACTTTCCAGTCGGCCGCCGTTGGCGTGCGTCCCTGCGGCAGGGCATCGAGCGCCGCTTGAACTTCGGCAAGCGGTATGCCGACCCTTTGCGCGATCTTGATGACCGCGACCCGGCGCAGCACCTCGCGGGGATAGCGCCGCTGATTGCCGCGGCTACGATGGCTCTCGATCAGCCCTTTCGCCTCGTAGAAATGCAGTGCGGATACCGCCACGCCGCTTCGCGCCGCCACCTCGCCGACCGTCAGCAGCCTGGAAAATTGGCTGGGCTCGATTTTTTCCATTTTACTCTATTAACCTCAACTTTACTTGAGGTTTTATAACCCGAGCTCCAAAGCGCGTAAAGCAGGAGCAAGACATGACTGAACCAACCCGGCTGGCGATCATCTACGGCAGCACCCGCCCGGGCCGGCTGTGCGATCGGGTGGTCAACTGGGTCGCACGGGAACTGGTGCACTACCCCCTCATCGAGATCGACGTGATCGATCCCCTCGAATTCGATCTGCCGTTCCAGCATGACCGCGAACACGCCGGCGTCGCCGCTCTTTCCGCCCGGCTTTCAGAGGCGGATGCCTTCATTATCGTTACGCCGGAATACAATCACAGCTTCACGGCCTCACTGAAATTCGTGCTCGATCTCGTCTACGAACCCTGGCACGGCAAACCGGTCGCCTTCGTCTCCTATGGCGGCATCTCCGGCGGCCTGCGTGCCGTCGAGCAATTGCGCGTGGTGTTTTCCGAACTCCATACCGTGACCGTGCGCGACACGGTGAGCTTCGCCAATCCCTGGGGCAGGTTCGCCGAAGACGGCACGCTCGAAAACCCGCTCGAGGCCCGTCAATCGCTGGTCCGCATGATCGCACGGCTGAACTGGTGGAGCACCGCCCTCAAGCCAGCCCGCGACACGCGCCCCTATCGCTCCGTCGCCGCCTGATCACCGCCCTAACATTGGGAATCCGGCCTTTCGTTTCTGGCAGGTGCGAAAGACTGGCTTGACGTCCGGGCCCTCCTCC
>BFBZ01001851.1_pt1 | contig 12991 bp, 10 predicted proteins | sample 1888401 | NCBI WGS metagenome assembly BFBZ01 (sample SAMD00112614, study PRJDB3348) | symbiont metagenome | host: Chara braunii | reverse complement strand
CCATTCCCCCGCCGTTCTCGCGGCGGCGCGAACGATTTTTGGCGGCGCGACTTCGGCATCGGTGCCCGCTTCCTCGGCCAATGATGCCGTCCGAAGTGCTTTCGCATTGCCGCGCCAGGAATCCCACATGCCGACTATGCCCTTGGGCAACAGCAGGGTGACGGCGACGAACAGGCCGCCGAGCGCAAACAGCCAGAATTCCGGCAGCACGCCGGTGAACCAGGATTTTCCCGCATTGACCAGCAGCGCGCCGATGATCGGTCCGACGATGGTGCCGCGCCCGCCGACGGCAGCCCATATGACGATCTCGATCGAGTTGGACGGCGCGAATTCGCCGGGATTGATGATGCCGACCTGCGGGACGTACAGCGCGCCGGCGATCCCGGCCATTACCGCCGACACGGTGAAGGCGAACAGCTTGACGTTTTCCGCCCGCCAGCCAAGGAATCTCGTGCGGCTTTCGGCGTCACGCACCGCCGTAAGCAGCTTGCCGTATTTGGAGCTGACGATTGCCCAGGTGGCAAGGACAGCGAGCGCGAGCGCCATCGCGCTTGCCGCGAACAGTGCCGAGCGGGTCGCATCCGCCTGCACGTTGAAGCCGAGGATATCCTTGAAATCGGTCAGGCCGTTGTTGCCACCGAAACCCATGTCGTTGCGGAAGAAGGCTAGCAGCAGCGCGTAGGTCATCGCCTGGGTGATGATCGACAGGTAGACGCCGGTGACGCGGCTGCGAAAGGCGAACCAGCCGAAGACGAAGGCGAGCAGGCCGGGCACGGCGAGCACCATGATAGCCGCGAACCAGAAATGGTCGAAACCTGTCCAGAACCACGGCAGTTCCTTGTAGTTCAGGAACACCATGAAGTCCGGCAGCACGGGATTGCCATAGACGCCGCGCGAGCCGATCTGGCGCATCAGATACATGCCCATCGCATAGCCGCCGAGCGCGAAGAAGGCGCCGTGGCCAAGCGATAGAATGCCGCAATAGCCCCAGACGAGGTCGAGCGCCAAGGCAAGCAGGGCGTAGCAGAGATACTTGCCGGTCAGCGCCACGATGTAAGAGGGCACGTAGAAGGCGCTTGTCTGCGACACGGCCAGATTGAGCAACGGCACGATGATGGCGGCCGCCAGCAGGATAAAGATCGTGATCGCGATGCGGCGGTCCGCGCCGAAGAGACGGCTGGTGATCATGCTTCCACCGCCCTGCCCTTGAGCGCGAACATGCCGCGCGGGCGCTTCTGGATGAACAGGATGATCAGCACGAGCACGACGATCTTGCCGAGTACCGCGCCAGCGTAGGGTTCGAGGAACTTGTTGAGGATGCCAAGCGAGAAGGCGCCGACGAATGTGCCCCAGAGATTGCCGACGCCACCAAAAACCACGACCATGAAACTGTCGATGATGTAGCTCTGGCCGAGATTGGGCGAGACGTTGTCGATCTGGCTGAGCGCGACGCCAGCGATGCCGGCGATGCCAGAGCCGAGCGCGAAGGTCAGCGCATCGACCCAGGGCGTCCTGATGCCCATCGACGCCGCCATGCGCCGGTTGGCGGTGACGGCCCGCATCTGCAGGCCCCAAGGGGTCCGCTTCATCACGTAGAGCAGAACGCCGAACACAGCGAGCGTGAACACCAGGATCCACAGCCGGTTCCAGGTGATGGCGAGCTGCCCGACATCGAAGGAGCCCGACATCCACGACGGATTGCCGACCTCGCGATTGCTGGGCCCAAAGATCGTGCGCACGGCTTGCTGCAGGATCAGCGACACGCCCCATGTCGCCAGCAGCGTTTCGAGTGGCCGCCCGTAGAGGAAGCGGATGACGCCACGTTCGATGGCGAGACCAACCAATGCCGCGACCAGGAAGGCGAGCGGCAGTGCGATGACCAGCGACCAGTCGAACAGCCCGGGAAAGGACGTACGGATGACATTCTGCACGACGAAGGTGGTGTAGGCGCCCAGCATGACCATCTCGCCATGCGCCATGTTGATGACGCCCATCACGCCGAAGGTTATGGCCAGGCCGATCGCTGCCAGCAGCAGCACCGACCCAAGCGAAACGCCGTACCAGATGTTCTGGACAGCATCCCACAGAGTCAGCGTCGAGTTTATCCTGGCCATCGCGGCCGTGGCCGCATCCTTCACCGCACCGGTGGATTTTGCCTCGACAGAGGTGAGGAGCGACAACGCATCGCGATCGCCGCGCGCGCCGATCAGGGCAACAGCGGCGAGCTTGTCGGCCTCCGGCTTGTCCGACACCAGAATGGAGGCCGCGCGCGCCTGCTCAAGCAGTGCCTTGACGCTTGCGACGCCTTCGCTGCCGATCGCCGTATCGAGTGCGGCGATGTTGCCTGCGTCCGGTGTCTTGAACATCGTGTCGGCCGCGGAGAGCCGTACAGCGGGATCCTTCGCGCCTAGCGTCAGCGTGCCCATCGCGTCGCGGATCACGCGACGCAGCGTGTTGTTGACCTTGATCTTGGTGACATCGGCCTTGTCGGCTTCACCGGCGGCCTGGCCTGTCAGCGGATCGAGCAGCGCCACATTGGGTCCGTCATCCTTGCCGACGAACACCTGGGAATCGGCCCTGCGGATATAGAGGTTTCCGTCCGCCAGCGCGGAGAGCGGGCGCTCAACGGCAGGATCGCCGGTAGCGGAAAGTTCGCGCGCGAGGGCTTCCGTCGCCGAGAAATTCGACGCTGTTGCGAACTTGGCGATGATGGCACGCAGTTCGGCTTCGCCGGCGCTGGACGGCAGCAACGTCGTCGACAGCAGCAGCAGCGTCAGGCCGAATATGCGCAACAGGATCATCAGGTCAAATGCCATCAGTTTGAAGTGTCCGGGCGAACCGGAGGACAAGTCCGCCCGGACACTTGCGGTCTCGGGTCATGGATTTACCAATCCACGACCCGCTCGCCCCCCCCGGGAGGATCAGTTGGTTCCCTTGCCGCCGCACTTGCCGGTGACAACGTTGAAGTTGCCGCAGGACAGTGGCGCGCGCCAATCGGAGATCAGGTTCTTGGAATCGGGCAGGTAGTCCGACCATTCCTTGCCAACCAGCAGGCCGGCCGTCTGCCAAACGGTCTGGAACTGGCCGTCAGCCTGGATTTCGCCGATGAACACCGGCTTGGTGATGTGATGGTTCGGCATCATGGTGGCGTAGCCGCCGGTCAGGTTAGGCACGGAGACGCCGACCATCGCGTCGATGACCTTGTCGGGATCGGTGGTGCCAGCCTTCTCGACCGCCTTCACCCACATGTTGAAGCCGATATAGTGGGCTTCCATCGGGTCGTTGGTGGTGCGCTTGTCGTTCTTGATGAACTTGTGCCAGTTGTCGATGAACTTCTTGTTTTCGGGCGTATCGATGCTCTCGAAATAGTTCCAGGCGGCGAGATGGCCGACCAGCGGCGCCGTGTCGAGACCGGCCAGTTCTTCCTCGCCCACCGAGAAGGCCATGACCGGAATATCCTCGGCCTTGATGCCCTGGTTGCCGAGTTCCTTGTAGAACGGCACATTCGCGTCGCCATTGACGGTCGACACGACGGCCGTCTTCTTGCCGGCCGAGCCGAATTTCTTGATCGCCGAAACCTCAGTCTGCCAGTCGGAGAAGCCGAACGGCGTGTAGTTGACAATGATGTCCTCGGCGGGAACGCCCTTCGCCTTCAGATAGGCCTCGAGGATCTTGTTGGTGGTGCGTGGATAGACGTAGTCGGTGCCTTCAAGCACCCAGCGCTTCACTGAGCCGCCATCCGCGCTCATCAGGTAGTCGACGGCGGGAATGGCCTGCTGGTTGGGCGCGGCACCCGTGTAGAACACGTTGCGCTCGCTCTCCTCGCCCTCATACTGGACGGGATAGAACAGGATGTTGTCGAGCTCGCTGAATACCGGCAGCACCGACTTGCGCGACACCGAGGTCCAGCAGCCGAACACTGCCGCGACCTTGTCCTTGGAGATCAGCTCGCGTGCCTTTTCGGCGAATAGCGGCCAGTTGGATGCGGGGTCGACGACGACGGCTTCAAGCTTCTTGCCGAGCAGACCGCCCTTGGCATTCTGCTCATCGATGAGCATCAGCATCGCGTCCTTCAGCGTCGTCTCGGAGATCGCCATGGTCCCCGACAGGGAATGGAGGATMCCGMCCTTGATCGTGTCGTCAGCCGCCTTCGCCGGCACGGACATCAAAAGCCCCGCCGCGACCACGCTTGCCGAGAAGATTTTTGTTACTGCCGAAAAGCTGCCCCTCATATTCGTACACTCCAACCTGGTTGTTTGCACCGCAACAAACTATGCAACCACCATGCCAACCAGATAAGAGGCCTCGAGGTATCAAGAATTACCGCATATTATCAAATAGTTAAATATATTAGCCAACTTGTATGAAGTGAGCTGGGCCAAACTTTGATTGGGAAGATTTTACGCAGCGCACAACGCGCCTGCCTATTTTTCACCCAAATCACCAGGATGCCTAAACGTTGACCTTGACAGGAAAACGTTGTCGGAGTTCGGACATGAACCGTTGCGGCGCCACGAGGAAATGGGCAAGCTCAGACCTCAAGCGAGCGACGTCATGGCATCCAGCATTTCACGCATTTTCGGCATACTGCTTCTGATCACGACGACCACCAGCGCACGAGCCGACTTTACGGAAGGCAAGATGCCGGACGGCATCTATCACTGCGAGGTCTACCTTCTGGGACTATTCCTGAACCTCGGTGACATCACCATCAAGGGCAGCGTCTACAGCGGCCCGGTGACGTTCGGTCCTCCCCAGCAAGGCTACAACTATCAAATGGACGCAAACGGCGTGATCAGTTGGCTGGGGCCACTCGGCGGCTACACGACCGGCGGCAATTCGATCTCGCTCACGCAGGCAACCCTGGATGGCACAAGCGCCCCATCCTTCGACATCATCATGAAGCAGCCCGACGGTGCCTTTACCGCGTCGACCTGCACGAAGCGCTGAGACGCAGAAAAAGGCGCGGAACCCGTGGGAGTTCCGCGCCGACAGTCGCTCGGGAGGTCTGCTTCAGATGGTCTTTGCCGACATCTGACCGGCGATATAGTCGGCCTGGCGTATCGCAAGCGATACGATCGTCAGGGTCGGGTTTTCGGCCGCACCCGTGGTGAACTGGCTGCCATCCGACACGAACAGGTTCTTGATATCGTGTGCCTGACCGTGCTTGTTGACGACACCGTCTTCGGCTTTCTCGCTCATCCGGTTGGTTCCGAGATTGTGGGTCGACGGATAGGGCGGCGTCGGGAAGGTACGCGTCGCGCCGACCGCCGCGTAAAGTGCCGAACCCTGCTTGTAGGCATGGTTGCGCATCGCCGTGTCGTTGGGATGATCGTCGAAATGCACGTCGGCGATCGGCATGCCGTGTTCGTCCTTCATGTCGGCATGCAGCGTAACGCGATTTTCCGCACGCGGCATATCCTCGCCGACGATCCACATGCCGGCCATGTGGTCGTAATGATCGAGCGCCGTTGTGAAGGATCGGCCCCAACCGCCTGGATCCAGGAAGGCAGCCATGAACGGCAGGCCGAGCGAAAGCGTCTCGAACTCGTAGCCGCCGACGAAGCCCCGTGATGGATCGTGACGCGCCTCGTCGCGGATGATGCCGGCCATGGTGGTGCCGCGATACATGTGCACTGGCTTGTCGAAGATGGCATAGACTGATCCGGTGGTGTGGCGCATGTAGTTCTTGCCGACCTGCCCCGACGAGTTGGCAAGGCCATCAGGGAACTTGGCTGATGCCGAGTTGAGCAGAAGCCGCGGGCTTTCGATCGAGTTGCCCGCGACCGCGACGATACGCGCTTTCTGTTCCTGCAGCTTGCCGTCCTTGTCGGCGTAGACGACGCCGGTGACCTTGCCCGAGGCGTCATGATTGATCTTGATCGCCATGGCGTTTGGCCGAACCTCAAGATGGCCGGTCGCCTCCCCCTTGGGGATCTCGGTGTAGAGCGTCGACCATTTGGCGCCCCATTTGCACCCCTGGAAGCAGAAACCCGTCTGCTGGCAGGAGTTGCGGTCGTCGCGCGGCTCGGAATTGATCGCCATCCGGCCGGTGTGGCATTCCTTGTAGCCGAGCTTGTCGGCGCCGGCCTTCATCACCTTGAAATTGTTGTTGCCGGGCAGGCCGGGTATGTTGTTGGTGCGAGTCACGCCCATCTTGTCCTCGGCCTTGGCGTAGTAAGGCTCGAGATCGGCCAGCGTGATCGGCCAGTCGAGCAGGCTGGCACCCTCCACCTTGCCGTAGGTCGAGAGCGTCTTGAACTCATGCTCCTGGATGCGCAGCGACGCGCCAGCCCAATGCGTGGTCGAGCCGCCCACTGACTTGACGATCCATGCCGGCAGGTTGGGAAAATCCTTCGCCACCCGCCAGTCGCCTGAGGTGGTGCGTTTGTCCTTCCAGGCGAGTTGGGTGAACGAATCCCACTCGTCATTGATGAAATCCTCGAACTCGTGGCGGGCGCCCGCCYCCMGGATGACGACATCTATGCCCTTCTGGGCGAGTTCGTTGCCGAGTGTGCCGCCGCCGGCGCCCGAGCCGATGATGACGACCACGCCATCGTTCTTGAGATCAAATGGTGCTGCCATGGTTTCCTCCCATGATGTCCTGTTTTTGCGCTGCCGAGACGACGGGGCTCAGAGCCACTCGATGTCGTTGAAGCCGCGCGAGATGTAGCCGCCCTTGGAATAGGACTCGCCCTCGTAGCCGAAGATCGGCCAGACCTCCTTCTGGTTGTAGAGGCTGACGACCAGGCCGCCGCGAATGGCCTGGAAGAACGGTGTGGTCTCGACCTGCTTGAGCACAGCGACACGCTGGTCCTCCCAGCCGAGGTTGCGATAGCCTCCGGCTCCGGATTTTGTATCGAGGTCGGCAATGCCGTTTTCGATCATGGTCTTGTAGGCGGCATCCTTGCCGGCCTGCTCGTCATGGCCCTTGACGGCGATGGCGTAATATTTGTCGGGAACCTGATCGTGCGGATAGATATCGCGCGCCATCTGGATCAACGTCGCCATTGTTTCGGGCTTGAGTGCCGAGGTTTCGAGGCCCCACGCATGCTCCGGGCTGATGACCGCATTGCCGGAAATGACGAGCAGCGCGCCGATGCCGCCGCGTTTCAGAAGTTCACGACGGGAAAGCCCAGGCTTCCTGTCATAGATCGTGACCATATTTTCCTCCCTGCTTGCTATGCGCACCCTGGAGCGCATCGTATCTGTGCGCTTCAAGTTCCTGTTTTTGCGCAAGTCGTTGACCCAAAACCGCTGAACACTCTTGGGCGACATGCACTGGAAAGTGCCGTTGCTGGCGCCGCGCCCGCAGGCGCGGCTTCCCTCCTATTTGAACCTGCCGCGACGCTCCAAGACCTCGATCTTGTAGCCGTCCGGATCCTCGATGAAGAAAAAGCGGGCGATGAATGCGCCGTCGCGGTTGAACTCGACGATCTTCTTGGGATTAAGGCCGAGCGCGCCAAGCCGGTCGTTTTCGCTATCGAGGTCGGCGACCGAAACGGCGAGGTGGCCGTAGCCGTCGCCAAGCACATAAGGCTCTGTCCGGCCCTTGTTGACCGTCAGTTCGAGCTCGAAATCGGATGCCGCATTGCTGAGATAGACAAGAGTAAAGGTCTCGAAATCCAGCCTTTCGGCCACATCGAGCCCGAATGCTTTCTGGTAGAAACTAACGGAGCGGGCCTCGTCGAGAACCCGGATCATCGTGTGGATCGCCTTCGCCAAATCAGTCTCCGTTGCTGTATGCTTCGGAGCGATTATGGGCGGCGCGGGCAAAAGGTGGTGGCAGCCGGTTACCACGCCCAAAACCGTGATCGGCCCTATGGGCCGATAGGGGACGAAAGTCCGATTGCCCTAAGGCCGTTTTTACCTGAAGATACCTGCGGGGACAGGATGTGCGACGCCAATGGAGTGTGCGGCCTGTCCACCCAAGACCAACAATCAACGATGGGAGGTTTTCGGATGTGCAGGGTATTTGCGGGCCAGGACCCCGAAGGCTACCGCCAGATCAATCGGTCGATCCGCATCGACGGGCATTCAACAAGCATTCAACTGGAGGCGACATTCTGGGCGCTCCTTGATGAAATCGCCGAAAACCAGAACCTGACGACGCCGAAATTCATCTCGAAACTCTATGACGAGGCGATCGAGATCAACGGCGCCATCCCCAATTTCGCATCCATGCTGCGCACCACCTGCGCGCTCTATCTGCGCGGCCACCGGCCGGACATGGACGAGATGGCTCCGAAGCGGGAAGCCGCCTGATCGGCGGCTCTATGATTCGAGAACGTCCTTGACGATCGTTGCCAGTTGCTTGAGCGAAAATGGCTTTGGCAGGAAGCCGAAATGCGCATCGGCGGGTAGGTTCCTGGCGAAGGCGTCCTCCGCGTAACCGGACACGAAGACGAACTTGATATCCGGCTGCCGCTTGCGCAACTCCCCGAGCAGGGTTGGCCCGTCCATTTCCGGCATCACCACGTCGGACACCACGATGTCGACCTTGCCGCCCAGCGCTTCGAATACTTCCAGCGCTTCCACGCCCGACGACGCCTCGTGCACGGTGTAGCCGCGTGATGTCAGCGCACGCACGCCACCCATGCGCACGGCATCCTCGTCCTCGACCAGCAGTACTGTGGCAGAGCCGGACAAATCCTTGGCCGCATCCGAGATCTTGGCCGGTGCCGCTGGCACGTCACTCGGCTCGCCGGCCTTCTTCACATCTGCGATGTGGCGCGGCAGGAAGATGCGGAACGTCGATCCCTTGCCGACCTCGGAATCGCAGAAAATGAAGCCGCCGGTCTGCTTGATGATGCCATAGACCATGGATAGGCCGAGGCCTGTGCCCTTGCCGACTTCCTTGGTGGTGAAGAAGGGCTCGAAAATCTTCTTGAGCACATCGGGTGCAATGCCGCTGCCGGTATCCTCGACTTCGACCACGACATAGTCGGCCGGGGTCAGTTCGCGATAGGAAAAGGCCTTGCACTCCTCGGCGGTCACATTGCGCGTGCGCACTGTGAGATCGCCGCCGGCCGGCATCGCATCGCGCGCATTGACGGCCAGATTGACCACCACCTGCTCGAACTGGCCGATGTCGACCTTGACCGGCCACAGGTCGCGGCCATGGTCGACCTTCAGCTTGATGTCGTTTCCGACCAGCCGGGCAAGCAGCATCCTGAGATCGGCCAGCACGTCGGTCAGGTTGAGCACCTCCGGCCGCAGCGTCTGCTTGCGCGAGAAGGCCAGCAGTTGCCGCACCAGCGAGGCCGCGCGGTTGGCGTTCTGCTTGATGTTCATGATGTCCGGGAAGGACGGGTCGGACGGCCGGTGATTGGTCAAGAGCAGGTCTGACGCCATGATGATGGCCGTCAGCACATTGTTGAAGTCGTGCGCAATGCCGCCCGCAAGCTGGCCAACCGCCTGCATCTTCTGGCTTTGCGCCATCTGCCCTTCAAGTGCCTTCTGCTCAGTGGTCTCGACCGCATAGACGATTGCCGATTCCTCAGCGCCCTCGCCGCCCGTACCGTCAGCGACCGCGTTGACGTAGAAACGGATATGCCGCTCGTCATTGCCCGGCAGCAGCGTATCGATGGGCTCGATGTCAGCCTGCCGCTGCCGCGCCTTTTCGAAAGCTGCGGCAAAAGCCGGCCGGTCACGCTCATGGATCACCGTGTCGAGCCTTACGCGGCGATCGACCGCGTCCCGATCGACCACGGAGGAAAACAGCGATAGGAACGGCGCATTGGTGCGCAGGATGCGGCCATTGTGATCGACGCCGGCAATTGCCATCGGCGTCGAATTGAAGAAGCGCGTGAAGCGCACTTCCGAGGCACGTAGATCGGCCGATGCGTCCTCGCCTTGCGTGCGGTTGAGCACGATCGTCCGCGTCGGGCCGTTGAGCCCCTCGCGGCTCGCCGAAACGCGATGCATGAAGCGCACCGGCAGCGCCTCGCCCGTCATCGTCGTCAGATCGAGATCGATGACCGCATTGCGTGTCGTGCCGGGGTCGGCCTTGACGGAACGGACCAGCGCCATGCCGTCGCCGGCAACGATCTCCGAAAGCGATACCGCGCCTGGCGTGAAGCTGGCGAGGTCAATGCCCAGCCATTCCGCCAGCGTGGCGTTGATGTAGGTGACCCGGCCGTCCTGGTCGGCGGAAAAGAAGCCGGCGGGAGCATGGTCGAGATGATCGATGGCCTGTTGAAGGTCGAGAAAGAAGCGCTCCTGCTCGGCCCGCTCCTGCGAAATATCTGCAAGTTGCCAAGCGAGCATCGGCAACCGTTGCCCCGGAACGCTGAAAGCGCGGGCGCGGGCGCGATACCAGCGCGCGCCTGGCTCGGCGCCGGGCCGAATGGATTGCGCCAGCCGAAACTCGCCATCGCCCGGTTGGCCGTCGCGCAGCCCGGAGGCCAGCCTGTATATGGTGACCGAGGCTTCCGGAACATCCGAGAGCAGTCCCTCGACCGTCTTCAGATCCGTTGCGGATGATGCTCCCGTCATGTCGGCATAGGCACGATTGGCGTAGATGACGCGGCCCTTGGTGTCGGTGACGAGAAGGCCCTGCGACATCGAATCCACGAACGCCTTCGACAGTTCGTCACCCGTCGAGCGCGGCGTGATCTGCACAAAGCCAATCGCGGTGGCGAACAGGAAACCAACGCCGATCATAGCCAGGACACCAAGCATGCCAAGCAGGAAGGGATCGCCCAGGCGATCGCGGAAAAGACCGAAAACAATCGCAGCGCCGGTAAGGACGACGATGAAGACGATGAGCCGGGTGACCGCTCCCGGTCGCGTATTCTGGTCGACGATAGGTACCGGATAGAAATCGCCGCGCGCTTCCTTGGCCATATGCCCCCTACTCGTGAATTCCGGTGTTCCGACACCTGCCCCTGACGGGTTGAATCATATTCTCCTAATCCGGAAAAGGCCTCGGTCGCAAATGCCCGATAAAAATGAAGTTGTTCGGCCAGTAATGTTTCAAGCTGTTCACGACAAGTGAAAGGCAACTTGCGGTGGCCTGCCGCAACGGTCTAGTGTCGCGACGCTTCAAAGACCGCTCAGGGGGAACCAATGCTGCAATGGCTCGATAGCGTGGCGGGTCCCGGCTATGCCGCGGCACTCCTGTGGACGTTTGCCGCGCTTGTCCTGCTGGTCATCGTTCTCCTGATCATCAAGCTCGTCCGCAACCTGACTTTCGGGACTTTTGTCGCCGGCGGCAGGAACCGCAAGACGCGGCTGGCCGTCATGGATGCCACCGCAGTCGACAGCCATCGCCGGCTGGTTCTGGTGCGCCGCGACGATATCGAGCACCTGCTGTTGATTGGCGGCCCGACCGATGTCGTTGTCGAACGCGACATCCGGCTGTCCGCGCCGCGCCGCCCGGCGCTGACCGGAGACGGCGGCCATCAGCCGGCACCTCCTGCGCCCAGGCCGCGCGCGCCGCAACCTGCCCCGGCACCTGCGCCAGCACCCGCCCCTGCGCCGGTCAGACAGGCACCGGCTCCACAGCCGGTGAACGCGGCCCCTGCTCCTCCGCCAGCATCAGCGCGCCCTCATCCGGCGATGCCGGCTCCAGCTCCAGCACCAAAACCAGCCGCACAAAACTACCAGCCGGCCAATGTGGCCCCGCTGCCGGTCTACGGTTCGGGGAATGCCAATGCCAGCCGGCAGGCGTCGCCGGCGAGGCAGGACTCCATCGACGAAACGCTGATGAAAGAACTCGAAGTCTCGCTTGAACAACCCAAGTCCGGCGCACCGCTGGGCAAGACCGCGCCAAAAGCACCACCGTCTCTCGATGACGAGATGACGAAGCTGCTGGGCGAGCTCTCCAGTCAGAAGAGATAGTCAGGCAACGCGCATAAAAAATGGCCGCGGACCGCGGCCATTGATGAACGTCTTGCCGATACGTTACGCTCAGTCGTCGCGATAGACTTTTTCGCGGCGCTCGTGACGTTCCTGCGCTTCGATCGACAAGGTCGCGATCGGGCGCGCGTCGAGGCGCTTCAGCGCGATAGGCTCACCGGTTTCTTCGCAGTACCCGTAGGTGCCTTCATCGATACGCTGCAGGGCGGAATCAATCTTTGAAATGAGTTTTCGCTGGCGATCACGAGCGCGAAGCTCGATGGCACGGTCGGTTTCCGAGGAAGCACGGTCGGCGAGATCGGGATGGTTGGCGTTTTCCTGCTGTAGAATTTCGAGGGTTTCGCGCGCTTCGCGCAATATGTCGTTCTTCCAGGTAACGAGTTTCAGGCGAAAGTAGGATTTCTGCCGCTCGTTCATGAACGGCTCGTCTTCGGAGGGTACGTAATCGGCGGTAACGATGTCGTTCATTCGACTCACCCAAACAGCCCCAAATTTTGCGCTTATATATTCGCCGCCCGACGCCTGCACAAGCGCAATCGGCCACCGTTTCACGCAATTGTTAATGCCTGCCCACGAGGCATCGGCATGCCCCTTTACAGTGTCGACAACAGCAAATTCGCTGGTGATTCCCTAAGCAGGAAGGACAGTGGCCATTGTGCGCCAAGCCTTTCTGGTGGCTAATCCTGTATCGTCTTTGGCGGGCTTGGCCGCTTAACACCAACGGGGGTTCGGTGAGCAGACTTTATCTGTTGAGACATGCCAAGGCCGGATGGGCGCTTCCCGGCGTCCGCGATTTCGACCGTCCGCTGGACGCATCGGGCCTTGCCGACGCCGAAAAGATGGGTACCGCGATGCGCGCCCGCTTCTACATTCCGGACCTCACCCTATGCTCCAATGCAAGGCGGGCGCGTGAAACGCTGGAAGGCCTGGCCGGGCAGACGGACACCGGCCGGGTCCTGTTCCTGGACGCACTCTACAGCGACGACGCCGCCGGCTATCTGGCGATCATCCGAGGCAATGGCGGGCCAGGCTCCCTGCTCGTCATCGGCCACAACCCGATGATGGAGGATCTCGCCATGGCGGTCGCGGGCAGCGGCGACGAGGCGGCCCTGGCGACGCTGAACCAGGG
>BFBZ01000008.1_pt314 | contig 12998 bp, 17 predicted proteins | sample 1888401 | NCBI WGS metagenome assembly BFBZ01 (sample SAMD00112614, study PRJDB3348) | symbiont metagenome | host: Chara braunii | reverse complement strand
CAACCCAGGCCGGCCTGACCCAGCTCATCAACGAGCGCAAGCAAGCCGATCAGGGCGCCAGCATGATGGGACGCCTGAGCGTCTCGTCGCCGCCGGCGACCACGACGGTGACCAGCGTCGCCGAGGACGGCTCGTCGTTCGGCCTGAAGCTCCTGTCGGTGCAATCGTCGTTGACCGGCGCCACCGTGACGCAGCCGGCCGGCACGCCGAAGTCCACGTCGGTCGATCTCGGTGCCGTCAATCCGAAGGACGGCGACAAGATCAAGTTCAACTTCACGCTGCCCGACGGCACCACCGATGCGATCGAGCTCACGGCGACGACGACGAATCCGGCGCCGGCCGGCTCCTTCCTGATCGGCGCCGACACCGCGGCAACGACGGCCAACCTGCAGTCGACGCTGACCTCGTCGATCAAGACCCTGAGCGACACCTCGCTGGTTGCCGCTTCCGCGGTCGCTGCGTCCAATAACTTCTTCAATCCGGTCGCGACCGTCTCCGGTGCGGCTGTCAACAACCAGAATGCGCCGGCGGCGCCGATCTCGGGCGCCACCGCGCTTTCGGGGGCGGCGGGCAGCGACTCGCTGTCCACGAGCTTCGCAGCCGGCGACACCATCACAGTGAATGGCACCCCGATCACCTTCGTTGCCTCGGGCGCCACCGGCAACCAGGTCAACATCACCGACAGCGTGCAGACGCTGATGGCCAAGATCGACCAGGTCAGCGGCACCAAGAACCCGTCGACCATCAGCAATGGCGCGATCACGCTGCACGGCGCCGATGGCCAGAGCCTCTCGATCTCGAGTTCGAATACGGCGGCACTCGGTGCGCTCGGCATCGCCAACAATACGACCGCGGCTCCCGCGCCGCTCCGGGTCGGGGGGCCGCCGTTCAACACCGCGACCAATCTGGTCGCGGGTACGCCCGACAACACGGTCACCTGGTACACCGGCGAGAACGGCCCGGGATCGGCGCGTGGCACCGCCGTGGCGCAAGTCGATCAATCGATCACCGTGCAGTATGGCGCGCGCGCCAACGAGCAGGCCTTCCGCTATTTGTTGCAGAACGTCGCGGTGTATGCGGCCGTGACGACCAATGCCAGCAATCCGAATGCGAGCGCGCAGGTGACCGCCCTCGCGCAGCGGGTCAGCGCCAACCTCGCTCCACAGAACGGTCAGCAGCAGATCCAGGACGTGCAGGCCGAGTTCGCTGGCGCCCAGACCGCAACCAAGGCGGCGACCGATCGGCAGACCCAGCTGAAGAGCATGGCCGAAACGATGCTCGACTCGGTCGAGGGCGTCAATCAGGACGAGGTTGCGACCAAGATCCTGGCGCTGCAGACCAGCCTGCAGGCGTCGTATCAAACCACGTCGATGCTGTATCAGACGACGCTGCTGAAATACCTGCCGATCGGCTGATCGTTCAGCGCGCATCGTCGGACAGCAAGAAGGCCTCCTCGCGGAGGCCTTTTTCGTCCGGGCAAGGGATTTCTACGCGCTCTTGCGGCTGTCGTCCCGGTTGGCGTTTTGCTGGCTGCGCGCGGCCTCCAGCAGCTTCTCCTCATGCGCGATCAGCTTCTTGGATTCCTTCAGCGCGTGATAGAGGTCGCCGTTGAGGATGAAATTGTTGACGCTTTCGATGAACGGCCAGGCGCTGGGCATCGCCGTGATGATGTCGCGCACCAGGCTGAAATAGGTCGGGTGGTGCGCCATCGGGTCCGGCGACAGATACATCAGCTGCACCGCGAGATAGATCAGCTTTGCCGGCGTATCGGCGGTCTCGGGTGTCAGGATATCCTTCTCGCGCAGGATCGGGATGCGGTCGCCGTCGATCAGCAGGCGGGCGCGCTGATCGGTGTTGGTGATCACGCAATTGCCGACGATGATGCGCTCGTTCGGTTTGAGTTCGACCTTCAGGGCCATGACCGTTCTCCTTTGCCGGGCAATCGCGCGATGTCGTCGCTGGCGGAACATGTTCGGCACTGCTTAGCAGCCGCCGTTGCGGCCCGGGGCCGATGCGACAGCGATCCTTTCCCATGATGGTTAACGCTTGGTGAACGAAGGCGGCACGCAGGCGATGACATCGCGCCGGAATCGGCAGTCACGTCAGTAGTTTTCGCGGCGAACCTCGTCCAGTGGCGACAATTTTATTCTCTCGCATTTGATTGAAATGCCGTGCTGGAGATTTCTTTTTCCTTCGCGGCTTGAACGCAGGATCGGCCATCCGCCCGATCAGAAAGGATTGGCGCGGCTTTTTCCTCAGTTTCACACCAGAAAGGTATGAAAATGTCCGATATCATTCTTTCGTCCTCCGTTCGCCAGAACCTCCTCTCCCTCCAGTCCACCGCCGATCTGCTCTCCACCACGCAGAACCGCCTTGCCACTGGCAAGAAGGTCAACACGGCGCTCGACAACCCGACCAACTTCTTCACCGCGCAGTCGCTCGACAACCGCGCCAGCGACATCAACAACCTGCTCGACGGCATCGGCAACGGTGTGCAGGTCCTGCAGGCTGCCAACACCGGCATCACCTCGCTGCAGAAGCTGGTCGACACCGCGAAGTCGATTGCCAACCAGGTGCTGCAGAGCCCGACCGGCTACACCACGCGGTCGACGGTGAGCTCGGCGGCGGCGCTCGGCGGCACCGCCGCGAACCTCGTCGACGGCACCACCATCAAGAGCGGTGACACCCTGGCGATCGCGGCCTCTGCCGGCCAGCCTGCCTTCACCTTCACGTTCGGCGCCAGCTCGTCGCTGGCGCAACTGAACACGTCGCTGGCGGCCAGCAACCTGACGGCGAGCCTCGACAGCTCCAACAAGCTCGTCATCTCCACGACCAATGACGCTGCGTCCTCGACGATCGGTGCGGTGACCTACACCGGCACCGGCACCGCGACGTTCGGCACCGCGACGGCCCCGGTTGCCGACGCCGCATCGCAGTCGGCTCGCGCGGCCCTGGTGACCCAGTACAACAACACCATCTCGCAGATCACGACCACGGCGCAGGACGCCTCGTTCAACGGCATCAACCTGCTGACCGGCGACAGCCTGAAGCTGACCTTCAACGAGACCGGCAAGTCCACGCTCAGCATCACCGGCGTCAAGTTCGACGCCGCGGGCCTCGGCCTGAAATCGCTGGCCGCGGGCACCGACTTCCTCGACAACAACTCGGCGAACGGCGTGATCGCATCGCTGAGCACGGCGAGTTCCTCGCTGCGCAGCGAAGCCTCGACGCTGGGTTCGAACCTCTCGATCGTGCAGATCCGTCAGGACTTCTCCAAGAACCTGATCAACGTTCTGCAGACCGGTTCGTCGAACCTGACGCTGGCCGATACCAACGAGGAAGCGGCCAACAGCCAGGCGCTGTCGACCCGTCAGTCGATCGCGGTCTCCGCGCTGGCGCTCGCCAATCAGAGCCAGCAGAGCGTGCTGCAACTGCTCCGCTAAGCGCACCGGCAAGCACTTCGGGAACGGCGGGGGAAACCCCGCCGTTTTCGTTTGTCTCCGGGATATTACGGTATCTGTCTGTGCCGTCAGAACGACGCATTTCGTAACGGCTGCTAACCATATTTAAAGGCGGCCGGATGCATAAATATCGAGCGCTAGAATTGCGTCTCCGCGGCTCGAGAAATCCGCATCCATCGAGGTCATTAATGTCGAATGCAGCCCAGGCCTACGCTCGTACATCTACGACGACGGCGTCCCCACGCGAAATCGAGGCGCAGGCACTTCTGAAGGCGGCCCGTCAGCTGCAGGAAGTCCAGTCGAACTGGAATGGTCTCGACAAGGCGCTCGATCACGCATTGCTGTTCAACCGGCGCCTGTGGTCGATCTTCCTCAGCGCGGCGCAGGGCGACGAGAATCCGCAGCCGCTCGAGGTGCGTCAGAACATCGCGAATATCGGCGTGTTCGTGATGAAGCAGACCGTCGACATCCAGATGAATCCGGACCCGGCGAAGCTGAAGTCGCTGATCGATATCAATTGCAACCTTGCCGCCGGCCTTTCGGGCCGCGGTTGATCGATCGCACAACGACGGAGCCGCGCATGGCCGACGTCCTGAGCATCCTGTCAGCCAATTACAAGGCCGCCGGCCTGACGGTTCCGTCGAAGACGCCCTATGTGCCGGTCGATGCGAACCTCTATGAAGGCAGCTGGAGCGGCAAGTACGCCAACAACAAGTCGTTCAACATCTCCGTGTCGAACGTCGATGGCTTCCGCGCCAAGGTCCACTACCAGAGCGACGGCACCAGCAAGTATCAGGACGTGCTGATCAAGGACGGCGCGTTCCGGATCGGCGATACCAAGTTCTCGCTGGTGCAGCAGGGGACGGCGCTGATCGCCAATGTCGTCACCGATCCGGCGACCGGATCGACCTATCTCGACAAGGCCTACGCCACCCAGAAGACTTGAGCGCCGCCACGCGGCGCCTATGCGCGGCGGTCGGTCGCGTTCATCCGCGTCGGCGCGTCCTTGCTCAGATCGAGGGTGTGGAAATAGGCGCGGCGGCGCAATACGGCTTCTTCCGGAAACTGCCTCACCACCAGGTTGGTGCGGTTGTCGACCACCTGGTAGACCACGGCATGCGCGTCGCGGTCGATGATGACCTGGTCGGTGACCGTCGGAGTCTGGTTCGCGCGCGATGCGTTGGCGGCATTCGGATCGATCGTGACGCGCACGCTCGGCTCCGGAGCGGTGACGCTCTGGCTCGCGGGCAATTCGGTCTTTACCGCCTTCTGCGCCGTATCGCTCACAGGAGTGACCATCGGCGCCGCGACCGGTGCCCCCACCGGCTTGATGTTGAAATCTGTACTCATGGCAGCCTCGTAGTGCACAGGCACTAGTTTGCTTGAGTCAAATCCCAACCCCTCACGATCCGCAACTCTACGGGGAACCTCTCAACAGGCTGTTAGGGAACACGCTGAACGTCGTGCTGCCAGGGTTGCGTCGAATTGAGCTAAATTGTCGGCGCGTGCACGTCAAAGCGTGCGGCTGACGGAGATCGGCGTCATGTTGCGCGGGCCTGGTGTGGCGCGCTGTCCGCTCGCGGTGTAGGTGTTCGGGATGTTGCGGCGCTGCACCTCGGCATTGACGCCACGCACGATGCCTTCGGAGACGGCGTGCGCGGTCGCAAGCACCGTCAGGTTGACCTGCAGCATGGCGCGGAACGTCTCGTGATGACGCCGCAGCGTCGCGAGCAGTTCGGGATCGGTTTGCGACAGCATCTTCTGCATCGACTTCAGATGCTCCACCGCGACCATGTAGCGCCGCGACAGCTCGGACTTCTGTGTCTCGAGCCGCATGCCCTCGCGGATCTTGCCGGCGCGGACGAATTCGGTTTCCTGTTCGACGACCGTGAGCAGCGCGCCCATCACTTCGGTGAGCTCGTTGGCGAGACGCGCGACGTCGGGAGGCGTTGATGTCGCCGGCCGCGCGACCGGGGCGGCCGCTGGCCGCTGCTGGTGTGGACGCTGGTTCATCGCGCTGCTCCTTGAAACCGGTTAGCTCTTGTTCGCCTGCTGCAGGATCAGCGAGCGGAACACTTCATTGGAAATCCCGACGCCGCCGGACTTGGCGAAGTTCTTCGAGTATTCGTCGGTCAGCATCGAGCGCCACGGGCCGGTGCCGACCGTGTCGCCGTAGGGGCCATCGCCCTTCAGGCCGGTGGTCATCTGCGAGAACATCGAGTTCAGGAACATCGATTCGAAATCGGTCGCGGTGGCCTTCGCCTTGGCGAGCTGCTGCGGCGTGACCTTCTTGATCGCGTCCTGCAGCACCGGATCGGGGCGGCCGTTGAACATCGGCATCAGCGCCTTGTTCGGCATGCTGCCGGAGGTGCTGTTGATCAGGCTCGCCATCACATCACCTCGATGTCGGCTTCGATCGCGCCGGCCGCCTTGATGGCCTGCAAGATGCTGATCAGGTCGCGGGGGCCGATGCCGAGGCCGTTGAGGCCGTCGACCAGTTGCTGCAGCGAGACGCCGTCCTTGACCACGGCGAACTTCTTGCCGTCCTCGGTGACCTGCACATTGCTGCGCGGCGTCACCACGGTGCGGCCGCGCGACAGCGGATTGGGCTGGCTGACCTGCGGGCTCTCCGAGATCGTGACGGTGAGGTTGCCTTGCGCCACCGCGACGGTGGCGACGCGGACGTCGCGGCCCATCACGATGATGCCGGAACGCTCGTCGATCACGATCCGCGCGGCCAGATCAGGTTCGACCTGCAACTGCTCGATCTCGGTCAGGAAGGCGACGACGTTGCCCTTGAACTCCGGCGGAATCGAGAGCTGCACCGTGGAAGGGTCGAGCGGTTCGGCGGTCTTGACGCCGAGATAGTCGTTGACCGCGGCGGCGATCCGCTTGGCGGTGGTGAAGTCGGCGTTGCGCAGCGCCAGCCGCACATTGGGCAGGCGATTGAGCGCGAACTCGATCTCGCGCTCGATGATGGCGCCGTTGGCGATGCGGCCGACCGTCGGCACGCCGCGCACCACCTTGGCGGCCTCGCCCTCGGCGTTGAATCCGGAGATCGCCAGCGTGCCCTGCGCCACCGCGTAGACATTGCCGTCGGCGCCGAGCAGGGGGGTGACGAGCAGGGTGCCGCCGCGCAGGTCCTTGGCGTCGCCGAGCGCGGAGACGGTGACGTCCATCCGCGTGCCCTGGGTGCCGAACGCCGGCAGATTGCCGGTGACCATCACGGCGGCGACGTTGCCGGTGCGGATGGTAGCGCCGCGGATGTTGACGCCCATGCGCTCGAGCATCGCTTGCAGCGATTGCTTGGTGAAGGGGATGTTGTTCAGCGTGTCGCCGGTGCCGTTGAGGCCGACCACGAGGCCGTAGCCGATCAACTGGTTCTGGCGCACGCCCTCGATATTGGCGAGATCCTTGATCCGCGACGTCGCGGCAGCCGGCATGACGGAAGCCGCCAGCGCCAGCAACGCTGCGCAGGCCACTCCGACTAAACGTACGATGCGGATGCCGGGCATCCCGATGCTCCCCTCAAACTCACTGGTGGATCACGCGACACTCCCATGACGGCGATCCGCATTAACCATGCGAGCTGCGTGCCAGTTCGATTTGATCGAGCAATGTATTGATATATTTATCGAAATTGTCTGGCTCCCGTTTGGCTGGGGTTGGCCAGGGAGCGCGAAACTGCCGTGCGGCGGCAGAAATTGCCGGGTCGTTTACGCACCGTTAACCATAAAACGGCGATGCTCGCGGCATCAGGCCTGCGGGATCACCACGATGCGCATCTACGGACCGAACGGCACCACGCTCGGCACGCCCACCAGCTCCACGCGGCGGACCTCGTCGAGCGGCTTCTCGCTGCCGGATGCGACCACCGCGCAGGAGGAGGTCCGCTCCACCGCGGCGCCGAAAGCCGCCACCAGCCTGGATGCGCTGCTCGCGCTGCAGGGCGTCGAAGACCCGACCGAACGCCGCAAGCGCTCGGTGGCGCGCGGCAAGGGCGCGCTCGACGTGCTCGACGCGCTCAAGCTCGGACTGCTGTCCGGCAATTTCGATTCCTCCACGGTGAACCGGCTGCGCGATGCGGCGGCGAGCCTCAAGGAATCCTCCGGCGATCCCGGCCTCGATGCCGTGCTCGGCGAGATCGAGCTGCGCGTCGAAGTCGAGCTCGCCAAGGCCGGGCAATACTAGGCCCTGCTCTCAACTCGTCTGGCTCACGCAGATCGTGCCTCACGCCGCCAGCGCCTTGCGCTGCGCGTCGTAGCGGCGCTGCGCGGCCAGCACCTCCTTCAGGTTTTGCTCGGCCCAGTCGCGCAGCGGATCGACCGCTTCGGCCAGCGTCGATCCGAGCGGCGTGATCGAATACTCCACGGTAACCGGAACGGTGGCGATCGCCCGGCGGCGCAGCAGGCCGTCGCGCTCCAGGCTCTTCAACACCTGCGACAGCATCTTCTGCGAGATGCCCTCGATGGCGCGGCGGAGCTGGTTGAAGCGCATCGGCTCGCTGCGCAACAGCAGCAGGATCAGCACCGCCCATTTGTCGCCGACCCGATCGAGGATCTGGCGCGTCGGGCAGTTGGCGGCATAGGCGTCCGGCTTCAGGCTGGCGGCTTTCATCGGGTTACTCCGGCGTAATCAGGTGAGACAAGAGTGCCTTCTTCACACCTACATCCATTTCGCTATCTAGTCACCATTGGAAACTATCAATCGGAGACTTGAGATGAAGATCGCCATCGCCGGTGCGTCGGGCCAGGCCGGCTCGCGCCTTACCGCGGAACTCGCCCGCCGCGGCCACGCCGTCACCGCCATCGCCCGCAACCCGGACAAGATCGCGACCCTCCCCAACGTCACCGCCAAAAAGGGCGATGTGAACGACCAGGCCGGCCTGGCCGCGCTGTGGGCCGGCCATGATGCCGCGATCAGTTCCGTGCATTTCTCGGTGAGCGACCCCGCCAAGCTGATCGGCGCGGCCAAGAGCTCCGGGGTCGGCCGCTATCTGGTGGTCGGCGGCGCTGGCAGCCTCGAAGTAGCGCCCGGCGTCCGGCTGGTGACCACCCCGAATTTCCCGCCCCAATACAAGGCCGAGGCGAGCAAGGGGGCTGAGTTCCTCGACCTGTTGCGCGGGGAAAAGGACCTGAACTGGACGTTTCTGTCGCCCTCGGCGCTGTTCGTGGCGGGCGAGCGGACCGGCAAGTTCCGGCTCGGGACCGACCAGCTGCTGACCGCATCGGACGGCAAAAGCTCGATCTCGTTCGAGGACTTCGCAGTTGCACTCGCCGACGAAATCGAGCGCCCGGCCCATCTCCGCCAGCGCTTCACGGTCGGCTACTGACGGCCGGGAGAAAGGCCAGGAGGAAGGTCAAGGCGGCCCCCAAGCAGGACGGATAAGTTTGCCTGTGCAAGGCCTTGGGGGCGACCCGGCTTTCGTGGTGGCAGATATTGTCTGTCACATGACGTGGCTATATAAGGCGCCGCGCGGAGGGGTCCTGTTCCCTCCGCCTCACAGGGACATGGCTGCCTTTGGAAAAGCTGAAGAACTACCGGCCGACTGAAAAAGAGCCTTTCATGAATGAGCGGCAGCGCGACTATTTCCGCGCCAAGCTGCTGGCCTGGAAGGATGAAATCCTCCGCGAATCGAAGGTCACGTTGCAGACGTTGCAGGAAGAGAACGTCAATCATCCCGACCTCGCGGACCGAGCGTCCTCGGAAACCGACCGTGCGATCGAACTGCGTGCCCGCGATCGTCAGCGCAAGCTGATCTCCAAGATCGACGCGGCGCTCCAGCGTATTGAAGACAACACTTACGGCTATTGCGAAGAGACCGGTGAACCGATCTCGCTGAAGCGGCTCGAAGCCCGCCCGATCGCGACGCTGTCGGTGGAGGCGCAGGAACGCCACGAGAAGCGCGAGAAGGTCTATCGCGACGAATAATGGCGGTTGCCCGCCACGGATTGATCCCGGCGCGCACCGGTTGTAGGTTCGCGCCGCCATGATGACACGTACTCTCAACATCGCATCGGTTTTCTTCCTGGGCTGATTTCGTTTCCGACAGGAAGCGCTGATCGTCCCCACGAGCCTGGGCTCGCGGGATTCCAGTGAACCGAATGAACCGGCCAAACTCCGCGCTGCGCGGAGCATCGACGGCTGGCGACAGTTTGAGAGACAATCATGACTCATCGAGACGACGCACGCGCGTTGAGCGACGCGCAGATCGCGCAATTCATTGCGCAGGGCTTTGTCAGGATCGACAACGCCTTTCCACGGGAACTCGCCGACCAGGGACGCGCCATCATGTGGCGCGACATACCCTGTCGTGAGCACGACCCGTCGACCTGGAGCTCTCCTGTGGTGCGGTTGCCCGGCTATGGCGGCACGCCGTTCCGGGAAGCGATCAACACGCCGGTGCTGCACCGGGCGTTCGACCAGATCGCAGGTCCAGGCCGCTGGTGCCCGCGCGACAACATCGGAACCTTTCCGGTGCGCTTCCCGCATCCGGACGATCCCGGCGATGCCGGCTGGCATGTCGACGTCAGCTTCCCCGGCGACGATTGCGACCCGAACGAGCGGAGCGATTTCTCAGCATGGCGGGTGAACGTCAACTCGCGTGGACGGGCGCTGCTGCTGCTGTTCCTGTTCTCCGACGTCGGCGAGCACGATGCGCCGACCCGGATCAGGGTCGGCTCGCATGTGCCGATGGCGCGCTATCTGGCGCCGGCGGGTGAGGCGGGACATGCACGGATGAACCTCGATCAAATGGGCGCCGATTGCGAGATCGCGCTCGCGACCGGTGAAGCTGGCACGGTCTATTTGTGCCATCCGTTCCTGGTGCATGCCGCGCAGAAGCATCGGGGCACGACGCCGCGCTTCATGGCGCAACCGGCGCTGGGTCCCCGGGAGCCCTATCGGCTTGCGCGTGACGACGGTGCCTACTCGCCGGTCGAGATCGCGATCCGGCAGGCGCTTGGTATGAGGTGACGCGGCCATGCCGCATGCTCGCTTCGCCTCTCCCGCTTGCGGGAGAGGGTCTGGGTCCCGTCGCCGATGCAATCAGGCTCACTCAGGCTATCGTGAGCCCGATTGTCGTCTCGCTAGCCGCGTTGCTCCGCCGCGAGCCGTAAGTCTTCGACCACGCCAGCAACTCCCGGAACGCCGGCGTCAGGCCCCACGCCGAATCCGTCAGCTCGTATGCGACCTGCAGCGGCTTCTCGGCGAGCACCCTGCGCGCCACCAGCCCATCGCGCTCGAGCTCGCGCAGCTGCGCCGTCAGCATGTGCTGGGTGACGGGGCTGAGCGCGCGGCGCAGCGCGCCGAAGCGCACGCCGCCATGCATCAGCGTGAACAGGATCTCGAGCTTCCACTTGCCGCTGAGCGCAGCGATCGCCTGCTTGGAGTCGATCAGCAGGGTGGGGTCGGTGGGGCAACTCTCGCAGTCACCGCTGTCACACACATCGCTGGTATTGTTTTCCATACCGGTCTCGATTTTCATTCTACTTGCTCGAATAGAGATAGTGACCAGATGCGGCCTGTGCAGGGTGGGCGGCGCGATCTCCGAACCCGCCGAACCATGGAAAGGGCGAGGACATGAGCATGTGTATAAGAGACAGCATCTCCGACCCCGCCGAACCATGGAAAGGGCGAGGACATGAGCACGGTGCTGGTCACGGGCGGTTCGGGCTTCATCGGCGTACATACGATTCTGCAGCTGCTGGCCGCCGGGCATGACGTGCGGACCACGCTGCGCAATCCGGATCGCAGCAAGGACGTGATCGCGATGCTGCGTCAAGGCGGCGCTGCTGCGCCCGACAAGATTGGCTTCGTCATCGCCGACCTGCTGCGTGATGACGGCTGGCGCGAAGCGGCCTCGAGTTGCGATTATGTGCTGCATGTCGCGTCGCCGCTCGGCTCCCATGTACCCGAGGACGAGAACGAGCTGATCGTGCCGGCGCGCGAAGGCACGCTGCGGGTGTTGCGCGCGGCGCGCGATGCCGGCGTCAAGCGCGTCGTCGTCACGTCGTCGTTTGCCGCGATCGGCTATGGCCATCCGCCGCAAACAGAGCCGTTCGACGAGACGGTCTGGAGCAATCTCGAGGGGCCCGACGTGCAGGCCTATCCGAAATCCAAGACGCTGGCCGAGCGCGCGGCCTGGGATTTCGTCGCGCGCGAGGGAAACGGTCTGGAGCTCGCCGTGGTCAATCCCMCCGCCGTATTCGGCCCGGCACTCGGCCCCGATTTCTCCGAATCGATCGGCATCATCAAGGCGCTGCTCGACGGCGCGATGCCGGCGGTGCCGCGGATCCATTTCGGCCTCGTCGATGTGCGCGACGTCGCCGACCTGCATCTGCGCGCAATGACATCGCCCAACGCCAGGGGCGAGCGGTTCCTGGCGGTCGCCGGCGAGATCATGTCGGTGCAGCAGGTCGGTCGGGTGTTGCGCGAAAGGCTCGGCAGCAAGGCGCGGCGGGTGCCGCGGTTCCAGGTGCCTGACTGGATGATGCGGCTCGCCGCACGGCGCAATCCGCTGGCCCGCGCCGCGCTGCCATTGCTGGGCAAGGTGCGGCGTTCCACCAGCGCCAAGGCGCAACGCGTGCTCGGCTGGAAGCCGCGTAGCAATGAGGAGATGATCATAGCTACCGCCGAAAGCCTGATCAGGCTCGGCCTGGTGAAGGCCTGACGGTATCGCATCCCTCGTGCTTGCCAGATGCGTCTGTGAGTGCTGAATTGCCGCGAGCAGACGGAGGCGCCATCGCGGCGCCGCGAACATCAGGGAGGCTGCGCAGATGGATCGGGTCCTCGCGGCCGCAAAGGCGATCGCCAGCGCGCGCCGCAGCCGCGCGCCGCTCAAGGCGCTTCCGAAAGACGTCGTGCCGGGCGACGAGGCCGAAGGCTATCTCGTGCAGCGCGCGCTGCACGATTTGCTGCAAGCCCAGGTCGGCAGTCTCGTCGGCTACAAGATCGGCTGCACCAGCGCGGTGATGCAGGAATATCTCGACATCCCACATCCCTGTGGCGGCGGCGTGTTCGAGAAGGGCGTTCATGACAGCGGCGTGCGGTTGCCGGCGGCCGATTTCGTCCACGTCGGCGTCGAATGCGAGATCGCGGTGCGGCTGGCGCGCAATCTCGCGCCCGGCGAGGCGCCGTTCACCGCCGAATGGGTCGCCGAGGCGATCGAGGCCTATCATCCAGCGATCGAGATCGTCGACGACCGCTACGTCAAATGGGAGACGCTGGGCGCGCCGACGCTGATCGCCGACGACTTCTTCGCGGCGGGCTGCGTGCTCGGCGAAGCGGTGCCGCGCATCACCGCACCCGATCTGCGCACGGTCGCGGGACGCGCCATCGTCAACGGCAAGGAGGAGGGGCGCGGCACCGGCACCGATGTGCTGGGCCATCCCCACAACGCGCTCGCCTGGCTCGCCAATCATCTCGCTACTGAGGGCCGCGGCCTGCATGCCGGCCAGATCGTGCTGACCGGCAGCCTGGTCAAGACGGTGTGGCTGAAGGCGGGCGACACGGTCGTGATGGAGCTCGATGGTCTCG
>BFBZ01001849.1_pt1 | contig 13007 bp, 12 predicted proteins | sample 1888401 | NCBI WGS metagenome assembly BFBZ01 (sample SAMD00112614, study PRJDB3348) | symbiont metagenome | host: Chara braunii | reverse complement strand
AACGGCACCCTTTGAAACCGCATGGTCGAAGGCGTGCTTGGCATCGACAACGCGCCATGCCATCGACGGCGCCGCCGGGCCGTGATCTTCGATGAAGCGCGCGGCATGGCTGCCCGGCTCGGCGTTCAGAATGTAGTTAATGTCGCCCTGGCGCCAGACGGTAATGTCTTTCGTCTTGTGCTTGGCGACCGGAACATAGCCCATGCGGGTAAAGAGCTCGCGCAGCTTCTCGGGCTCGGGATGAGCGAACTCGACGAACTCGAAACCGTCGGTGCCGGCCGGGTTGTCGGCGGTGATTTCGGACGGCGGCGCATCATGTGGAAAAGGACCCATTTTCTCCTCCTCAGAGACGGTACTTTGACTGTGCAAAGTATGGACCCAAATTCACGCAAAGTGCTTGCATTCTCAATGAAAAAGGAAAATATTATACACAATCTGTGAGCATTTTTAGAGTTTAGCGCAATGGATGAGCCACTCGACAAACTGGATCTGCGTCTTCTTGAGGAGTTGCAGAAGGATGGCAGGTTGACGAACAACGAACTCGGCGAACGCATCGCGCTCTCGCCGTCACAGTGCTCACGCCGGCGCACTCGGCTGGAGGCAGAGGGCTATATTCGCGGCTATCAGGCCAATCTCGACCGGCAGAAGCTGGGTCTCGATATGCTGGTGGTCATTTCGGTGACGCTCGCCACCCACAACCGTGACAATGCCCGCCGATTTTCGCAATTGATCAACGGGCTGCCGGAAGTGCTGGAAGCTTATGCGTTGACGGGCGAGATGGATTATCACCTGAAGATTGCGACCCGCGGGCTCGTCGGCCTGTCGCGGTTCGTCAACGACGTGCTGTTGCCGCATGAGTCCGTGCAGCACGTGAAGACATCGATCGTTCTCGATACGTTGAAGACATTCGAAGGCTTCCCGGTGCCGATGACACATGCTGACATGAAGAGGGCGTGAGATAATAATTGCGGCACAGCTTTGCCAAGCGCGTCAGCGCTTCGCCGACGCAGGCAAATTTTAAATCTGTCAGCGGCGGCGATAGCTGCGCATATCTACCAATCCCCATCCATTCATGCTTGAAGAGAACACCCTTTGGCAAGGACGGGCGAGGATAGGTTTGCATGCTGCGCGCGGACGAACAGACACGACATTTCGACGAATTTGCCGACATCCTGCTCAGGTGCAATCACCTCTATCGCCCCAGCCTCGATTCGATTGCGCTGCTCAACGCCGTCGAAAGCCGGCGCCAGATCGAGATCTTCGATTATACCAACTCTGCCGATGCCTTCACCCGCGCCTTCGGCATGCGCAATTCGCTGAAATGCCTGCAGGCGTTGACCAGCCTCGGCACCGCGATCCACGACTATCGAAAAGTATGCGATCTTGGTTGTGGCTCGGGCGCATTCAGCCTCGCCTTTGCCTATCTTGCCCGCAATCCTCATCTTGAGCTTCATGGATTGGACGCGGCGGAAACCCAGCTTTCGCTGAGTGAAGAACTCATGTCGGTTGCCCGGCTTCCGGGAAAGTTTGCATTCGAGCAGCGCAGCCTGCCGGCGCCGATCGGCTACCTCCCCGATCTGACGCTCTCCTCCTACTGGTTCTGCGAGAACGAGCACGTCATTTTCGATCCCGCACTGTTCGATCTCACGGTCGGGAAGGAATTGCTTGTCGTCGACTATGAAAAGATTATCGATCACATCACGGCGTTCCTTCCAAGAGGCTTCCGCGTTCTTGGACGATACAGTGCGAATGTCGAAGTGCCCGCCGCCCTGACCGAATTCGTCGCCCAGGAAAAAGCAAGCGTCCACAGCATCCATATCGGCCGAGTGCTGGACTAGTAGTTCCGACGAAATTGCTCTCCGATTTACAAAGAGCATTGCCACCCCTTGAATAGCAAAGATCCGCTCACCAGCTATCTGACAACCCGCTGGTCCGGGCCCCTCTGGTGAGAGCCGTCGGCGCTCTTGCGATGTCGGACCTTTTCCGACACCGTGCGCCGACTGAGGTTCTCCTTCGTGGAAGCATCACTGTTTTTCGTCGAGTGGCTGGGAAAGCCACTCTGGATGTGGGCGAGCTTTATTGCCCTCGTCATCGCCATCCTCTCCTTCGATCTCGGCATTCTGCATAAGAAGAACAAGGAGATCGGCGTCGGCGAGAGCATCAAGCTCTCCGCCCTCTACATCTCGCTCGGCCTCGCCTTCGGCGCTTGGGTATGGTGGTATCTCGGCGCGGAATCCGGCCTTGCTTACATGACCGGCTTCGTCGTTGAAAAGACGCTCGCACTCGACAACGTCTTCGTCATCGCCCTGATTTTCTCGTTCTTCGCCGTCCCGCGCCTCTATCAGCACCGCGTGCTCTTCTGGGGCATCCTCGGCGTCATCGTGCTGCGCGCCATCATGATCGGCGTCGGCGCGACGCTGGTCGCCGAGTTCTCGTGGCTGCTCTATGTCTTCGCCGCCTTCCTGATCGTCACCGGCATCAAGATGCTTGTCATGAAGGATGCGGAACCCAACGTTTCCAATAACCCGCTGGTCCGCTTCATGCGCAACCGCTTCAACGTCACCGACAACCATCATGGCGAGCGGTTCTTCGTGAAGCAGGCACATCCGCAGACCGGCAAGCTGGTCTGGTTCATCACACCGCTGTTCATGGCCCTGGTGGTGATCGAAGTCGCCGACGTCATCTTCGCCGTGGATTCAGTTCCTGCGATCTTTGCCATCACGACTGACCCGTTCATCGTCTACACGTCGAACATCTTCGCAATCCTCGGCCTGCGCGCCCTCTATTTCGCACTGGCGGCGATGATCCACCGCTTCAAATATCTGAAGCCGGCCCTTGCCATCGTGCTTGTCTTCATCGGTTCGAAGATCTTCGCGGCAGACCTGCTGGGTCTGGAAAAATTCCCGGCCGCCCTCTCGCTCGGCATCACCTTTGCGATCATCGCCAGCGGTGTCGTCTGGAGCCTCGTGAAGACACGCGGCCAAGCCGGCGAGGCCTGAGCCAGCAACGTGCCTGCCAAATCGGTGGGCACTATCACCCCCGCACCCAAACCGACATCTGAAAAGGACTGGACATGCTCTCCAATCTCATCGCCTCCCTCTTTGCAACATTCGCGCTTGCCCCTCTGCAGGCCGAGATCGAGCGGTACGCCACCGCTGCAGGCCAGCCGGTCGAGATCGTCAGGCAGTCACAGGCATGCCTGACGACCGAAGGGCCGCTGCTGGTAAAGCGAGCATCGGAAGATATGGTCTGGACCATCTCCACCGTTGTCGGCGTCGCCACAGGCTGGAGCGATCCGGTGGATCTGCTCAACAAGAACAACCCGGATTGCGCAGCCGTCATCGGCCTTCTCAAGAATAAAGGCGCCGATGAGGCCTAAGAGGCTGCCGGCGCAGCCTCCTCCGACAATTCCATCCGGGGAAAGAGGATGACGGAACAGACAGAAGACGCGGCATCCGCTCGCCTCTACGAATTGGCGAGGCTCGCCCAGTCCCAAGGCGGCATCTCCTTGGGCGAAATTCTCTGCGCTCTTGGCCGCACGAGCATGGCTTTCACCATTCTCGTTCTCGCATTGCCGCCCATGATCCCCATACCGGGACCGTTCGGCGTGGTGTTCGGAACCGCCCTTGCCATCGTTGCTGCCCAGATCGCAGTTGGCCGCCAGTCCATTTGGCTTCCATCCTTCCTCAGCCGGCGCCGACTGTCGTCGGCTGTCGTGGAGCTCATGGTTCGCTACAGCGCACCGATCCTTGCCAGGGTCGAGGCCATGGTTCGCCCCGGCCGTCTGGCCGTCTTTACAGGCCGGACAATGCAATGGCTGATATCATTTCCGATCTTCGTATTGGCGGTCGCCATCGCCCTGCCAATCCCGCTCGGTAACTTCCTGCCGGTGCTGGCGCTTATCGTCATTTCCGTCGCCCTGATCGCCAGAGACGGATTGCTGGTGCTGGCAGCTCTGCTGCTATCCGCGCTTGCATTTGTTGCAACGGCCTGGCTGATGCAAATGGCACTGACCGGCTTGACCGCAATCGCATCCTGAAATGCGGGCTGGAAGCAGCGCCGGAAAGCGATGAAGAAGGTGAGGTCGAATTGCCGCACCGTGCTGTAGTGTGGCAATCTGGGTCTTGCCACCCACGACGTCCTCTCCAATTATAGCGCCTACATCGCAAGGCTGACCTCGTAGGCGTTGCGTCCACCAAGGACAGGATCTTCCATGGTTTTCTGCCCCTCGCCATTCACTCGGGTCGCCACACTTGCCAGCGCTGGAGCCCTGCTGCTCAGCGCGCAGATTTCAACGGCGCAGGATTTGCCTGTCCAATCTCAATGGCCCGACACGCCGACATCGCGGGTGGAAGCCCTTGCAATCCTGCAAACGCTGAATGCCGATCTTCTCAGCAATGCCAGTGCCACGCTGACGCTCGATCGCTGGTGCGCGGCGCACAAGCTGGCGCCGGCAGGCTCCAAGATCGTGGCACAACGAGTCCGTGGTCAGGACAAACCGGCCGATGCCCATATTCGCGAGTTGCTCGCGGTCGGGCCGAGCGAACCGGTCGCCTATCGCCGCGTTCGACTGGCGTGCGGCGATCGCATCCTGTCGGAGGCCGATAATTGGTATGTACCGGCAAAGCTGACTTCTGAAATGAACGAGGCCCTGAACACGAGCGATGTCGCCTTCGGCCGGGCAGTGCAGGCTCTCAAATTCACGCGCACGAACTTGTCGGCTCAACTGCTATGGTCGCCGCTTCCGCAAGGTTGGGAGATGGGGACGGCCCTTCCCGCATCCGGCACGGGCTCGCTCACCCCGCCGCCCTTCGTTCTCGAACACCATGCTGTGCTGAAACTGCCCGACGGCACACCGTTCAGCGCGCTGGTCGAGAGCTATACGCGCAGCGTACTGGATTTTCCGGCTCCGCCCGCACGATGAGTCTTGCCACCGGACATTTGGTTTAGAAGCGCACATCAGAGACAAAGTACACCGCGCTACCACACAATCTGGCGTCATGTTGCCGTATTGGGGATTGCTGAGTCCCGCGATTCCGCGAGCCGCATGGCTCAAAGGTCTTGCTCCAGCCTTGTGCCATACAGGGAAAAAGCCAGCTTCACACAAGTCATTCTCGTTATCGTGGCGGCATCAGCAACGTGCGAGGAACCAATGAGCATCTTTGGTAGCATGAAAACGGCAGTTTCAGGCATGAACGCTCAAGCAAACAAGCTTAGCACCGTGTCGGACAACATCGCGAACGTCAATACAACGGCCTATAAATCGGCAACCGCCAGCTTTTCGTCGTTGATCCTGCCCTCGGGCGGCGGCAACTACAATTCCGGTAGCGTCGAGACGAATATCAGCTATTCGGTAACGCAGCAGGGCGACGCCATCTCCACTTCGTCGGGTACCGACCTGTCGATCCGCGGCGCCGGCTTCTTCGTCGTGCAGGCGGCAGACGGCTCGACGGTTCTGACGCGCGCCGGCGACTTCACCCCGGATGCCAACGGCAATCTCGTGAATTCGGCCGGCTACACGTTGATGGGTTATTCCTACGCATCGGGAGCACCGGCTGTCGTCGTCAACGGCTTTGATGGCCTGGTGCCGATCAACGTCAATCAGAGCGGCCTTGCCAACTCACCTTCTACCTCGGGCAGCTTTACCGGCAACCTCAATTCGGGTGCAACGGTCGTCGTGCCGAGCACGACCGAGACACTGCCGAGCGCCAATAAAGCGACAACCACGGCCAATACCCAGAAGAGCTCGGTCGTTGCGTATGACAAGCTCGGCAACACCGTGATGTATGACATCTATTATACCAAGACGGCGGATGCCAAGCCTGCTGTAGCTGCCGATCCCACGGCTACCCCTCCTATCGCTGGAAGCCCGGCCACGTCAGGCACGTGGGAAGTCGCCGTCTACCGCAATGCCGATGCAGCGACCGGTACCGGTTCGTCCTTCCCCTACTCGTCTGGCCCTGTTGCCACCAGTACGCTGGAGTTCGATACAAGCGGAAATATGACAAGCGGCGGCAGCTTTACAATTACCGATCCAAAGACCGCCGGGTCGATCACGATGGATCTGACCAAGATGACCCAGAAAGCCTCGGCTTTCGCCTCCACCGGTTCGACCAATGGACAGGCGGCGGCAGCAGTCACCGGCGTCACCATCGACAAGAACGGTATCGTCTATGCCAATTATGCGAAGGGCGACCCGAAGGCGATCTATCAGATCCCCCTGGCAACTGTCGCAAGCCCGGACAAGCTGTCGCTCCTGAGCGGCAACGTCTATCAGGCCAATGCCGACTCTGGCGTAACCGTCACGAGCTTCGCCAACAGCAATGGCCTTGGCTACATTCAGTCCAACTCACTGGAAGCTTCGAACGTCGMCCTCGCTGGCCAGCTCACCGACATGATCCAGGCGCAGAAGAGCTACACCGCCAATTCCAAGGTGTTCCAGACCGGCTCCGACCTGCTGGATGTCCTGGTCAATCTCCAGCGCTGATCTTTCTTTCGCGCAGACAAAGGGCCCTTCGGGGCCCTTTTTTATTTCTCGCTGCGTTCGGCTGGTTCGGTGCAAATCTGCGTCGCGAGCTCCTCCTTGCTGCGATGCCTCCAAATTCAATTGCCTGGCGCCGAGATAGTCGTCCGCTCCCCGAAGCCGAAATTCAGCCACATTTGCGCCGTTATGCCCTCGGAATACTGGGCGATGCGGTTTAAGCAAGTCTGATGAAAACTATGTGATCTCTATGGTGACTGTCGCCATTTTCCGGCATCGTTAGGGTCTCGTTCAGCAAAGCAGCGCACAACTATGATTTCTGGATCTGAGTACGTGTCGGTCAGGCTTGTGGGGCGGGCAGGCTGTCATGCCGCTCTCATCGGCGACGATGTATGGAGGTCCACGGTGTTTAACAGGAGATCCAAATCAGTGCGGTCGAGACGTGCCCCCAGAAGCATCGCCAGGATGCTTAGCCTTTGTACCGTCGCCATCCTCATTGCCAGCGCGCCGCAATCCTTTGCTGCGGGACAGCAGTCCGATGTTCCAGCTTGGCTTACGGCCCATATGGGCCAAGGTGACGGTCAGATCGCCCGCCCGGTCCTGCAGAGAGCCCGCGCGCTCTACATGCGCAAGGTGAGTGAAGGCAAGGTCAGGAACCCCTGCTACTTCGCAATGGACGCAACGCGCCCCAACGACCCGAGCGACGGCGGCCGGTTTTACATCGTCTGCGAGGCCAGCCAGACATTCCGGGTCGTTTCATCAGGACACGGCAGCGGTCGCGATCTCAAGGGTGTCGTTGATTTCGGCAACGGACGCATGTGTGCCAGGAACTTCGGCAACGCCATGGATTCAAACCTGACGACCGGCGGCTCCTATATGACCGAGGAGACGAAGACGACGTTCAAGGGCTATTACCCTGCCTCGCAGACCAAGGACGTTGCCTATCTCCGTACCTTCCTTCAGTTCGACGGCGAGGGTGAGACCGCAAATGCCCGGCAGCGGGCAATCGGCGGGCATGCCGCAGCAAAGGTCGCCGGCGTCTGCATGAAGAAAGATCCGCAAAGCCCATATGCCAACCGTGACGGCTACGTGCCGCTCGGTAAGCTGGTGGAATATGCCGGTGGCCGTAGCGATGGCTGCACCAGCTGGGCAGCATCGGATGCCAACCAGATCATTTCGATGGTGAAGGACAATCCGACGACACTCTACATCTATCCGGAGTCATCCGATATCAACGCGATCGCAAAGACGGTCGCTGGGGGTCGCTCACCATCGCAGGCGGGATTGTACTGGAACGACTCCTGCCTGAAACAAATCGGCGCTCCGAAGTTCTGGCCGAAGGAATCTCTCGAGCCGGTCATCGTCCAATACAAGAAGAATCATCCGGCGCCGCCAGCAAAGCCAATACCGCTTTGCCAGTAAGCTGACGTTCTCGACAAACGGGGAGGCAAAAGACGATCCGTCGAAGGATCGCCCTCTTCCTCCCTGTCTTCATGAGACTCTGGCAGCCGTTTCTTTAAAACGGAGGTTATAAGCGGAAGGGCATGGACTTTTCTGCGCAATTAAGCGATAAAAGCACAGGGTTTCGGCGATCTATGGGTTTGTTTTCCATAATTTCTCGCTACTGATGTCGATTTTTTCCGATGTTCTACCCGATTGATTTCATTTAATTAAAGTCTCGAAGCTGAAGTTATCAGCCGCTTTGCTTCTCCCAGGCATACGAATGCCATGGGGCACCGTCCGCAAAACCGATGTTTCCATCGGCGCCGCCATTGTGTTTCAAGCCGGGAATTGCTCCCGAAGTGAAGCTTCCGCTGAGGGGAATCCTAACGATCTAGGCCAATTTCTGTGTACCTCCGGCGGTATTGGCCCTCAGCAGGGACATCAGCATTGGACCGATCGCAAACTCTCCCTTCTGGCTTCGGCGTGTGAGATCGCGGAGATAAGCGCCAGCGGATTTGATATGCGAGGTTCTCTCCAGAATGCAGGCTATCACCGTCGCGGTGTTCTCCGGCCCCAGGATCGCGCAGGCCTGATGGTGGGCCTCAGGGCTGATATCAAGCATCGATTTGACGACGACCGAGGCTGTCATCAGATCGCGCCAATTTCCGATCCTGCCGTTGGGACCGTAGGCAGCAATTTCCGGGCAAGCTCTCATAACCATGTCGAGGGGAAATGCTTTGACTGCGATAGGTTCGTTCTTGAGCCTCTCTGGGCGCGGCTCGGTTGCGGCAGACGAAAGCCCGCTTTTTTCAAGCGAGCGATTTAGGGGCGCCAGGTGTGGGTTTGGCTGCATCTCTATCGAAGCCACGGACAACACAGCTGGCTGCTTTTGCCGTTGCGCTTCAGATTCAGATAGGGATTCTGAGTCTGAATTCTGTATGTGCCGCTCATTTTGATAGGGATTGCCGCTTGGTTTTGTTGTTTTTGCGTGTTTTTCCAATCCGTTGACGATTTCGCCCTGCAGTCGGCCGAGTTTTGACAGCAAAGCTTCGAGCTCTTGGACGTTGGGTGAGCGCGGAAGATTGTCGATGAGGCTACGGAAGCCGGAATGAACGGCCTCCCACTGGCCCTCGACGCCGTCTGAGAGCGCTGTTTCGATCAGCTTGAGGACGTCACGCCGGTGGAGGCTGACGCGCTCTCTCAGGCTCTGCAGATGAAGGCGCTCGGCAACGACCTCGGCAGCGAGATGTTCGATCTCTTCCGCGCGAGAAACCAGCGGAGCCAGCGAAAAACCATAGGCCTCGTTGACCTCTCCAGCCCTGCTTCTGCGAGCATAGCGTTTGCCGTTCGGACTATCGCGCCGGACGATAAGCCCAGCTTCGATCAGGGCCGCAAGGTGACGGCGGATGGTTTGCTCGGCCATGCCATGGGCGCGCAGAGACAATTGTGCGTTCGAGGGGAACACGACCAGGTTAGCTCCATCCGAGAGTTCATTCTTCGGATAGAAGCTCAAAAGCGCGCTGAGAACGGCAAGCGCTCGGTCCGTCACGCCGAGAACAGGCTTGGCTTCGCAGAGCGCACGATGGATCTTCCACTTATCGACCGACTTGGCTGGCCTGGCATGTTCAGCTCTTCTCTGAGCTATCAACATGCCAAGCGTCATCGGCCGCCGCCCAAAGGGCGTCGTCACGTATTCAGTGTCCATTTTTCTTCACCTACGTTGAGGCAAAAGAAATTTGCTCACCAAAACGATGCCAAAGACTCTTGACTGTGATTCGGGGAAATGCGATTCTCGATGTGCTTAAGATCGGAGAAGGGCTTCCACGATGGTATCGTTTGGGGGCCTTTTTCTTTTGCGGCTTACGTTTCCTTTCCCTGCTGGAACTCAGTGAAGAGACCCTTCAGTCTCTCCTGCACAAACTGGTCGAATCCGGGTGCCGCCTTGCTGTCGAAAACAAAGGTGGCGCGCGCTGGCGTTCTCTTAAATGTCACGGGTACACCGGATATAGCGGATGGTTCCACGATCGGCTTTGTGGATGCAGGCTTGCCAATCGCCAGAGCCATGGCCTGCTGAAAACGTTCATCGCTGGATAGCTTGCGACTGTTGTCCGCGGACAACTCGGCGACAATTGGTTCAGAGGCAACGCCCTCAAGGCGCTCTCCCAGCTCCAACCACCGTCTGCGCCCAATCTCCGGCGCCGGGCCAATCGCGCTGATAAGGGCCAGAGGCACCTGCCTCATGACGATCAGCATCTTTGACAACGCAGCCTTATCCACGCCAAGCGCGGCCATGATGATATCTCTGCCAAAATCACGTTGCTCAAGCCGGAGGGCAAAGAGAGCCCGTTCGATATAGGACAGGTTCGTGCGCGCACTGTTCTCCTGACCTTGGCTTACAACGAGCTGATCGTCGGTAAGCTGACGGACAACGGCACGCACCTTGATGCGAAGTTCCTTTGCCGCAGCCAGGCGCCTGTGTCCGTAGGCAACCTGATAGCGCCCTCTGGCCTCGGGATGCGGACGCACCAGGATGGGTACCTGCTGGCCGTGTTCGCGTATCTGCTCGACGAGCTGGCCAAGCTCAACCGGATCGATCTCAAGCCGGTCGGTGACGAAGGAACCATCAACGAGATCGGGGTCGACCTCGACAATGGTCTGACCTTCCGCCAGCTGTCGTTCGAGATCGCTGGCCCGCTCCATCTTTTCGGTGATGTTGCCGAGCGTTCTGGTGATGCCGCCAACGGGGCCGCCGCTTCTTGCCTGCGGCAGAAAGCCGGCAATGGGGCGAGTATCCTTTGCCGGAACAGTATCGGCGCGCCCCGTATTCGGAGCCGAAATTTCAATCAGGTTCTTGCGCGCCATCTATCTATTTCCTTCCCCAGGTGGAACGGAGATGCGTCTCGATCTCGCTGTTCACCAGATTGAGCGATTCCAGCGCGCGATCGTAAGTGCCGCGGGTGAACTGAGCTCGTTCGACTTCGTAAAGGGTTTGCTTGGTGACACCGGCATCGGCAACGGCCGTCGACTTGACCATGGCATTGTGGAGCATGCGATTGCCGAAGATGGCTTTCATGAAGCCTGTCATCTGGCTCTGAGGCCCATCGTTCGGCTCGAAGCGGGTGACGAGATAGCGCATCCAGTCGTAGCTGGTGCGACCCCCTGCACTCTCGACCACGGACATGAGTTCGCTGGTCATGGTCAGGAACTGGGACATCGACATGACGTCGAGCATCTGCGGGTGCACGGTGATCAGAATGGAGGTTGCCGCGCAGAGTGCCGACATCGTCAAGAAGCCAAGCTGCGGTGGGCAGTCGATGACGACGACATCGTAGAAACTCTCGATTTCCGTCAAAGCCTCGCCAATACGTGCAAAGAACATCGTCTCTGCCCTGCCCGCGGCCATCGCCCGCGGCGTCTCGTGCTCGAACTCCATGAGTTCGAGATTCCCGGGTATGAGATGCATGTTCGGCGTATAAGTCGATCGAACGATGTCGGAGATCGGCCGTGGCGCCTCATAGCGGATGGCACCGTAGAGCGTTTCGCCGTCGCCCACATCAAGCTCGGGTTGGTGCCCGAACAACGCGGACAAGGAAGCCTGCGGGTCTAGATCTATGGCCAGCACCCGGTATCCTCTGAGCGCCAAATATTGCGCGAGATGGGCCGCCGTCGTGGTCTTGCCCGAGCCGCCCTTGAAGTTCATCACCGAGATAATCTGGAGCTTCTCGGACCCCTTGCGCTGAGGCACGTATTTAGGCGTTCCGTTCCGCTCATCCAGAACCTTGCGGATGCGGTCCATATCGTCGGCGGTGTAAAGCCTGCGGCCGTTTGCCAGCGGGTCCGGCCCATGGCCTTCGGCGGCGATCTGGCGGAGATAGCCTTCTCCGATGCCGATAAAGGCGGCGGCTTCCGCCGGCGAAAACATCCGCATCGTCTTCTGCGACTGAGGCGGGAAGAGCTTTGCCTGGKGTTGCTGGRGCTGATAGGACAGCTCTTGCGCATCTGTTGCCAGAAGCGTCGGAAGGTGCTCTTGTTCGTCCTGGAGCAGGGGACTCGGTTGCATTGTCTTTTTCCCAATTAACTGCGCAATTGTTGCGGAAAGCCACGGAACTACGCAGTTACAATATGCTCCGATTCGTGTCCGTTTTACAAATGCTTAAACAATTGGCATTTTTTCTTGGGTTTTCGCTCAATAGCTGTGCAGGAAACCCGCCTTCAGCCGATCGCATTCCAATGAATATTGAGACTGCGAGATCGGCGCGAGAGGCGGAACTTGCTCTGTTCCGGGGAGCGGTTTCCCGTCCGAAGGTAGTCCGCGGACTACTGGCCTTGCTGAGCGCTGGTGGGTGCCTTCGTGTAAGAAGCTGAGGCGAGTCGTTTAGTGCGGCATATGTTCTCGTTGAACTGGTAGTCCGCGGACCACACCTTAGGCCGATGTGGTCGTTCCCGCTGAGCGAACTTCTTTATAGAAATGGGAAGGGTAAGTTTGCAAAGCCATTCATAGCATTCGTTCGATCAACGGTCGCCACGGCTTCGACGATCGATTTATCGAGCCACGCCATCGGAAAGCTTGCGGCGGCCAAGAAGCGAGGCGCGGATCAGGTCCGCTTTGCTGACTGCCGGTGGCGCCGGCTTGGGCTCAGGTTGATGCACGGGCGCCTTGGTCTGTGTCTGCCGCAATGTTGTTAGGCGGTGTTGCGCCGCCAGCCGGTCCTCGATCGAGAGCGGTTCGGTCGGATTCCCCGAAATATCATGCCGCATCGAGTCAGGCTGCGCGCAGGCAAAATAATATTGCTTGGAATGGAGGAATGCACTAGTTGCGCGGCGAAGCGACATGACGGGCACATCGGGTTTCAAGAGCGGGCGAATTTCACTCCAGAGCCCAAGCGCGAAAGGGCGAACGGGATCGCCTGGCCTGGAAGGCAGAATGTCAATGCGCTGAAGCAGAAGCGTATTGATCGCGTCCGCCTTCTTGACATCGAGCGCGGTTGCCACGATCGGACCATTGTTTGTCATCCAAGGTTCTTCCATGAAATCGTTCCTCTGCCTCGAAATCCATTACGAACTGATTGTGAAGTGATTTTGA
>BFBZ01015459.1_pt1 | contig 13011 bp, 2 predicted proteins | sample 1888401 | NCBI WGS metagenome assembly BFBZ01 (sample SAMD00112614, study PRJDB3348) | symbiont metagenome | host: Chara braunii | reverse complement strand
CGAGAACTGCCAATTGTTGATCCCCAGCGGACGAAACGCCTCGTCGAATCGCCGACCGACCAGGCGCCCTGCCCGCTGGATGCGCTGGCACACGCAGGTGCGGGCGATCAGGTCAACGGTAGCGTCGTCGAGACGGGGCGTACGAGACATGCCCCTCAATAAAGTGGATATGCACCTATTTGTCAAGATGTGCTCCCGCAGAAGCCAGAAGGCGCGGCGGCAGCGTACCTATCGTCCAGGAGGCATGCTAGATGCCGCCGGTTCTCGTTTGAGCGACCGCCGAACTGTGCCACGTTGGCGTGAAATCGAGATTTGCACGCCGCGATACCGACCGCGAGCGAAAGTCCGGGCAAGGATCTGGAATGGCGGAGACGACCGCAGCCTCAACCAAGGAAACCACGCGCCGGAAGGCCGTGCGCGATCCCGAGCGCACGAGCGCGGCCATCCTGGAGGCGGCGGTCAAGGAATTCACCGAGAAGGGCTACGGCAGCGCGCGCATCGACAACATCGCCAAGCGGGCGAACGTGAACAAGCGCATGCTGTATCACTACTTCGGCAACAAGGAAGCGCTCTATGTCGCCGTGCTCGAAAGCACGTATGTCTCGATCCGCTCTGCGGAGCATGCCTTGCGCCTGCCGGACCGCGACCCCGTCGAGGCGATCCGCGATCTCGTCCTGTTCACCTGGGACTACTATCTCGCGCATCCCGAATTCCTGAGCCCTGTCTCTTATACACATCTAGATGTGTATAAGAGACAGGTATCACTACTTCGGCAACAAGGAAGCGCTCTATGTCGCCGTGCTCGAAAGCACGTATGTCTCGATCCGCTCTGCGGAGCATGCCTTGCGCCTGCCGGACCGCGACCCCGTCGAGGCGATCCGCGATCTCGTCCTGTTCACCTGGGACTACTATCTCGCGCATCCCGAATTCCTGAGCCCTGTCTCTTATACACATCTAGATGTGTATAAGAGACAGGTATCACTACTTCGGCAACAAGGAAGCGCTCTATGTCGCCGTGCTCGAAAGCACGTATGTCTCGATCCGCTCTGCGGAGCATGCCTTGCGCCTGCCGGACCGCGACCCCGTCGAGGCGATCCGCGATCTCGTCCTGTTCACCTGGGACTACTATCTCGCGCATCCCGAATTCCTGAGCCCTGTCTCTTATACACATCTAGATGTGTATAAGAGACAGGTATCACTACTTCGGCAACAAGGAAGCGCTCTATGTCGCCGTGCTCGAAAGCACGTATGTCTCGATCCGCTCTGCGGAGCATGCCTTGCGCCTGCCGGACCGCGACCCCGTCGAGGCGATCCGCGATCTCGTCCTGTTCACCTGGGACTACTATCTCGCGCATCCCGAATTCCTGAGCCCTGTCTCTTATACACATCTAGATGTGTATAAGAGACAGGTATCACTACTTCGGCAACAAGGAAGCGCTCTATGTCGCCGTGCTCGAAAGCACGTATGTCTCGATCCGCTCTGCGGAGCATGCCTTGCGCCTGCCGGACCGCGACCCCGTCGAGGCGATCCGCGATCTCGTCCTGTTCACCTGGGACTACTATCTCGCGCATCCCGAATTCCTGAGCCCTGTCTCTTATACACATCTAGATGTGTATAAGAGACAGGTATCACTACTTCGGCAACAAGGAAGCGCTCTATGTCGCCGTGCTCGAAAGCACGTATGTCTCGATCCGCTCTGCGGAGCATGCCTTGCGCCTGCCGGACCGCGACCCCGTCGAGGCGATCCGCGATCTCGTCCTGTTCACCTGGGACTACTATCTCGCGCATCCCGAATTCCTGAGCCCTGTCTCTTATACACATCTAGATGTGTATAAGAGACAGGTATCACTACTTCGGCAACAAGGAAGCGCTCTATGTCGCCGTGCTCGAAAGCACGTATGTCTCGATCCGCTCTGCGGAGCATGCCTTGCGCCTGCCGGACCGCGACCCCGTCGAGGCGATCCGCGATCTCGTCCTGTTCACCTGGGACTACTATCTCGCGCATCCCGAATTCCTGAGCCCTGTCTCTTATACACATCTAGATGTGTATAAGAGACAGGTATCACTACTTCGGCAACAAGGAAGCGCTCTATGTCGCCGTGCTCGAAAGCACGTATGTCTCGATCCGCTCTGCGGAGCATGCCTTGCGCCTGCCGGACCGCGACCCCGTCGAGGCGATCCGCGATCTCGTCCTGTTCACCTGGGACTACTATCTCGCGCATCCCGAATTCCTGAGCCCTGTCTCTTATACACATCTAGATGTGTATAAGAGACAGGTATCACTACTTCGGCAACAAGGAAGCGCTCTATGTCGCCGTGCTCGAAAGCACGTATGTCTCGATCCGCTCTGCGGAGCATGCCTTGCGCCTGCCGGACCGCGACCCCGTCGAGGCGATCCGCGATCTCGTCCTGTTCACCTGGGACTACTATCTCGCGCATCCCGAATTCCTGAGCCCTGTCTCTTATACACATCTAGATGTGTATAAGAGACAGGTATCACTACTTCGGCAACAAGGAAGCGCTCTATGTCGCCGTGCTCGAAAGCACGTATGTCTCGATCCGCTCTGCGGAGCATGCCTTGCGCCTGCCGGACCGCGACCCCGTCGAGGCGATCCGCGATCTCGTCCTGTTCACCTGGGACTACTATCTCGCGCATCCCGAATTCCTGAGCCCTGTCTCTTATACACATCTAGATGTGTATAAGAGACAGGTATCACTACTTCGGCAACAAGGAAGCGCTCTATGTCGCCGTGCTCGAAAGCACGTATGTCTCGATCCGCTCTGCGGAGCATGCCTTGCGCCTGCCGGACCGCGACCCCGTCGAGGCGATCCGCGATCTCGTCCTGTTCACCTGGGACTACTATCTCGCGCATCCCGAATTCCTGAGCCCTGTCTCTTATACACATCTAGATGTGTATAAGAGACAGGTATCACTACTTCGGCAACAAGGAAGCGCTCTATGTCGCCGTGCTCGAAAGCACGTATGTCTCGATCCGCTCTGCGGAGCATGCCTTGCGCCTGCCGGACCGCGACCCCGTCGAGGCGATCCGCGATCTCGTCCTGTTCACCTGGGACTACTATCTCGCGCATCCCGAATTCCTGAGCCCTGTCTCTTATACACATCTAGATGTGTATAAGAGACAGGTATCACTACTTCGGCAACAAGGAAGCGCTCTATGTCGCCGTGCTCGAAAGCACGTATGTCTCGATCCGCTCTGCGGAGCATGCCTTGCGCCTGCCGGACCGCGACCCCGTCGAGGCGATCCGCGATCTCGTCCTGTTCACCTGGGACTACTATCTCGCGCATCCCGAATTCCTGAGCCCTGTCTCTTATACACATCTAGATGTGTATAAGAGACAGGTATCACTACTTCGGCAACAAGGAAGCGCTCTATGTCGCCGTGCTCGAAAGCACGTATGTCTCGATCCGCTCTGCGGAGCATGCCTTGCGCCTGCCGGACCGCGACCCCGTCGAGGCGATCCGCGATCTCGTCCTGTTCACCTGGGACTACTATCTCGCGCATCCCGAATTCCTGAGCCCTGTCTCTTATACACATCTAGATGTGTATAAGAGACAGGTATCACTACTTCGGCAACAAGGAAGCGCTCTATGTCGCCGTGCTCGAAAGCACGTATGTCTCGATCCGCTCTGCGGAGCATGCCTTGCGCCTGCCGGACCGCGACCCCGTCGAGGCGATCCGCGATCTCGTCCTGTTCACCTGGGACTACTATCTCGCGCATCCCGAATTCCTGAGCCCTGTCTCTTATACACATCTAGATGTGTATAAGAGACAGGTATCACTACTTCGGCAACAAGGAAGCGCTCTATGTCGCCGTGCTCGAAAGCACGTATGTCTCGATCCGCTCTGCGGAGCATGCCTTGCGCCTGCCGGACCGCGACCCCGTCGAGGCGATCCGCGATCTCGTCCTGTTCACCTGGGACTACTATCTCGCGCATCCCGAATTCCTGAGCCCTGTCTCTTATACACATCTAGATGTGTATAAGAGACAGGTATCACTACTTCGGCAACAAGGAAGCGCTCTATGTCGCCGTGCTCGAAAGCACGTATGTCTCGATCCGCTCTGCGGAGCATGCCTTGCGCCTGCCGGACCGCGACCCCGTCGAGGCGATCCGCGATCTCGTCCTGTTCACCTGGGACTACTATCTCGCGCATCCCGAATTCCTGAGCCCTGTCTCTTATACACATCTAGATGTGTATAAGAGACAGGTATCACTACTTCGGCAACAAGGAAGCGCTCTATGTCGCCGTGCTCGAAAGCACGTATGTCTCGATCCGCTCTGCGGAGCATGCCTTGCGCCTGCCGGACCGCGACCCCGTCGAGGCGATCCGCGATCTCGTCCTGTTCACCTGGGACTACTATCTCGCGCATCCCGAATTCCTGAGCCCTGTCTCTTATACACATCTAGATGTGTATAAGAGACAGGTATCACTACTTCGGCAACAAGGAAGCGCTCTATGTCGCCGTGCTCGAAAGCACGTATGTCTCGATCCGCTCTGCGGAGCATGCCTTGCGCCTGCCGGACCGCGACCCCGTCGAGGCGATCCGCGATCTCGTCCTGTTCACCTGGGACTACTATCTCGCGCATCCCGAATTCCTGAGCCCTGTCTCTTATACACATCTAGATGTGTATAAGAGACAGGTATCACTACTTCGGCAACAAGGAAGCGCTCTATGTCGCCGTGCTCGAAAGCACGTATGTCTCGATCCGCTCTGCGGAGCATGCCTTGCGCCTGCCGGACCGCGACCCCGTCGAGGCGATCCGCGATCTCGTCCTGTTCACCTGGGACTACTATCTCGCGCATCCCGAATTCCTGAGCCCTGTCTCTTATACACATCTAGATGTGTATAAGAGACAGGTATCACTACTTCGGCAACAAGGAAGCGCTCTATGTCGCCGTGCTCGAAAGCACGTATGTCTCGATCCGCTCTGCGGAGCATGCCTTGCGCCTGCCGGACCGCGACCCCGTCGAGGCGATCCGCGATCTCGTCCTGTTCACCTGGGACTACTATCTCGCGCATCCCGAATTCCTGAGCCCTGTCTCTTATACACATCTAGATGTGTATAAGAGACAGGTATCACTACTTCGGCAACAAGGAAGCGCTCTATGTCGCCGTGCTCGAAAGCACGTATGTCTCGATCCGCTCTGCGGAGCATGCCTTGCGCCTGCCGGACCGCGACCCCGTCGAGGCGATCCGCGATCTCGTCCTGTTCACCTGGGACTACTATCTCGCGCATCCCGAATTCCTGAGCCCTGTCTCTTATACACATCTAGATGTGTATAAGAGACAGGTATCACTACTTCGGCAACAAGGAAGCGCTCTATGTCGCCGTGCTCGAAAGCACGTATGTCTCGATCCGCTCTGCGGAGCATGCCTTGCGCCTGCCGGACCGCGACCCCGTCGAGGCGATCCGCGATCTCGTCCTGTTCACCTGGGACTACTATCTCGCGCATCCCGAATTCCTGAGCCCTGTCTCTTATACACATCTAGATGTGTATAAGAGACAGGTATCACTACTTCGGCAACAAGGAAGCGCTCTATGTCGCCGTGCTCGAAAGCACGTATGTCTCGATCCGCTCTGCGGAGCATGCCTTGCGCCTGCCGGACCGCGACCCCGTCGAGGCGATCCGCGATCTCGTCCTGTTCACCTGGGACTACTATCTCGCGCATCCCGAATTCCTGAGCCCTGTCTCTTATACACATCTAGATGTGTATAAGAGACAGGTATCACTACTTCGGCAACAAGGAAGCGCTCTATGTCGCCGTGCTCGAAAGCACGTATGTCTCGATCCGCTCTGCGGAGCATGCCTTGCGCCTGCCGGACCGCGACCCCGTCGAGGCGATCCGCGATCTCGTCCTGTTCACCTGGGACTACTATCTCGCGCATCCCGAATTCCTGAGCCCTGTCTCTTATACACATCTAGATGTGTATAAGAGACAGGTATCACTACTTCGGCAACAAGGAAGCGCTCTATGTCGCCGTGCTCGAAAGCACGTATGTCTCGATCCGCTCTGCGGAGCATGCCTTGCGCCTGCCGGACCGCGACCCCGTCGAGGCGATCCGCGATCTCGTCCTGTTCACCTGGGACTACTATCTCGCGCATCCCGAATTCCTGAGCCCTGTCTCTTATACACATCTAGATGTGTATAAGAGACAGGTATCACTACTTCGGCAACAAGGAAGCGCTCTATGTCGCCGTGCTCGAAAGCACGTATGTCTCGATCCGCTCTGCGGAGCATGCCTTGCGCCTGCCGGACCGCGACCCCGTCGAGGCGATCCGCGATCTCGTCCTGTTCACCTGGGACTACTATCTCGCGCATCCCGAATTCCTGAGCCCTGTCTCTTATACACATCTAGATGTGTATAAGAGACAGGTATCACTACTTCGGCAACAAGGAAGCGCTCTATGTCGCCGTGCTCGAAAGCACGTATGTCTCGATCCGCTCTGCGGAGCATGCCTTGCGCCTGCCGGACCGCGACCCCGTCGAGGCGATCCGCGATCTCGTCCTGTTCACCTGGGACTACTATCTCGCGCATCCCGAATTCCTGAGCCCTGTCTCTTATACACATCTAGATGTGTATAAGAGACAGGTATCACTACTTCGGCAACAAGGAAGCGCTCTATGTCGCCGTGCTCGAAAGCACGTATGTCTCGATCCGCTCTGCGGAGCATGCCTTGCGCCTGCCGGACCGCGACCCCGTCGAGGCGATCCGCGATCTCGTCCTGTTCACCTGGGACTACTATCTCGCGCATCCCGAATTCCTGAGCCCTGTCTCTTATACACATCTAGATGTGTATAAGAGACAGGTATCACTACTTCGGCAACAAGGAAGCGCTCTATGTCGCCGTGCTCGAAAGCACGTATGTCTCGATCCGCTCTGCGGAGCATGCCTTGCGCCTGCCGGACCGCGACCCCGTCGAGGCGATCCGCGATCTCGTCCTGTTCACCTGGGACTACTATCTCGCGCATCCCGAATTCCTGAGCCCTGTCTCTTATACACATCTAGATGTGTATAAGAGACAGGTATCACTACTTCGGCAACAAGGAAGCGCTCTATGTCGCCGTGCTCGAAAGCACGTATGTCTCGATCCGCTCTGCGGAGCATGCCTTGCGCCTGCCGGACCGCGACCCCGTCGAGGCGATCCGCGATCTCGTCCTGTTCACCTGGGACTACTATCTCGCGCATCCCGAATTCCTGAGCCCTGTCTCTTATACACATCTAGATGTGTATAAGAGACAGGTATCACTACTTCGGCAACAAGGAAGCGCTCTATGTCGCCGTGCTCGAAAGCACGTATGTCTCGATCCGCTCTGCGGAGCATGCCTTGCGCCTGCCGGACCGCGACCCCGTCGAGGCGATCCGCGATCTCGTCCTGTTCACCTGGGACTACTATCTCGCGCATCCCGAATTCCTGAGCCCTGTCTCTTATACACATCTAGATGTGTATAAGAGACAGGTATCACTACTTCGGCAACAAGGAAGCGCTCTATGTCGCCGTGCTCGAAAGCACGTATGTCTCGATCCGCTCTGCGGAGCATGCCTTGCGCCTGCCGGACCGCGACCCCGTCGAGGCGATCCGCGATCTCGTCCTGTTCACCTGGGACTACTATCTCGCGCATCCCGAATTCCTGAGCCCTGTCTCTTATACACATCTAGATGTGTATAAGAGACAGGTATCACTACTTCGGCAACAAGGAAGCGCTCTATGTCGCCGTGCTCGAAAGCACGTATGTCTCGATCCGCTCTGCGGAGCATGCCTTGCGCCTGCCGGACCGCGACCCCGTCGAGGCGATCCGCGATCTCGTCCTGTTCACCTGGGACTACTATCTCGCGCATCCCGAATTCCTGAGCCCTGTCTCTTATACACATCTAGATGTGTATAAGAGACAGGTATCACTACTTCGGCAACAAGGAAGCGCTCTATGTCGCCGTGCTCGAAAGCACGTATGTCTCGATCCGCTCTGCGGAGCATGCCTTGCGCCTGCCGGACCGCGACCCCGTCGAGGCGATCCGCGATCTCGTCCTGTTCACCTGGGACTACTATCTCGCGCATCCCGAATTCCTGAGCCCTGTCTCTTATACACATCTAGATGTGTATAAGAGACAGGTATCACTACTTCGGCAACAAGGAAGCGCTCTATGTCGCCGTGCTCGAAAGCACGTATGTCTCGATCCGCTCTGCGGAGCATGCCTTGCGCCTGCCGGACCGCGACCCCGTCGAGGCGATCCGCGATCTCGTCCTGTTCACCTGGGACTACTATCTCGCGCATCCCGAATTCCTGAGCCCTGTCTCTTATACACATCTAGATGTGTATAAGAGACAGGTATCACTACTTCGGCAACAAGGAAGCGCTCTATGTCGCCGTGCTCGAAAGCACGTATGTCTCGATCCGCTCTGCGGAGCATGCCTTGCGCCTGCCGGACCGCGACCCCGTCGAGGCGATCCGCGATCTCGTCCTGTTCACCTGGGACTACTATCTCGCGCATCCCGAATTCCTGAGCCCTGTCTCTTATACACATCTAGATGTGTATAAGAGACAGGTATCACTACTTCGGCAACAAGGAAGCGCTCTATGTCGCCGTGCTCGAAAGCACGTATGTCTCGATCCGCTCTGCGGAGCATGCCTTGCGCCTGCCGGACCGCGACCCCGTCGAGGCGATCCGCGATCTCGTCCTGTTCACCTGGGACTACTATCTCGCGCATCCCGAATTCCTGAGCCCTGTCTCTTATACACATCTAGATGTGTATAAGAGACAGGTATCACTACTTCGGCAACAAGGAAGCGCTCTATGTCGCCGTGCTCGAAAGCACGTATGTCTCGATCCGCTCTGCGGAGCATGCCTTGCGCCTGCCGGACCGCGACCCCGTCGAGGCGATCCGCGATCTCGTCCTGTTCACCTGGGACTACTATCTCGCGCATCCCGAATTCCTGAGCCCTGTCTCTTATACACATCTAGATGTGTATAAGAGACAGGTATCACTACTTCGGCAACAAGGAAGCGCTCTATGTCGCCGTGCTCGAAAGCACGTATGTCTCGATCCGCTCTGCGGAGCATGCCTTGCGCCTGCCGGACCGCGACCCCGTCGAGGCGATCCGCGATCTCGTCCTGTTCACCTGGGACTACTATCTCGCGCATCCCGAATTCCTGAGCCCTGTCTCTTATACACATCTAGATGTGTATAAGAGACAGGTATCACTACTTCGGCAACAAGGAAGCGCTCTATGTCGCCGTGCTCGAAAGCACGTATGTCTCGATCCGCTCTGCGGAGCATGCCTTGCGCCTGCCGGACCGCGACCCCGTCGAGGCGATCCGCGATCTCGTCCTGTTCACCTGGGACTACTATCTCGCGCATCCCGAATTCCTGAGCCCTGTCTCTTATACACATCTAGATGTGTATAAGAGACAGGTATCACTACTTCGGCAACAAGGAAGCGCTCTATGTCGCCGTGCTCGAAAGCACGTATGTCTCGATCCGCTCTGCGGAGCATGCCTTGCGCCTGCCGGACCGCGACCCCGTCGAGGCGATCCGCGATCTCGTCCTGTTCACCTGGGACTACTATCTCGCGCATCCCGAATTCCTGAGCCCTGTCTCTTATACACATCTAGATGTGTATAAGAGACAGGTATCACTACTTCGGCAACAAGGAAGCGCTCTATGTCGCCGTGCTCGAAAGCACGTATGTCTCGATCCGCTCTGCGGAGCATGCCTTGCGCCTGCCGGACCGCGACCCCGTCGAGGCGATCCGCGATCTCGTCCTGTTCACCTGGGACTACTATCTCGCGCATCCCGAATTCCTGAGCCCTGTCTCTTATACACATCTAGATGTGTATAAGAGACAGGTATCACTACTTCGGCAACAAGGAAGCGCTCTATGTCGCCGTGCTCGAAAGCACGTATGTCTCGATCCGCTCTGCGGAGCATGCCTTGCGCCTGCCGGACCGCGACCCCGTCGAGGCGATCCGCGATCTCGTCCTGTTCACCTGGGACTACTATCTCGCGCATCCCGAATTCCTGAGCCCTGTCTCTTATACACATCTAGATGTGTATAAGAGACAGGTATCACTACTTCGGCAACAAGGAAGCGCTCTATGTCGCCGTGCTCGAAAGCACGTATGTCTCGATCCGCTCTGCGGAGCATGCCTTGCGCCTGCCGGACCGCGACCCCGTCGAGGCGATCCGCGATCTCGTCCTGTTCACCTGGGACTACTATCTCGCGCATCCCGAATTCCTGAGCCCTGTCTCTTATACACATCTAGATGTGTATAAGAGACAGGTATCACTACTTCGGCAACAAGGAAGCGCTCTATGTCGCCGTGCTCGAAAGCACGTATGTCTCGATCCGCTCTGCGGAGCATGCCTTGCGCCTGCCGGACCGCGACCCCGTCGAGGCGATCCGCGATCTCGTCCTGTTCACCTGGGACTACTATCTCGCGCATCCCGAATTCCTGAGCCCTGTCTCTTATACACATCTAGATGTGTATAAGAGACAGGTATCACTACTTCGGCAACAAGGAAGCGCTCTATGTCGCCGTGCTCGAAAGCACGTATGTCTCGATCCGCTCTGCGGAGCATGCCTTGCGCCTGCCGGACCGCGACCCCGTCGAGGCGATCCGCGATCTCGTCCTGTTCACCTGGGACTACTATCTCGCGCATCCCGAATTCCTGAGCCCTGTCTCTTATACACATCTAGATGTGTATAAGAGACAGGTATCACTACTTCGGCAACAAGGAAGCGCTCTATGTCGCCGTGCTCGAAAGCACGTATGTCTCGATCCGCTCTGCGGAGCATGCCTTGCGCCTGCCGGACCGCGACCCCGTCGAGGCGATCCGCGATCTCGTCCTGTTCACCTGGGACTACTATCTCGCGCATCCCGAATTCCTGAGCCCTGTCTCTTATACACATCTAGATGTGTATAAGAGACAGGTATCACTACTTCGGCAACAAGGAAGCGCTCTATGTCGCCGTGCTCGAAAGCACGTATGTCTCGATCCGCTCTGCGGAGCATGCCTTGCGCCTGCCGGACCGCGACCCCGTCGAGGCGATCCGCGATCTCGTCCTGTTCACCTGGGACTACTATCTCGCGCATCCCGAATTCCTGAGCCCTGTCTCTTATACACATCTAGATGTGTATAAGAGACAGGTATCACTACTTCGGCAACAAGGAAGCGCTCTATGTCGCCGTGCTCGAAAGCACGTATGTCTCGATCCGCTCTGCGGAGCATGCCTTGCGCCTGCCGGACCGCGACCCCGTCGAGGCGATCCGCGATCTCGTCCTGTTCACCTGGGACTACTATCTCGCGCATCCCGAATTCCTGAGCCCTGTCTCTTATACACATCTAGATGTGTATAAGAGACAGGTATCACTACTTCGGCAACAAGGAAGCGCTCTATGTCGCCGTGCTCGAAAGCACGTATGTCTCGATCCGCTCTGCGGAGCATGCCTTGCGCCTGCCGGACCGCGACCCCGTCGAGGCGATCCGCGATCTCGTCCTGTTCACCTGGGACTACTATCTCGCGCATCCCGAATTCCTGAGCCCTGTCTCTTATACACATCTAGATGTGTATAAGAGACAGGTATCACTACTTCGGCAACAAGGAAGCGCTCTATGTCGCCGTGCTCGAAAGCACGTATGTCTCGATCCGCTCTGCGGAGCATGCCTTGCGCCTGCCGGACCGCGACCCCGTCGAGGCGATCCGCGATCTCGTCCTGTTCACCTGGGACTACTATCTCGCGCATCCCGAATTCCTGAGCCCTGTCTCTTATACACATCTAGATGTGTATAAGAGACAGGTATCACTACTTCGGCAACAAGGAAGCGCTCTATGTCGCCGTGCTCGAAAGCACGTATGTCTCGATCCGCTCTGCGGAGCATGCCTTGCGCCTGCCGGACCGCGACCCCGTCGAGGCGATCCGCGATCTCGTCCTGTTCACCTGGGACTACTATCTCGCGCATCCCGAATTCCTGAGCCCTGTCTCTTATACACATCTAGATGTGTATAAGAGACAGGTATCACTACTTCGGCAACAAGGAAGCGCTCTATGTCGCCGTGCTCGAAAGCACGTATGTCTCGATCCGCTCTGCGGAGCATGCCTTGCGCCTGCCGGACCGCGACCCCGTCGAGGCGATCCGCGATCTCGTCCTGTTCACCTGGGACTACTATCTCGCGCATCCCGAATTCCTGAGCCCTGTCTCTTATACACATCTAGATGTGTATAAGAGACAGGTATCACTACTTCGGCAACAAGGAAGCGCTCTATGTCGCCGTGCTCGAAAGCACGTATGTCTCGATCCGCTCTGCGGAGCATGCCTTGCGCCTGCCGGACCGCGACCCCGTCGAGGCGATCCGCGATCTCGTCCTGTTCACCTGGGACTACTATCTCGCGCATCCCGAATTCCTGAGCCCTGTCTCTTATACACATCTAGATGTGTATAAGAGACAGGTATCACTACTTCGGCAACAAGGAAGCGCTCTATGTCGCCGTGCTCGAAAGCACGTATGTCTCGATCCGCTCTGCGGAGCATGCCTTGCGCCTGCCGGACCGCGACCCCGTCGAGGCGATCCGCGATCTCGTCCTGTTCACCTGGGACTACTATCTCGCGCATCCCGAATTCCTGAGCCTGCTCAACACGGAAAATCTGCATCGCGCCAAGTTCCTCAAGCGCTCCGCGCGCATCTTCGCGCTCAATTCCCCGCTCACCGAGCAGATCTCCATCCTGCTCAAGCGCGGCGCGGAGCAAGGCGTCTTTCGCGCCGGCGTTGATCCGCTGGACCTTTACGTGTCGATCGCTGCGCTCGGCTTCTTCCGTCTGTCCAATCGCTGGACGCTCTCGACCGTCTTCCGGCGCGATCTCGCCACCAAGGCCGAGCTCGATCGCTGGGGCCAGCACATGGTCGATGTGATCCTCTCCTATCTGCGCTGACCGCGCTCGGTTTGCATCTGGAGTGCTCCATCTGCGGCGGCGCAATACTTAGGA
>BFBZ01000020.1_pt7 | contig 13011 bp, 13 predicted proteins | sample 1888401 | NCBI WGS metagenome assembly BFBZ01 (sample SAMD00112614, study PRJDB3348) | symbiont metagenome | host: Chara braunii | reverse complement strand
GCTCAGCACCGCCTGCACCAGCCGCTCTCGACCAATCGGCGTCAAACGGGCATTCTTGTGCATGTTCATCCGGTCCCTCCGTGGAACACTGAAGCTTCGCAACCTCAGCTTCCTCGGTCCGGACCGGATGGACAACCTATTGAAAGCTCACATCTAGAGCATGATCCGACCCGATTGAATCGGATCATGGCCCTATCTTTTTGTTTGGTCGCGCTTGCTTAACGCGAACCGGGCTCCGCTTCGCCAGAAAATCCGTCGTCGAAACGGCCCGGATGCTTAGAGCATGATCCGAAACGCCGGGCATTGCCTAACATCCTGTTCAGACCAAAGAATTATGCCGCTCACGGCCGCAAGGTGCGGCCAAGTGCCTCCAGCAGGGCGGCTTCATCCGGCCGCGCCGCCACCATCACCTTGGTCGCGCCGGCGTCATGGAGCACCGCGGCGACGGCCGCCGAAATACAACATTGCGGCACGGCGAGCGCCGAAATCTCGATCCCGTCGGCCCGGATCGTCTCCAGGAATGCCTGCGCGCTGCGGCGGGAATAATGCAGCACCGCGCTGATCCGGTTCGCCATGAAGGCCTCGGTGGCCTCCCTTGGCAGGGCGGCCACCGGCGCCATCCGGTAGGTGGTGTGGGTGACGACGGTGAGCCCGCGCGCTCCGAGCTCGCCGGCGAGATCGCGCGAGAGGTCGGCGCCGGCGAGATACAGCAAGGTTGCCGACGCCGTCAGTTTACCGGCCTTGACCTGCGCCAGCACGAGATCGCGCAAGCTCACTGCGTCGCCCTTGGCCACGATCACGCGGTCAAAGCCGACGGCGCGCGCCGCGTCGGCGGTGTGGGCCCCAACCGCAAACAGCGGCAGAGGCAACAGCCGGCTGCTGGCGAGATCAAGCGACCGCAGCGCATTGGCGCTGGTCAGGATGACGCCGTCATAATCCGCATCGGCATCGTCATGGAACGGCAGCGGCTCGAAACGCAGCAGCGGTGCCGACAGGGCCTCGAAGCCCCGGTCCCGCAGCGTCGCGAGCGTGGTGTCATTGTCCGGATGCGGTCGTGTGACAAGGATGGTCACGGGGTCAGGCCTCCCGCCTTGCGAATTGGAGCTTGCCGACCGATTGCACTTCAAGACCTCGCAATGCTACCCCGGAGGGAACATCTGGATGAACATGATCTTGCCGGAAACCGGTTCCGGCCCGTCTGGATCATGCTGGTAGCACAAGGGCCGAAATTGGGACACGAACCGCCGATGCTGGTGTTGGGAATCGAGACCACCTGCGATGAAACCGCAGCCGCCGTGGTCGAGCGCCAGGCTGACGGGCAGGGCAAGATCCTCTCCAACATCGTGCGCTCGCAGACCGAAGAACATGCCCGCTTCGGCGGCGTGGTGCCGGAGATCGCGGCGCGCGCCCATGTCGACCTGCTCGATGGCATCGTCGCTTCGGCGATGACGGAAGCCGGCGTCGGCTATGGACAATTGTCGGCGGTCGCGGCCGCCGCCGGACCCGGCCTGATCGGCGGCGTCATTGTCGGTCTCACCACCGCGAAGGCGGTCGCGATGGTGCATGCCACGCCGTTGATCGCCGTGAACCATCTCGAGGCGCACGCGCTGACGCCGCGGCTGACCTGCGCGCTGGCGTTTCCCTATTGCCTGTTCCTGGCCTCAGGCGGCCACACCCAGATCGTCGCCGTGGTCGGCGTCGGCGAATATGTCCGGCTCGGCACCACGGTCGACGACGCGATGGGCGAGGCGTTCGACAAGGTGGCGAAGATGCTGTCGCTGCCCTATCCAGGCGGACCGCAGGTCGAGCGCGCGGCCGCCGGCGGCGACCCGACGCGGTTTGCCTTTCCGCGCCCGATGCTCGGCCGGCCCGATGCGAATTTCTCGCTGTCGGGATTGAAGACCGCGGTGCGTAATGAGGCGAGCCGGCTGGAGCCATTGGAGCCGCAGGACATCAGCGACCTCTGCGCCAGCTTCCAGGCCGCGGTGCTGGACGCAACCGCGGATCGCCTCAGCGTCGGCCTCAGGCTGTTTCAGGAGCGGTTCGGCACGCCGCGCGCACTGGTCGCGGCCGGCGGCGTGGCCGCCAACCACGCCATCCGCAGCGCGTTGCAGGACGTCGCGGCGAAGGCCCAGACCACGCTGATCATCCCGCCGCCGGCGCTCTGCACCGACAATGGCGCGATGATCGCCTGGGCCGGCGCCGAACGGATGGCGCTCGGCCTCACCGACACGATGGAAGCGCCGCCACGCGCACGCTGGTTGCTCGACGCCAATGCCAAGGCGCCAGCCGGCCACGCCAACAGCCGCGCCGGATATTGAACCGAGGGATACGATGCCCGCGCATGCATCAGTCAGCGTGATCGGGGCCGGCGCCTGGGGCACGGCCTTGGCCGACGTCGCGGCGCGCGCCGGGCGCAAGGTGACGCTGTATGCGCGCAATGCCGAGCATGCCGCGCAAATCCAGGCGACCCGGGTCAATCCGCGGCTCGCCGGCGTCCAGCTTCATCCCGACATTGCCGTGACGTCGGATATCGCCGCAGCCGCGCGCGCCGACATCATCCTCGCGGTCACCCCGGCGCAGCATCTGCGCGCGGCGGTCGGGCATCTTGCGCCGCATCTCAAGCCTGACACGCCGGTGATCGCCTGCGCCAAGGGCATCGAGCACGGCACGCACAAATTCATGACCGAGGTGATCGCCGAGGCCGCGCCACGCGCCGTGCCCGCGATCCTGTCGGGACCAAGCTTTGCCGACGACGTCGCGCGCGGCTTGCCGACCGCCGTGACGCTGGCCACCAAGGACGAGGCACTGGCGCGCGTGCTGGTGCAATCACTCGGCTCGGCAACGTTTCGGCCCTATCACACCACAGACGTGCGCGGCGTCGAGATCGGCGGCGCGGCCAAGAACGTGCTGGCGATCGCCGCCGGCATCGTGGTCGGCAAGAATCTCGGCGCCTCCGCGCTCGCCGCGCTGACCACGCGCGGCTTCAGCGAGCTCGCCCGGCTGGGCCGCGCCTGCGGCGCACGCACCGAGACCCTGGCCGGCTTGTCCGGATTGGGCGATCTGCTGCTCAGCTGCTCGACCGCGCAATCGCGCAATTTCGCGCTCGGCCTCGCGCTCGGGCGCGGCGAAGCGGCGCCGGTCGGCAAGCTCGCTGAAGGCGCGTTCACCGCGCCGGTGCTGTGCGAGCTCGCCGCCGCGCAGAAGGTCGACATGCCGGTGTCGAATGCGGTCGCGGCGATCCTCGCCAACCGGCTGACCATCGATGCCGCGATCGAAGGCCTGCTGACGCGGCCGTTCAAGTCGGAGGAGTGATCATCGACCTGTGTTGCGGGCCGCCCTTCACGGCTTGAACCCGCCGTACTAGCGTGGCGGCGAACCGTCGGATCCCGGTCTAACAATCGCGCAACGGATCCCAAGGAAAAGACCCATGCGTCAACCGCATCGCGCCGTCGTTTCGATCAGCCTTGTTTCGATCAGCCTTGCCTTCGCCCTCGCTGTCTCGGCCTCCGTGGCTCGTGCCCAAACCGCAGCCTCATACGGCGAACTCGCCAGGAGCGAAGCGGCCGCGAACGCCGACGATGGCAAGCGCGTCGCGCCGCCCAAATCGATCGGCAACCCCTCCGCTGACGTCTCACCCGAGATGCAGGCGATGATCGGCGCACCCTATCCGCCGCATTTCAACGCGGACCCGAAAACCCCGGCGGAATGGAAGGAGTTGATCGACCGCCGTGCCAAGCTCCTGATCGACGGTATCCCCGCGATGAAGGCGAAGCTCGGCGTCAAGGTCGAGGAAACCAGGATTGCCGGCGTGCATTGCTATGTCGTCACGCCGAACAAGATCGCGCTGGAGAACCGGCGGCGCCTGCTGATCCACGTCCATGGCGGCGGCTACGTGTTCGGCCCCGGCGAGGCGGCGCTGCCGGAAGCCATCATGATGGCCGGCTTCGGCGGCTTCAAGGTGATCTCGGTCGACTACCGGATGCCGCCGGACTTCCCCTATCCCGCCGCGCTGGACGACGCGATGGCGGTCTATAAGCAGGTCCTGAAGTCGCATGAGCGCCATCGGCTGGCGATCTTCGGCACCTCGACAGGTGGCGCGATGACGCTTGCGATGGTGTTGCGGGCCAAGGACGAGAAGCTGCCGCTGCCGGCCGCCATCGCGCCGGGCACGCCATGGTCCGACATCGACAAGATCGGCGACAGCTACGCCAGCAACGAATGGGTCGACAATGTGCTGGTGACCTGGGACGGCTGGCTCGGCCGCGCSGCRAAGCTCTACGCCAACGGCACCAGCCTGAAGAATCCCTACATTTCGCCGATCTACGGCGACTTCAAGGGCTTTCCGCCGACCATCCTGACATCGGGCACCCGCGACCTGTTCCTCAGCAACACGGTGCGCACGCATCGCAAGTTGCGCCGCGCCGGCGTGATCGCCGATCTCAATGTCTATGAGGGGCAGTCGCACGCGCAGTACCAGATGAACATCGATGCGCCCGAGACCAGGGAGGCGTTCACCGATATCGCCAACTTCTTCGACCATTATTTAAAGCAGTGAGAATGACATCAGCTGCCCGCGCTTGTCGCGGGCATCCACGTCCCTGTAGATTGCCGCGCAATCGGCGTTCGAGAACGGGGTGAGTTACAATGAACTACTGGCTGGTGAAATCCGAACCGTCGGTCTGGTCATGGGACCAGCAGGTCGCCAAGGGCGCAAAGGGCGAAGCCTGGACCGGCGTGCGCAACTTCACCGCGCGGCAGAACCTCGTCAACATGAAGAAGGGCGACAAGGCGTTCTTCTATCATTCCAACGAGGGCAAGGAGATCGTCGGCATCGCCGAGATCATCAAGGAAGCCTATCCCGATCCGACCGACAAGACCGAGAAGTTCGTCTGCGTCGACATCAAGGCCGACAAGCCGCTGAAGACGCCGGTGACGATGGCCGCGATCAAGGCCGACAAGAAGCTCGCCGACATGGCGCTGGTGAAATATTCGCGGCTCTCGGTGCAGCCGGTGACGGACGAGGAGTGGGCCCTCGTCTGCAAGATGGGCGGGCTGTAAGCGGCCCGGCAAGCTCTACCGTCGTCCCGGCGAAGGCCGGGACCCATAACCACAGGCGAGCATTGTTGAGCCGCGCCGTGGCCACAGCTCGTTTCAGCAATCAGGATTTGGGGTAATGGGTCCCGGCCTTCGCCGGGACGATGATAGAGGATGCGGAGCTTACGCCCCCGCCGCCATCACCACCTGCGCCAGCAATTGCTCGCGCTTGGACTGGGTGCGGTAGCCGCCCATCGTGGCGGCGAAGCGCTCGAGGATGCCGTCCTCGAAGGCGGTGACGATGGTGTCGTGGACGTAGCTGCGGCGGCAGATCGCCGGCGTATTTGACAGCTGATCGGCGGCGGCGCGGATCGCGTCCAGCACCTGGCGCTTGCGGCCCCGCTCGCTGGCAGCCGGCGTGATCCGCGACAGCGATTCTACGACCACGGCCGAGGCCATCAAAGTGCGGAAATCCTTCAGCGAGATCTTGATGCCGGCGAGCTCGCGCAGGAACGCGTTCACCGCCGTGGTCGAGGCGGCGCGGACGACGCCGGAGCGATCGTAATACTGGAACATGCGCTTGCCCGGCACGGTGCGCAGGATGCCGATCGCGCGCACCAGCTTCGCCGCGTCACATTCCTTGCGCACGGCCTTGCCGCCCTTGGCCTTGAAGGTCAGCACCACGCTGTCATCTTCCAGCGTGACGTTGGACTTCAAGAGCGTGGTGGCGCCACGGGTGCCGTTGAGGCGGGCATAGGATTCATTGCCGGGACGGATCGCGGTACGCGCGATCAATTCGATCGCGGCCGACAGCGCGAATTCCCGGGTCGGCTCGTCGCCGGACAGGAACGCCGAGATCTTGCGCCGGATTTTTGGCAGCGCGGCGACGAGCTTGGCCAGGCGATGCGCCTTGCGCTGCTCACGCACCTTCTCCCAATCGGCATGGTAGCGGTATTGCAGCCGGCCGGCGGCATCGCGGCCGACCGCCTGCAGATGCGTGCTCGGATCGCTGGAATAGCGCACCTGGCGATAGGCCGGCGGCACCGCCATCGAATGCAGCCGCCGGATGGTGCGGGCATCGCGGATCCGCGTGCCGTTGGCGCGAACGAATGAATAGGTCTTGCCGCGCTTGACGCGGCGGATGGTCAGCTCGTTCTGGTCGCCGAGCCGCAGGCCGAGATCGCGGGCAAGGTCCTCGACCGAGGTCTTGGCTGGGGCTGATGCGTCGAGCTTGAGGTGGCCCGGGAACTTGAGCTTTGCCGTCGGCGACTGCTTCGGCCACTGACCGAGCGCCTTGGCCAGGGCGACAGCAGGATCGGCGGACACGGGCCGCACAGCCGCGATGTTCTGCTGATCCATCATCTGCTCAAGACGCCTTGTTCTGCCTGTTCTCCGGTAATGCCGCTTGTTGTGGCTTCGTTCCGGTCGGGCCGTCCGCCCTCGGGGAGGCGATTTAGGGGGTCTTGGCCGATATTGCGAGTCGCGAATCAGTCAATAGAGGTTTCTAAATACCTTTCATGGGTGCCATTCGCCCGATAACGTTGATGTCAGACCGCCGTGACCCGCGAATATTGAGGGCCGCCGGCCGTGGGCAAGGCGGCTGGCTATAGGGGGGCCGGCCCGGAGGCGGGCCAGGAACCAGGTCAGAGATCGTGCCCTTTCTTGCGCAGCTCCTCGATGATCCGCTGCCGCATGTCGGCCGCCACCGACTGGCCGAACTTCTGGCCGGCGATCAGCGATTGCTGCGTGATCACGGGCGTCTTTTCGAGCAATTTCTGTCCCACCGGGGTCTTGTAGAACGCGATCAGCGCGCGCAGATCGTCCGGCGTGAAGTTGCTGGCATAGATGATGGCCACCGCATCGGACAATTCGTTGAACCGCGCCTGGAAGCCATCGATCAACGCCGGCGTTATGGCGTCATAATCCCGATCGACATCGCTGCGGCCCTGGACGATGGCCGGCTTGAGGCTCTTCAGGATCGCCGGCATCAGCGCCTTGAACTGGTCCATCAAATGGATGCTGATGACCAATTCCTTTGCCACCGCAAGCGTCTCGGGTGACGGCGCAGGTGCAGCCGTCTGGGCACGGGCCAGCGGCGGTGCGAGCGACAGCACTACGACCAAGAGACCAGTGACCCGGAACAGGCGATGAAGCATGGTTTCTCTCGTCGATGCGTTGCGGTAAGTGGTCTTAGCATACGCAGACGACAGCGGGACACGCCGGGCGGTCTCTGCGCGACAAAAGTGGCGGTCCTTTTCCCTTGCCGGGCCGGAATGCGGCAACGCATAATCGCGGCAAATGATCGAAATGACTTGCCGCCGCGTTGCTTGCGAACGGCAATTGAGTGGAGGAAGACGATGTCCGAGAAGATCTATGACGTGTCGGCCGACTGGGCCAAGCGTGCTTACGTCAATGACGCAAAATATCGCGAGATGTACGCGCACTCGGTCAAGGACCCCAACAGTTTCTGGGGCGAACACGGCAAGCGGATCGACTGGATCAAGCCCTACAGCAAAGTCGAGAACGTCTCCTACGCGCCCGGCAATATCTCGATCAAATGGTTCGAGGACGGCGAGCTGAACGTCGCCTGGAACTGCATCGACCGTCATCTGGAGAAGCGGGGCGACCAGACCGCGATCATCTGGGAGGGCGACGATCCCTCCGAATCCAAGCACATCACATACCGCCAGCTGCATGACGAAGTCTGCAAGATGGCCAACATCCTGCGCACCCGGAACGTCGCCAAGGGCGATCGCGTCACGATCTATCTGCCGATGATTCCGGAAGCCGCCTACGCGATGCTGGCCTGCGCGCGGATCGGCGCCATCCACTCGGTGGTGTTCGGCGGCTTCTCGCCGGACAGCCTCGCCCAGCGCATCAAGGATTGCGATTCGAAGGTGGTGATCACTGCCGACGAAGGCCTGCGCGGCGGCAAGAAAGTGCCGCTGAAAGCCAATGTCGATGCGGCGATTGCCAAGACCGGCGGCGTCGACTGGGTCGTGGTGGTGAAGCGCACCGGCGGCAAGATCGACATGAACCCGACCCGCGACCTCTGGTATCACGAGGCCGCCGAGATGGTGACCAATGAATGCCCGTGCGAGCCGATGAACGCGGAGGATCCGCTGTTCATCCTCTACACCTCGGGCTCAACCGGCACGCCGAAGGGCGTGCTGCACACTTCGGGCGGCTACCTCGTATTCGCGTCGATGACGCATCAATACGTGTTCGACTATCACGACGGCGACATCTACTGGTGCACCGCCGATGTCGGCTGGGTCACCGGCCACAGCTATATCCTCTATGGACCGCTCGCCAACGGCGCGACCACGCTGATGTTCGAGGGCGTACCGAACTATCCGGACAACTCACGCTTCTGGAACGTGGTCGACAAGCACAAGGTCAACATCTTCTACACCGCGCCGACCGCGATCCGCGCACTGATGCAGGGCGGCGACGAGCCGGTGAAGAAGACCTCGCGCAAATCGCTGCGGCTGCTCGGCTCGGTCGGCGAGCCGATCAATCCGGAGGCCTGGGAGTGGTATTACCGCGTGGTCGGCGACGACCGTTGCCCGATCGTCGACACCTGGTGGCAGACCGAGACCGGCGGCATTTTGATCACGCCGCTGCCCGGCGCGACCAAGCTCAAACCGGGATCGGCGACGCGGCCGTTCTTCGGCGTGGTGCCTGAAATCGTCGATGCCGACGGCAAGACGCTGGACGGCGAGACCTCGGGCAATCTCTGCCTGACCAAATCCTGGCCGGGCCAGATGCGCACCGTCTATGGCGATCATGCGCGGTTCGAGCAGACCTATTTCTCGACCTACAAGAACAAGTACTTCACCGGCGACGGCTGCCGGCGCGATGCCGACGGCTATTACTGGATCACCGGCCGCGTCGACGACGTCATCAACGTCTCCGGCCACCGCATGGGCACCGCCGAGGTCGAGAGCTCGCTGGTCGCGCATGAGGCGGTGTCGGAAGCCGCCGTGGTCGGCTACCCGCACGACATCAAAGGCCAGGGCATCTACGCCTATGTCACGCTGATGAAGGGCACCGAACCGACCGAGGCGCTGCGCAAGGAGCTCGTCGCCTGGGTCCGCAAGGACATCGGCCCGATCGCCTCGCCGGATCTGATCCAGTTCGCGCCCGGCCTGCCGAAGACCCGCTCCGGCAAGATCATGCGCCGCATCCTGCGCAAGATCGCCGAGGACGAGCCGTCGAGCCTCGGCGACACCTCGACCTTGGCTGACCCGGCTGTTGTCGATGACCTCGTGGAGAACCGGCAGAACAAAAAGGGCGCGTAGGCGTAAGGGCCGCGAGACGTGGCACTGCTCCAGCATTTGGTCGTTCGCGCAGTCCTGCTGGCCTGCGCGATCGTTCTCTTCAGCAGCTTGTCGGCGCCGGCACAGACGCCGGCACCTTCCCCGGACAATTTCACATACTTCTACCGAGATCCAACACCGGAGCATCTGACCGACATTTTCGCACACGTGCAAAGCGCAGCGACAAGTTGGAATGTCTACCCTCCGCTGACAGGCTTGCTGGCCGCTGATTTTAAATCTCACCCGGAGGACATCGACCGGCTCGTCCCGATCGTCACCGACGTCAAAGCTTCCTATGCCGTGATCACCGCGGCGCGGTTGTCCGGCCAACCGGAGAAGGCCGAACTGCTGCGGGCCAAATTCGCCAGCCTTGGCTTCGATCAAACGCTCAACGCCGAGTTCGCAGGCATCCCAACACGGTTCGAAGACCTGCGAATCACGCGGCCTACACATCTGGATATTTTGTGGGGCGCGTCGTTCGCCGCCGGAGATAGCCGCTACGTCACCCCGATTATCGACTACTTCGCCTCCGCCGCGAACACGTCCGAGCTCGTAGCAATCGACATTGCCAAGACGACCGTTGAAATGACGGGCGGTCCCAAAGGCACCATTGCGGGCCTGAAAGGAAAATATGGCGAAGCCGGCGCCATGCAGCTGATCTATGCTGCGACGGCGCTTTGGGCGATTGCCGCCAATTCGCGCCAGCATCCGTTCGTGAAGCAGACGGTCACGGAGTACATCGCGAGCCACCCCGGCGCGCCTGCAACGAAGGCCCTCTCAGCCCTGACCGGAATAAAGTAGGTCATCTCGTCGATGCGAGCGGCCGGCTTATCCGGCCGAGCCCGACAAGTTGTGCCCAGCACCGGTCCGCATCATTTCGGCCATTTCACGGGATTGTCAGAGACGCGGCGGCATTGCGGCGCGTTTGCGGCCGGGTGTTGTTTTCAAGTCATTTACTTTGATCCGAACTTTTCCTTTCCTGCCCGCCATCAGGACGTGTCCCGCGGCCGGTGTGAAACCACCCGGTTAAGACACGCGGTTAATATTGCGTGCGCGAGACCGGCGGGCCCGGTTTTTTCAGGGCTCTGCATCTTCGTTTTTGGCTCCCTTTACAGGAGCTGTTGGGAAGTGGAGAGGTTGATGTCGATGAAGATTGCGGTGGCGTTGGCTGCCACCCTCGGGGCGAGCCTGTTGATGTCGCAGGCGGCCGAAGCGCGGCCGGAGATCGTGGGACTTCACGCCGACAGTTACACGCCGGGCACCATCGTGGTGAAGACCAACGAGCGGCGGCTTTATCTCATTCTCGATTCCGGCCACGCGATGCGTTACCCGGTCGGCGTCGGCAAGTCCGGCAAGCAGTGGGCCGGCACCACCCGGATCGATGGCAAGTATCGCAACCCGGCCTGGTCGCCGCCTGCCGAGGTCAAGCGCGACAAGCCGAGCATCCCGAACGTGATTGCCGGCGGCTCGCCGCATAACCCGATGGGTGTCGCCGCGATGACGTTGGCCGGCGGCGAATACGCCATCCACGGCACCAACGTGCCGGGCTCGGTCGGCGGATTCGTCTCCTACGGCTGCATCCGCATGCTGAACACCGACATCACCGATCTCTATTCGCGCGTCTCGGTCGGCACGACGGTCGTCGTCACCCGCTGACATCGGCGGAAGGCTTGACGCAACAACAGCCGCGCAAAACTGCGCGGCTTCTTGTTTCCTATCCGTGGCGCAACCGGTGCAGGCCGGCCAGGATCACGACCAGCGGCACCGTCAGCAACGCCCAGGACAGCGGCAGCCAGACGCCCTGCTGGCCAAGCAGCGCCGCGAACAGGCCCGCGATCGTGAGGCCGCCCAGCGTCGTGGGCCAGCGCCAGATCTTGAGATACGAGCGGCGTTGCGAGTTCATTCCGCAGCCTCCGGCCGCAGCGGCGCTCCATGACCTGCCATCGGTTGCTGTTCGACTTCCCCGATCGGCGACCCGCGCCGCGACAGCCAGAGATACAGTCCGCTGACCAGCACGATGATAGTCACGAGATCGAGCAGGATCCAGATCACCTTGAGCGGCATGCCGCCATAGTCGCCGAAATGCAGCGGCCGCGACAGTTCGAGCGCGCGCAGATACCAGGGCATCCCGACCTCGCCGCCGAATTCGCCTGTGCGCCCGTTGACCAGTGCGGGGCTGAACAGCCGCGACGTCAGCGGCTCCTTGCCCTTGGTCCACACCACATAATGATAGGGCGTGCCGAACGGCGAGCCCGGGAATGCCATGCTGGTGGCGACCTTCCCGGGAAGCGCGGCCTTCACGGTATCGAGCGCCGCCTGCGGCGAACTCAACTCCGAGACATCATCGATCGGGCGTTCCTGCATCTTGCTGAGCATGGCTTTGACATCGGTCTGCAGCCAAAGCCCGAACAGCGGCGTCGATAATTCGTTGATCACGCCGGTGACGCCGACCACCAGCATCCAGGCCAGCGTAACGACGCCGAGCAGATTGTGCAGGTCGAGCCATTTGAGACGCCGCGATCGCCCGGTGCGCACCGTACCGAAATCCAACCTCCGCATGAACGGGCTGTAGATCACGCCCCCTGATACCAGCGCCGCGACGAACAGCAGCGCCATCAGCCCCATGAAGAGTTCGCCGGACAGGCCAGCGAACAGGTCCCTGTGAAGCCGCAGCATCAGCGTGAGAAAACTCATCCCGTCCTGATCGAAGGGCTTGGACTGCTTGAGCACGGCTCCGGTATGCGCATCGAACCTGATCCAGTGCATGGCCTTGATATTTGCCCGGACCGCGTCCCAGGACTGAGCCATGAACACGACGATCTTCGGCTCATCGTCATCGGAGAACATCGAGGTGATGATCTCGCCGGGATACATCTGCCGGCTGACGGCGGCGAGCTTGTCGAGGCTGACGTTCGGCGTATCGTCGGCGACCTTGGCATAGGGCAAGGCGTTGTCGAGCAAGTCCGACAGTTCGTCGCGCAGCACCAGCGGCAGGCCGGTCACGCAAATCACCAGCAGGAACAGCGTGCACACCAGGCTCGACCATTTGTGAATCCAGAGCCATCGCCGCAGCGCCGCTCGAGTCATAAGGTCAGCATCCCCGATTTCACCAACGATAGCGCAGCGTCGCGATCACGTTGCGGCGCAGACCATAGTAGCATCCGATATCCTGGCAAAAGGTCACATATGTCTTGTCGAAGATGTTGGTCGCGTTGACCTGCAGCGAGTAGCCCTTGAACGGCCGGCCGAGGCCCGCAAGATCGTAGTGGATCGCAGCGTCGAACAATGTCACGCCGGGTACGTAGAACGTGTTCGCGGTGTTACCGGCCGACGGACCGATGTAGCGGACGCCGCCGGACAAGCCGAAGCCGTCGAGCGGGCCGCCATGGAAAGTATAGTCCGCCCAGGCGGCGGCCGAATTCATCGCGAAGCCGACCGGATGCTTACCGAGCTGCGCTACCGTGTTGGTCTTGGTCACGATGTTGTCGAGATAGGTGTAGGAGGCGATCAGGCTGAGGTCGCGATTGACCTCCGTCTTGGCCTCGAGCTCGATGCCACGCGAGCGAATTTCTCCGGTCTGGACCCGCGCAGTCGGCCCGTGGCTCGGATCGGGATCCGGCGTCAGCACGTTCTGCTGCACCAGATTGTAGGC
>BFBZ01000018.1_pt37 | contig 13020 bp, 10 predicted proteins | sample 1888401 | NCBI WGS metagenome assembly BFBZ01 (sample SAMD00112614, study PRJDB3348) | symbiont metagenome | host: Chara braunii | reverse complement strand
ACCGGGGGAGCATCCAGCACGATCGCGCCCGGCGGCTCCGGCGCATCCACAGCGACCGGCGCCGCGCGCGCGATCTCGGCCTTGATGCGCTCCCACAGTTCGGGGCGCGGCTCGACCAGTCCGACCATCTGATTGAGCGCACTCAGCCGGAATTCCCAGGCCTGCACGACCGCGGCAAAATCGCTGTCGACCGCCATCATGGTCTCGACCTGGGCGCGCTCGGCGGCGTCGAGGGTGCCGAGCGCATATTCCGCCGCCAGCGCGATATGGTCTTCGCTATACGCCATCACAGGTCCAGGTCAGATCACCTACAAGGTCTCTTGCAGCGTCTCTCGCATCAAACGCTCAGTCCAAACCACGCCTCAACCGAGACCGAGGCATTGGCGAATGTCCATCATGCTCCGCCGCAGCCAGGTCTTGACCGTATTCACCGGCGCCTCGAACTTGGTCGCCAGTTGCTCACGGCTCCAGCCGTTATAATAGGCCAGCAGCACGAGCTTCTGACGGTCCGGCTCGAGCCGGCCGACACATTCCAATAGCCGCTTCAGCTCCTCCGACATTTCGCGCCGCGCCAGCGGATCCGGCGTCTCGGCAGCGACCTCGAACGCGGACGGCTCGTCCTCCAAAGACAGCTCGCCCCGCTTGCGCACCAGATCGATGGCCCGGTTGCGAGCGATGGCGGCCATCCAGGTGATCGGGGAAGACACCGCCGGGTTGAACTGGGCGGCATTATTCCAAACCTTGACGTAGGTCTCCTGGACGACCTCCTCGGCGAGGTCCTGTCGGTGCAAGATACGGAGCACGACGCCATAGAGTTTCGCGCGCGTTGCCGCGTAGAGGCGCTCGAACGCGGCCTCATCCCCCTTGGCGACTGCGGCAAGCAACCAGACCAGCTCTGCCGGCGTCAGCATTCAGCGTCCCCGAAAATCGGCCCCACTCCCTCGTTCGAGCCCCGCCCTCCCGTAGCACGACTCGCGCACCGTGCTCCACCCAAGGTGGGCGCGACGAAAAACCCGGACCTTGCGGGCCCGGGTTTTCGAAAGCAAAGGCCGTGGGGCGCTCCGGCTCAGGCGATGACGCCGAGCCGGGCGCGCATCAGGCCGATACTGTCCATGTCGGCCTGCTCGCGGGCGCTCTCCTCGGCCTTTTCGCGGGCCTGGTCACGCTCGTCGAGCAACTCGACCTTCTTCATTTCCTCGAATGCCTCGGACAACGCGGCCTTGGCGTCCTCGAGCTGGGCGCGCAGCTCGTCAGCGGAGCGCGTCAGGTTCTCGCGGCGCTGGATCGCGGCCTTGGCATAGGTCGGATAGGCAAAATGGGTCGGGTCGTTGATGCCGGCCCGCTCCTGCTCGGTCTGAATTTCCCGCTCGAGTTCGGCCGACATGCGCTGGAAATCAGCGATCATGCCCTCGATCTGCGTCACCCGGCGGCGTTTCTCATCCACCTGAAACTTTTTCAGACGGATCAGCGTTTCGCGCGACTTCATCGACTCATACTCCCCAGAAGTCCCGTATACGGCGCGGGACAGGGCCGGCCGCCCTTCCTGGGCCCGCCGACTAGGCTCGTTACATGCGGGGGATGATTACGCGACAAAGTTAGCTTTCCGTTTCCAAGCGTCCAAGGATCTGTTCCAGCTCCCGATACCCCTGGGCCAGGCCGCAGACCTCGTCCTTGCGCTGGCGCAGGAAGGCTTCCAGCGGCTCGTGCAGCCGGATGGCCTCGTCAACCTCGGGACTCGAGCCGGCGCGATAGGCGCCGAGCCGGATCAGCTCCTCCATGTCGGCGTAGGTCGCCATCACCTGGCGCGCCCGCATGATGGTCGGCAAGAATACGGGGTCGGCCGATTTCGGCATCGTGCGCGACACCGATTTCAGGATGTTGAYCGCCGGATAGCGGCCGCGTTCGGCGATCGAACGCTGCATCACGACGTGACCGTCGAGAATACCGCGCACCGCGTCCGCGACCGGCTCATTGTGGTCGTCGCCATCGACCAGCACCGTGAAGATTCCGGTGATGGTTCCCTCGCCGCTGCCGGGCCCGGCACGCTCGAGCAGTTTCGGCAACTCGGTRAACACGGTGGGCGTATAGCCCTTCGCGGTCGGCGGCTCGCCGGCCGACAGGCCGATCTCACGCTGCGCCATCGCGAARCGCGTCACCGAGTCCATCAGGCAGAGAACATCCTTACCCTCGTCGCGAAAATATTCGGAGATTGCGAGCGTCAGATACGCCGCCTGCCGGCGCATCAGCGCCGGCTCGTCGGAGGTGGCCACCACGACGACCGAGCGTGCAAGGCCCTCTTCGCCGAGATCATCCTGCAGGAACTCCTGCACCTCGCGGCCGCGCTCGCCGATCAGGCCGATCACCGAGACCGCGGCATCGACATTGCGCGCCAGCATCGACAGCAGCACCGACTTGCCGACGCCCGAACCGGCGAAGATGCCGAGTCGCTGGCCACGACAACACGTCAGAAAGGTGTTCAGGGCACGGACGCCGAGATCGAGCGGCGAACCGACGCGTTTGCGCGAATGCGCCGGCGGCGGATTGTTGCGGTAGGGAACCGGCGCCGCGCCTTGCGGCAGCGGCCCTTTGCCGTCGATCGGCTCGCCCATCGCATTGATGACGCGCCCAAGCCARGCCGGTGATGGCCGCACCTGGTTTGCGGCATTGGCGATGACCGCACGGCAGCCGCGCCGCACGCCCTCGAGTCCCGCGAACGGCATCACCACCGCGTTCTTGCCGGAGAAGCCGATCACTTCGGCGGGGATGACATTATTGCCGGTCTCGATCACGATGCGGGCGCCGACCGACATCGCATGAATCGGACCGGCGATTTCCACCATCAACCCCTTCACGCCGACGACACGGCCATAGGTGTTCACCGCGTCGATGTCGCTGATCTGCTCGGCCAGTGCCTTCATCACGAAAGCGCCTTCATTGCGAAAACCTTAAGTAAGGGCAGATTCGGTTGTGCGGTTTAACTCTGTGTTTACTCGCATCATTAATCATTGCGTCATGGTCTGGAGTGACTGACGCAGCGCGCCTTTCCGCCCTCAAAAGCGGTGAGGAACGAGAGTCGGTTAGGTCCGTCTCTTAACATGGAGCTTGAACGAGGGCGGCTGAGAAAAACTGCTTCTTCGCAACACCTTACGGCGATTCGACAAAAATTGCACGGTTTGAGCTTGCGGATGTGAATCAGGATTTGTTAACCATCTCTCGTCAGGATCCGAATCAGTTGTTCAAAGGCGTTTTGAGTGCCGCGATGGCGGCCGACCTGACGCCCGGAGCGGCGACTATGGGGAACTGGCATGCGCGTTTTGCTGATTGAGGATGACAGCGCCGTCGCGCAGTCGATCGAGCTGATGTTGAAGTCTGAGAGCTTCAACGTCTACACGACTGACCTCGGCGAAGAAGGCGTCGACCTCGGCAAGTTGTACGACTACGACATCATCCTTCTCGACCTCAATCTGCCCGACATGTCCGGTTACGACGTGCTGAAGCAGCTGCGTGTCTCGAAGATCAAGACGCCGATCCTCATCCTGTCCGGCCTCGCCGGCATCGAGGACAAGGTCAAAGGYCTCGGCTTCGGCGCCGACGACTACATGACCAAGCCGTTCCACAAGGACGAGCTGATCGCCCGCATCCATGCGATCGTGCGCCGCTCCAAGGGCCACGCCCAATCGGTCATCCAGACCGGCGACCTCGTCGTCAACCTGGACACCAAGACGGTGGAAGTCGGTGGCCAGCGCGTGCATCTGACCGGCAAGGAATATCAGATGCTGGAGCTGCTCTCGCTCCGCAAGGGCACCACCCTCACCAAGGAGATGTTCCTCAACCATCTCTATGGCGGCATGGACGAGCCCGAGCTGAAGATCATCGACGTCTTCATYTGCAAGCTGCGCAAGAAGCTCGCCAACGCCTCCGAAGGCCGCAACTTCATCGAGACCGTCTGGGGCCGCGGCTACGTGCTGCGCGAGCCCCACGACATGGACGAACGCATCCCCGCCTGAGCTTTCACTGGGTCCTCCGGCGAGCCTCACGGCTTGCTCCTCCCAGACCGAGCCCCGCCGCAAATGGCGGGGTTTTTGTTTGTGGGGGGGTGGCGGATCGAGGCGAAGGAAGTCGCGCACGAGTTTCTACATCGCGAACGCCGCACTTGCCTCTCCTGAGGAATTGCGCCCCACCGCCAGGCCCCCAGCGCGATCCCGGTCGCGAAGCACGACCGGCTGCTCCAATCTCCGTCATTGCRAGGAGCGAAGCGACGAAGCAATCCAGAGTCCCACCCCGTCCCTTGGATTGCATCACCGCGCTCGCAATGACGCTTGCCGCAGCGTTCAACTCGAGAAGCTCACACGACATCTGCGGATGCGCCTTGTACGGACCATGCGGACAAACCCTCRCGATCTCGCAGCGCCTCACCCCTCGGTCCGAGGCGAGGGTTCAGATTGCTCTGATCTTCCGGCCRCATTGGATCGTGCGAGATCACCGCTCTACTGACCCCTTCCATCGTTTGGGCCTTTAGCGGCACGCTACCGCCTACTACGYCCTCTGCTGACTTCTGCGCCGCGATCCGGCCGCCTTACGACGACCTCAGTCCCGTTGGGACACGACGCAGATCTCCCGAGGTAAGACCGACCGCCTTCACCGCATRCCCGTCGGATTTACCACCCCGCCCCTTGATGACCGTGGACTTCGCGGTTGGCGGCTCGCTCGTCCGGGCGGGTAGGCCTCGTATCCGCTGTTTGTTCATCGGGCCGCGGCTTTGCTCCACGCTGTCTTCAGACCCCACCTCGCGATGACGCCCTTGCGCTTCGCTAATCCTTCGCCGTCATCAGGCTGGATAGAGGACTTCCACCTCCAAGCTGTCGTTCATACTCGGCACACCGCCCGTGGCCCGCCTGCAGAAAAGAAAGCAGGCGGCAGTCACCACAGGTCTGGCCGAAAACGCCCGGCCCTCCCTGCGCGATGGCCTTACGAATTATACGCGCTCTCCCTGGGGATCGGCTGTCTTGCCCCCCATCACCCGCAGGCCGCTCATCAGCAACGCCCACACGCTTGACCTCAGCACCGGGAGGCCAGGACCACGCGATTTCACCGTGCGCAGGAGATCGTTCGTCGGCACGGCGAACCATGCTGCGCCCCCAAAGCGCCCATCGCATCCCACACCCGACGTCCGTGACGACCGCGAAGCGTCCCCTCGTTGGGGCGGGACGCAGCGGAGTAAAGCACGATTTCTGTAAAAACGAAAGATGAATTTTGGCGAAGCCGGATCTGTTCTTCCGAGCGCGCGGATGGCCGGTGCGGCACAACCGATCGCTCCAACCCCGTGCAAGCTGAGACCGGCTCATCCGGCGGGCGGGCACCGTCAATTCGGACGACAACGCGTGCGCTCGCGAGGCAATTCGCAACATGAGATACTTCGACACCTCTGGAAAATGCATCTCGACGCGCCAATATCTTTCACGAGGAGCCGGACATGACCAAACTGCTCGATCAGGCGCTCGCGCGCCGTACGCCGCCTTCCCTCCGAGACCCAAGATGAGATCGCGCGCGGAATGCTGGACCTTGCCGGCGATGAGAGCCAGCCGGAAGAGATTGCCCCCTCGCATCTGCCGGATGTGCTGGAGAGCCTTGCACAGGCCAAGCAGCGCCGGTTCGCGACGGACACCGAGATCGAGGCCGCGTTTCGCCGCTTCGATCCATGAAGCTTCGCTTCACGCCGCGCGCGGTCGAGAGCATCGCGGCGATCGCCGACGATATCCGTCTTCACAACCCTGCCGGCGTCACCGTAATCCCGACCTGGAAATCGGCCATCAAGGGACAACAAGACTGCTCTCGCCGGAAGCGGACCCCGGCGGCCTCACCACTGTCCCTTCGCAAAGCTGACCGCCTTTCGTGGACTCTCTGTGGGCGCGGCGGAACATTTCGGACAGAAACCAGTTCGCCCAGGTTCCCGGCACACTTCTAGCGCACCATGCTCTGTTGTCAGGGGGTCCCACTGATGTCACCGTCCGATCCAGTCAGGAGCGCTCACGATGGTCGTCAACGAAGGTTGCTCATCGTGTTGGCGCTGGGATTTGTTGCCTTTGGCGCCGCTGCGGCCGCCCTCTTCTACGTCTTACAGCCCGAGACCCTGCGGATCGCCGTTGGACCGGCAGGGAGCGACGACTATCAGGTGGTCCAGGCGATGGCCGACGCCTTCAGCGAGGAAAGCAGGACAGTCAGGCTCTCCCCGCTCACGACCGGGGGAGCGGCTGAGTCGCTCGCCCTGCTGTCCGCCGACAAAACCGATCTGGCGGTCGGCCGCGGCGACCTCGGCATGCCGCCCGACGCGCAAACATTGGCCATTCTGCGGAAGAATTACGTCGTCCTGTGGTCGCCCTCCGGGCGACGCAGCAACGAGACCAAGAAGAAGGCGAGCGGCAAGATCGGAGACATCGCGCATCTGACGGGTCGCAAGGTCGGCATCATCGGGAGGACCGGAGCAAACGTCGCCGTTCTCCGAACCATTCTGGAAGGCTCCGGCGTGCCGCCGGACAAGGTGACCACGGCTCAATTCGGGACGGACGAGATCGAAAAGCTTGCGCAGGACCCGACCCTGGATGCGTATCTCGCCGTTGGTCCGCTTGACAGCAAAATCACGGCGGACGCCATCGCCGCGACTGCCCGAGTGCGTGGCGCTCCTACCTTTCTTCCGATCGAAGCATCTGAGGCCATTGCTCTGAAGCACGCGCGCTACGAGGCCGAGGAAATTCCGGCCAGCGTCTTCAACGCGCGACCGGCCTGGCCAGAGGACAAGGTCGACACGATCAGCGTCAACCACCTGATCCTGGCCAGGAAGGAACTGTCCGAAGCCAAGGCGGCAGCTTTCTATCGGCAGCTGTTCGCTGTCCGCGACACGATCACGCAAGGCGTCGCCGGCGCGTCCCACATCATGAAGCCCGACACGGAGAAGGAGACTGAACCCTCCGTGCATCGGGGCGCCGCGGCGGTGATCAACGGCACGGAGCGAACCTTTCTGGACAAGTACAGCGACTACTTCTGGTTCGCCCTGCTTGTTCTGTCCGGCATCGGTTCGGCAGCCGCCTGGCTGCGTCGCTTTCTGAACCGGGACGAACCGGACGACGACAACAGCTGTCGCAATCGCATTCTCGCGGCCGTGTCGGAGGTGCGCAATGCCGGGTCGGAAGACGATCTGCTGACACGACAGCGCGAAGTCGACGCGATCATCGGCGAGACCCTCAAATCCTACGACGATGGAGTCATCGAACAGGAGGATCTGGCCGCWTTCGGTCTGGTCCTCGAACTATTCCATCATGCCATCGCCGAAAGGCGAGCGACGCTGCAGAGCGGTCCCGCCGATCCAACATGGACGACGGGCCCAACCCTCGCCTCGCGGCGCTAGCCGCGTCCGGCTCATGCGGTCCTCATCGCGCGCCTTGGATCGCAGCGAGCTGCTGCAAGTTTCGGCTCTGCCGAGGACGGTGCCCTCAGGTCAGCAGGTGGCCATGCGGCGTTTGGCATTCCAGCGGGAAAGGTCGGCTGTCTGGGCCAGAGCTGACGCTTTACAGTCAAAGACCAAACGGCTGGTTATGACCCGAAGCGGTCATTTGCCATCGGATATTCGGGATGGCAGGCTCCGCTGTAGCGTAGCGATACTCGTATTGCTTTCCAAAGGATTTCCGCCATGGCAGATAACCTTCAAGTCGAGATCTCGCCTCCCAAGAGTAGGTGGATGAAGCTGCGATTCTCGTCGGGCTCGCAGCAATTCGAGGAAGACGTCACCACGAGTGTTTATCCTTTTCTAGAACAACTCTGTGATGCGATCCGCGTTTTGCACGACGGATTCATTGATGAAAAATTTCGCCTTCTGATAGGCGCTCCGGAGTGTGAGTTATGCCTGCAAGCCGCGGCGGAATCGTCGCAGGCTGTCCTCAGAATAAATCTCTGGCCCGATCGCAAGCGCAGCGTCTTGGTCCCTGAGCCTTCTGTCTTCAGGTTTGAAGGCGCACGGCAGGATATTGTGTCGCCGTTTGTCACAGCTCTCAGGAAGTTGCGGGCATGTATGAGCGACGCGAACTTTGAGCGGGAGTATGGGGCACCGTTTCCAGCCGCGGCATACGCCAAATTGATGCAGCGAGCACAATGACCGGAATTGGCCCAACGCGGACCTTTCGTCCGGCGCGGGGGAYGTCTGCTGTAGGGATAGAACCGGGCCAGCTCCGTTGATCCTGCATGACACTATCAGCTCGCCCGCCGCTCCGCGCGGTTTCCTGGATAGCGGTGGACGGCCTATTGAGCCCGTTTCACATCTGCTGAGCACCGGATTACGCAGATTACGGTGACGCTGCATAAAACTATCAACTCGGCCGCTGCTGTGCGACGGCGGGGCGTTACCCAAGCTCGCCTATCAGCCTGCGGGGCGCGCCTGCGACAGGGCGGCGCACCGGGAGGGTGACCCGCAACCAATTTCTCTCTGGTTGATCCGGATCAATCGCGCTACCTTTGCGACGCCGATCATCGGACCACGCACTGAGCTGGTGTCAGAGCCATGCCGTATGGAAAGCGTTTCCGCTCGCGCGGAAGCCTCGGTCTGTCCCTCGCAGCGTGGCTGTTCTCGCYGCTCGCCGTTTCTGCCGCCAACGCCCAGGCACTGGGGCCGACGTTCGAGAACCGGCCAATCGAGGTTGTGCGTCTGGCGCTGTCGGGAGCGGTGCCGAGCGGGCCGCAGCGGGTCGCGTTCGAGGATCGTGTCCGCCGGGCGCTCAATGTGTATCCGGGGTCGCAGCTGCACGACCTGATGGTCGATTTCGGGCTCGGCAAGGTGAAGCGTATCCCCGGCGTGGCCTCGGCGTCGGTCAACTATGTCGACGGCAACACCGGCGGTGTTGCGGTCGAGGTCAGCGTCGTCGTCGGCGACCGGCCGCAGGCGGATCCGGGCCGCGTCGATTTCCCCTATCTTCTTCAAGGCGACGACAGCCTGCTGAAGCTCAAGCTGACGGCCGCGACGCTCGGCTACGCCAATCACGATGCCTGGTACGGCCGGCCGCAGGCCTTCGTCGGCGCCAATCCGCTCGCCARGGGACCGGCCGGCGCCGGCTGGTCGTCGTTCGGCGAAGCCGCGCTGGAGGGCGGGCTGCAGGGCATCGGGCCGATCGGCAACAATGTCTACGCCTATGGCAGCCTCTCTTATCTGGCGAGCGGCTCGGTMGSGACCGACCTGTTCGTCACCGGCCCGCGCCGCCATGGCGCGATCGAGGACGCCTATGCGGGCATCGTCACSGGGATCACGGGCGACGACGGCTCGCGGCTGGTGATCAACCTGTCCGGCGGCCGGCAGCCGTTCCAGATCGCCGACGGCATGCTGATCAGGATCACCGCSGCCAACGGTTTTGACCGCGCCGCCCTGCAGCTCAATCCGCGCTGGGCGGCCGACAGTCTGTTCCTGGCGCAGGCGCGCTACAACACCACGAAGTTCGAGGCCTTCCGCCTCGCTCCCGACGAGCTGGCGGCGATCGATACCCACACCGTCATCGCCGGCGCGAATCTCGAGACGGGCCTGGGCACGCCGCATCAGCTCGGACTGACCTATCTGACCGTGCCGCGCTCGGACTACGGCTGGTACACGACGACRGCGCAAGGCACGCGCCAGGGRCTGCAGGTCGCCGACGTTCGCTATTATTGGACACCCGCCATCGGCGCCTCCGGTCCGTATGCGAAGACGGAGCTGGCGTTGCAGTGGAACGACCGCAACGCCTTTCCGATGCGCGCCTGGGGCGGCTATGTCGAGGCGGGCTACACCTTCAACGAGGCGCTGTGGCGCCCCACYTTGAGCTATCGGCTGTCCGGCTTCAGCGGCGACAATCCGGCGACGCGGACCTATGAGCGCTGGGATCCGCTGCTGTCGGGCGGCACCGGCGAGGAATGGGTGCAGGGGCTGAACCACTACAAGCTGTTTCAGGACACCAATTTGATCGCCCATCGCCTGCAGGCGATCCTRCGGCCGGCACCGCAATGGGAGCTCGTGCCGCAGGCCTGGCTGTTCCAGGCGCAGCAGCTCAACAACATCGGCGGCACCACCTCGACGCTGGCCGRACATCTGCTCGGCTACGAGGTCAATCTGACGGTGAAGTATTTCATGAGCCGCAACGTGATGTTCCAGTCGGGCCTGGCGCTGACCGTGCCGCTGTCCGGCGTCAGCCGGGCCGTTGCCGGCACCACCCGTCCCTGGTTCAGCGCGATGTCGCTGGCCCGGATCAGCTTCTGAAAAGGGAGATGTCGATGGATCGCCGCAGCATGTTGCAGAGCCTGGGTTCGGGGGCGGTGACGATTCCGCTGGCGCAGCTGCTTCCGGGAAGCGCCGAGGCGGCGGAGYCCGCAGGYCCGGCCAATCTGGCGATCAGCCCGRTCGATCCGRACTACTTCATMMRGRATCGCTTCAAGTCACGCACGATCGCCATCACCGGATTCGCCCGCGGCATGGGCCGCGCCGCGGCGCTRCGGGCSKCGCGYGAGGGRGCSAACATCGTCGGGATCGACTGGCTGCCGGACYTSGCGCGCGAGACGGCGGCCGCGATCCAGCGCGAGGGCGGCGCCATCGAATTTCTCGTCGGCGATGTCGCCAAGGGCGATTCCTGCGAYCTGATGGTCAAGCGGGCGGTCGAAAAATTCGGCGGGCTGGATTTCGCCATCAACAATGCCGGCGTCATGGACGGCGTGTTTTCCGGCGAGGCGTTCGACTACGACAAGCAGAAGGACCTGCTGTTCGCGCCGCTCCACGAAGCCTCCGATGCCTATTGGGACAATGTGCTGGCCACCAACGCCACCGGCGTGTTCCGCGCCATGCGGGCCGAGCTGCGGCAGATGGTGGCGCAGATGCGCGGCGGGGCCATCGTCAACGTCGCCTCGATCGCCGGCCTGACCGGACTGGCCGGCAATCCGGCCTATGTCGCCAGCAAGCACGCGGTCAACGGATTGACCGCCAACGCCGCRGTCGACTACGCGCCGCACGGCATTCGCATCAACTCCGTCAACATGGCGGCGACGGACACGCCGATGATCGCGCGGGCGGCGCAGGCCGTCGCCGCGAAGGCGCAGCGGGCGCCGGCCGACAGCGGCATGGGACGGYTGAAGACGAACTCCATYCTCAGTTATGCGGATCCCAAACATCGCCCGGCCACCGTGTGGGAGCAGGTCGCGGTGATGCTGTTCCTGCTGTCGCCCGAGGCGTCGAACCTGACCGGCGCGTTCTACGCGACGGACGGCGGATGGACGGCCTATTGAGCCCGCTTCAAGAYGGCTAGAGCATGGTCTTTTCGGAGAACAGGTTTCCACTTTTTCCGATCATGCTCTAGGGACTGGGACGATCGTGGCCCGCGATCCGCTTCGGGCAAGAGACGAGATCATGATGCGATCCCGCGGACTCGCATCACGATCCCATGGCCTCGYCTGCGCGGCGGCGGTTCAGCGCGGGCGCGACGCTCAGCGCCCTTTCCTYTTGGCGCTCGTCTTGGCTCGCCTGGCGGTCTTGGTCGCGGTCTTCTTTGCCGGACGCTTCGCCGCCGTCTTGGTCGCCTTGGCCTTCGCCTTCTTCGCTGAGGCGGYRCGCTGGCTTGCCGTTTTCGACGCTTTCYTCGCGACCTTCTTTGTCGTGGTTGTCTTGCGGCCGGCCGAGGTCTTGGCTGCAGCGGCTGTCTTCTTTTGGGCCTTCTTGGYCGGCTTGGYCGMCGCCTTCGCAGGCTTCGTCGTCACAGCCGATGTCTTGRCCGGCTTGGTRGTGCCGGTTGGCKTKGCGGGCTTCTTCGGCGTCGGTGGCGTTTCGGCCGCCCCGCCGCCACCCGCCGCCGACAGCCAGAAGCGCAGCTCCGGCGACTTCTCCTGATCGCCCTTGATGTAGCGGTCCTGCCAGCTGTCATCACCCTGCAGCGGCTTGCCGAAGATGTCGGGGTGCTCCTTCAGCAGGAAGCGCCAGGCGTAATGGTCGTAGAGGTCGAGGACGTGACAGGCATAGGCCTCGGCGAGACCGCGATGGCCGCGGATGATCAGCATGTTCTCGTCGTTGTTGTGGGARGCGCGGAAGCCGAGATTGTGCGAGCCGGTCACCACGACGCAATCGTCGCTGAACGGATCGATCACCACGATCTTGTTGTGGATGATGGCGAAGCCGTATTTGGCGAGCTCTTTCTCCCACTTACCGAACGCGTCCTGCACCGCGCCGGCCGGGACGCCGCGGAAATCGATGCTGCCCTTGGCGCCCTGTTTCTTCGGCGTGCCGGATTCGCCGACCACCTTCACCTCGGGCGCGTCGCTGCCGCCATCATCCTCGCCGCCGCTCTCGGAATGGCCGCCGGAATGCAGCGCGGCGGAGAAATTGGTGGCGCGCACCGGGCTGGTCAACGCGCCGCGCACGAACAGGTCCGGCTTGTCCTTGAGCAGTTGACCGGCGACGTCGAGGATCGAATTGTTGCCGGGATCGAAGGCGAGAAACAGCACGGCGTGCTTGGCTGACCGCATCAGCTCGAACACACGGCCCATRTCGTTCGGCGTCTTCGGGGTCTTGCCGAGCTTGCCTGGCGTGTTGGGCGAGAACATCGGCTCGATGGTGACACCATGACCGAGATCGATCGGCGTTTGAATCGCGTCGGCATTGTTGGCATGGGCGAAGTCGCGCAARGTCTKSGACTGCAGCGCCGMCYTGTCGCCATCGGCGGCGTCGACRTCGGCCTTSAGCGCATTCCAATAGCCRAGATAGCGCTCGGCCAGCTCSGGGCTCTCCACCACCAGCGCRTTGTTGGTCTGGGTGCACAGGCCGGTCGAGGTCCAGTTGGTCGATCCGGAGAGCACAGCGGTCGGCTTGCCGCTCTCGGTCAGCACCATGAACTTGTTGTGCGGGATGCTGCCTTTGCCGAGGATACGGTCGATCACGGTGACGCCGGCGGCCTTCAGATTGGCGCGGTTCTCGGCATCGGCGTCGTCGGTGTCCTTGCCCTGCTCGTTGCCGAGAATGACCGTGCGGCTCGCCGG
>BFBZ01001848.1_pt1 | contig 13026 bp, 12 predicted proteins | sample 1888401 | NCBI WGS metagenome assembly BFBZ01 (sample SAMD00112614, study PRJDB3348) | symbiont metagenome | host: Chara braunii | reverse complement strand
CCACGACCGCCTCATCCGTCTCCGTGGATTTGCGCGAAGGCGGCGCCTGGCGGCACTGCATTCTTACGGCAGAGGGTCGGGAATATTGGAGCCACGGACGCTATCTGGAGATCGTTCCACCGGAACGCCTCGTATTCACCTTCGCCTGGGAAAACCGGGAGGGCAAGCCCGAGAACCCGATGCAGGTCACCGTGGAATTTCGTGAGCTTGGCGAGAAGACGCGTCTCGTCTTCCGCAAGGCCCAACTGCCCGATGATACCGAACTGAAGCTGCAGACCGGTGGCTGGGAGCAGGCTCTCGACAAATACGTCGCTTACGCAGAAGCCACCTCAAGGGAAGGATGAGAGTGATGAAGAAGACCTATCACGGAAGCTGCCATTGCGGCGCCGTTGCTTATGAAGCCGATCTCGACCTGCAGGGCGGCACGTTCAAATGCAATTGCTCCATCTGCAAGAAGAAGCGCAATTGGTTGGCTGTCGCCACGCCTGCTGATTTCCGTATGACCTCGGGCGAGGGCAGCATCGGCGAATATCAGTTCGGCCCGCGTATTCTGCATCATCTCTTCTGCAAGAACTGCGGCATCAGTTCCTTCAACTGGGGTGAAAATCCAGCGCTCGGCGGCAAGTTCTATGCGATCAGCATCAGCTGCCTGGACGATGCCAGCGATCAGGAACTGGCCTCGCTCCCCGTGGGGTACTTCGATGGCCGCGACGACCATTTTGACAGGGCGCCCGAGGAAACGCGCTATCTTTAACGTAGGACTTAGCCTTTGGTGGCCAGCCAGATGACATGACGCGCGCCGCTCTTGCCATTGGCGCGCGTATGGACCACTTCGGCGACAAAGCCGCTCTCGCGCAGGCGTTTCGTGAAGCGCTCGTCCGGTCCGGAAGACCAGACCGCCAGGATGCCGCCTGAACGCAGCGCGCCATGGGCAGCCTTCAGCCCCTGATAGTCGTATAGGCCGTCATTGGCCTCCGACGTGATGCCATCCGGGCCGTTGTCGACGTCGAGCAGGATGGCGTCGTAACTCGCCTTGCTCGCGCGGATGAGCGGGCGGACGTCGCCCTCATGAATGGCGACGCGGGGATCGTCAAGGCAGCTGTCGAAGACCGTTGCCATCGGCCCGCGTGCCCATGCAACGACGGCCGGGACCAGTTCCGCGACAGTGACCTTGGCGTCCGCACCGAGTTCGCCGAGTGCCGCGCGCAGGGTAAAGCCCATGCCGAGGCCGCCGATCAGCAGATGCGGTGCCTTCCGGCCCTTGATCTTCTCGCAAGAAAGCGTGGCAAGCGCGCGCTCGGAGCCGCTCAGGCGACTGTTCATCAGCTCGTTGGTACCAAGCATGATGGAAAATTCCTGGCCGCGCTGCTTTAGCCGCAGCTCGCCGCCGCCGGGGATTTTCGCAGTGTCGAGCAAGGTCCAGGGGATCACGGGCAACTCTCAAATTGATTTTGAATTGCCCGGGACCATAGTCTTTGGAAGTTACTAAGAACAGATGCTGCTATCCAAGCCGGATATAGGGCACATCCTTTTTCGCAACTTCATCAAGCGCTTCCTCATAGCCGGCATCGGCATAGCGCATGACGCCGAGCGCCGTGTCGTTGGTCAGCGCGTGATCTAGGCGCTCATCAGCGGCTTGCGTGCCATCAGCAACCACGGTGACGCCGCAGCTCGTCATATAGCCGGCATAGCCGCCGCCGCCGGAGTGGACGACAACGAGATCGGCCATGGACGAGCAGAGCATCATGGCGTCGATCAGCGGCCAGTCGGCGATGGCGTCGGAGCCGTCCTTCATGCCCTCGGTCATGATGTTCGGATGCGCCATGGCGCCGGCGTCGAGATGATCGCGCGAAAACGCGATCGGGCCCTTCAGCTCACCGCTTGCCACAAGCTCATTGACCCGGCGGGCAAGCTCTGTGCGCTCGCCATGGCCGAGCCAGGCGATACGCGCCGGCAGCCCTTCGAAGGGGACATGCTCGCGGGCAAGACGGATCCAGTTGGTGACGATCTTGTTGTCCGGGAACATTTCCAGCAACAGATCGTCGATGCGGGCGATATCGCTTTCCTCGCCCGACAATGCCATCCATCGGAACGGGCCGATGGCGCGGCAGAAGAGCGGACGCAGATAGGCTTCGGTGAAGATCGGGATATCGAAGGCGTTAGCGACACCGCCTTCCTTCGCCTGCGTGCGGATCAGGTTGCCGTTGTCGAAGACTTCCGAACCCTTTTTCTGGAAGTCCAGCATGGCCTTCACATGCTCGACGATCGAGGCGCGGCTGGCCGCCATGAGTTGACCCTGGCCATCATCGCGCAGGTCTTTGACCTGGGCGAGGCTCATGCCCTTCGGCACGTACCCATAGACGAGATCGTGGGCCGAGGTCTGGTCGGTGACGATATCGGGCACGATGCCGCGCCGCGCAATCTCCGGATAGATCTCGGCCGCATTGCCGACGAGACCAACGGAGAGCGCCCGCTTCTCCTTTACGGCAGCGTCGATCATTGCCAGCGCGGAATCGAGATCTGGCGCGATCTCCTGCAGATAGCCGATTTCCTGGCGCTTTCTGGCGCGCTCTGCATCGATATCGACGCAGAGGATCGCGGCACCCGCCATGCGGCCTGCAAGCGGCTGCGCGCCGCCCATGCCGCCAAGACCGGCGGTCAAAATGAAACGGCCGAAGAGATCGCCGCCGAACCGGCGCTCGGCAATGCGCATGAAGATTTCATAGGTGCCCTGGATGACGCCCTGGCTGCCGATATATTGCCAGGCACCTGCCGTCAGGCCACCCCAGCAGATCAGACCCTTGCGCTGCAGCTCGTAGAACACCTCGGCCTTCGCCCACTGCCCGACGATGTTGCAGTTCGCCATGATGACCAGCGGCGCCTTGTCATGCGTGCGGATGAGGCCGATTGGCTTGCCGGATTGAATGAGCAGCGTCTGGTTTTCGTCCATCTCGGTCAGCGCCTTGACGATGCCCTTGTGTGCCGCCCAGTTACGAGCCGCCTTGCCGAGGGCTGCGTAGACGATGAGATTGTCCGGGTCTTCGCCGACCGAGAGCACGTTTTCGAGCAGGCGCAGCAGCGCTTCCTGCCGCCAGCCCTTGGCGCGCAGCTCCGGGCCGCCTGGAATAGGGAATTTCGGGTGACGTGGATTGGCTTTCGGCATGGATTTCCCTTCCCTGTTTTCTTTGTTGTTTCGGTGGCCCGGCTATTTCGGCGGCAGGCCTTCGACGAAGTCCAGCGCGGCCAGAAGCAGCCGCTTGCGCAGCATGTCGTTGCCATAGGCTTCCGGCCCGGCACGCAGCCACCCCTTCATCTCGCGGCCGCCCATCAACATGGTTTTGACGTCATGCTGCTCCAGCGCCCAGCTATCGTTGCCCTTGCCGAGACGGATCAGCATCCCGTCGACACGGGCACCGCAGAATAGGTGGCCGTTGAGCAGAAAGGCCCAGCCGCCGAACATCGCTTTCTCGCTAAGCCCGAGGCGTTCCCCGAGCTCTTCTCTCAGCAATTCTTCGAGACCGGCGTCGCGGGCCATTCAAGCCTCCTGCGCTCCTCAGCCCTTCTTGCCGGCGAGCGCGTATTTGGCGATCTCGATCCCCATCGCCTTTTCGACCGAGGGATAGACCGTGGGGTCGAGCACGCTGGCGGATAGCGGAATGATGTCCATCGGCACATGCAGGATGAAGACGTTCATGCCTTCGTGCAGCTGGCCGACGCTCAAGGGCTCGCCTTCCGGCGACAGCGTGGTGATGACCGAGGGGAAGGTCGCGAGACGCTTGCCGCCGGCATCTTCGACGGCCATGTATTCGTTCATCACGTGCATGATGACGGCCTTGTCGCCTGAGCCGACCGTAACGGTGCCGATGTCGAAGGCTTCCTTCGTGTAGACGACATCTTTCCTGGTGATGGTGCCTTCGGCCAGGATATGGCCGCCGGTCGTCTTGCAGATGGCGTCGATGACGGCGCTGCCGCCCTTCTTTTCCGCCTCGATGATCGCTTCGCCGAGCGAAAGCGCCATGGAGATGCCGCCGAGCGCTGCGTGGGTGCGGACGTAAGAGGCGCGCAGCGGATTGCGGCAGGAGGCGATGAAGCCGCCGGATTGGTCGGAAGCCGCGCGCAGGATCGGCGAAATCTTCGCCGTCGCACCCTTCACGACCAGCTCGATATAGCGGTTCTCGGCGCGGTTGCCGCCGACGGCGGTCTGGATCATCTGTTCGGGCGAACCGGCCATGCCGATCGAACCCATATCACCTGTCGGATGGGCGCGGATATCACCGACGGCGTCCACGACCTTCGTTCCGAGAATGGCCGATGGCAGCCAGCCGTTCAGCGTCGAGGACTTGCCGTTCTGGCCGATGATCAGGCCGGAAAGCTTCTCGCCAAGCTCATCCTGCAGCAGCTGCGCGGCCTTGACGTAATCGATGCCCTGCATTTCCCAGGGGGTGGTGGAGGCCGGCGCGCCGATGGCGGCAGCCGTCGCGATCCAGTCATTGTCGTTGAGCTCGTCGATCGACACCAGCTCCGGCTTGCCGACATTGACGGCCGCATAGCCGAGCATGCGGCCGTGATCGGCCCAACCGCCGCCGCCTGCGGCGTAAACAGAGCCGCCCTTGACGGCCGCTTCCACATCCTTGGCAACGAGTACGCGTCCCATTGGCTACTCCCGGTTCTGTTTGAGGTTTTTATCCATGTCGCGCACCGCTTCGAAGAGCACGGCGGCACCCATGGCGATATCGTCATTCTCGGCCCATTCCTCGGCGCAGTGGCTGCGGCCTTCCTTGCAGGGCACGAAGATCATGGCGGCCGGCGCGACCTTGGCGATCCAGGCCGTGTCGTGGCCGGCGCCGGAGGCCATGCGGCGATGCTTGGCGCCGACAGTCTCGCAGGCGCGCTCGAGCGTTTCGAGCAGCACCGGAGCGCCCGGCGTCGGCATGTTGTCGGAAACGCGCACTGGCGTATTGATCGTGACGCCATAATCGGCGGCGATGGTCTTCACCTCACCGTCGATCCAGGCGAGGAAATCTTCCATGTCACCGCGGATTTCCGCGCGCCCGTCGATCAGCAGCACGACCTTTGAAGGCACGACATTGGCGGCATTCGGCTCGATGCGGAATTCGCCGACGGTTGCGGCGAAATGACCCGGCGTCTTCGCCTGCTCAGCCGCCCTCTGCCGGATATCCAGCACGAGCTGAGAAGCGGCCACCAGCGCATCCGCGCGGCGATCCATCGGCGTTGTGCCGGCATGGTCGGCACGGCCTTCCACCGTGATTTCGATGCGGGTGATGCCGGCGATCGCGGTCACGATGCCGATATCCCTATTCTCGGCTTCCAGCACCGGACCTTGCTCGATATGCAGCTCCAGGAAGCCGGCGAGATCCGGACGCTTCTGGGAGAGCAGCACGGAGGGATCACCGCCGACTTCGGCAATGCCCTGCGACAGCGTGCGGTCGCCGCTCATGCGGGAGAGCCACGCCTCCGGGATTTGCCCGGTCATGCCGCGGCTGCCGATGCAGGAGACGCCGAAGATGCTGACTTCCTCGGCGAGAAAATCGACGATCTCTAGATCGTGATCGAGTTCGATGCCGCGATCCTTCAAGGAGCGCGCAACTTCGAGTGCGGCAATCGTGCCGGCGATGCCGTCGAAGCGGCCGCCATCGGGAACGGTGTCGGAATGCGAGCCGACAAGGATGGTGCCGAGGCCGGGTTTTGCGCCCTCGCGACGGCCGATCAGATTGCCGGCGGCATCCATGCGCGTCGTGAGGCCGGCGGCCTTCATCCGCGCCTCGATATAGGCGCGGCCTTCCAGAAAGAGCGGCGAGAAGGCGCGGCGCGTCCAGGGATGGCCCGGCTCGGTAATTCCGGCGAGCGCATCAATATCCTCGGCGATACGGTCGGCGTTTACGGGCAGGTTATGGCGCTTGGGGTCGGTCATCGGGCTGCGTCTCCGGCAATGATTTGGCGAGGCAAGGGGCGCACGAAGCTGCCGGAGCCGGGTTCGGCCAGCACCTTCTGTCCCTCGGTGATCTGCTTGCCTCTAAGGTAGGCGGCCGACACAGTCCAGGGCAGACGGATGCCGTTATAGGGGCTCCAGCCGACGACATTGTTGCCGCTTGCGGCTGCGTCATAAACCATTTCGAGCGGCTCCAGCACGACGATGTCGGCGTCCTTGCCGGGCGTCAGCGCGCCCTTGATGTGATCAAGACGGAAATGCTTAGCCGGATTCTCAGCCATCAACTTTGCGGCCCAGGTGAGCGGCACGCCGCGCTCCAGAGCACCCTTGACGAAGAGCGGCACCATGACCTCCAGTCCCGGCACGCCGGAAGCGTTTGCCAGCATGTCCGGATTGGTCTTGCGGTTTTCCGACCAGCTGACATGGTCGGTCGAGACCAGCCAGACATCGCCCTCCGCCACCTTGCGCCACAAGGTTTCCACTTCAGCGCGCGGGCGGATCGGCGGATTGATTTTCGCCTTGCCGCCCAGACGCCGCACATCGTTTTCCTCGTCGAGCGTCAGATAGTGAATGCAGCATTCGACGGTTGCCTCGAAGCCGTCGCGGCGATAGGCGCGGGCAATATCGTAGCCGCGGCCGAGCGAGCAATGCACGACATGCGCCGGGCAGCCGGTATCCGCACCCGTCTCGAAGATCGTGTGCATGGCAAGCAGCTCGGTGATCGGTGGCCGCGAGAGGCCGTGAGCGCGATAGTCGGTGACGCCGCTCGCCTTCACCTGCTCCATATAGGTGCGAACGGCTTCGTCATCCTCGTTGTGGACGCCGGCCGTCAGCCCCGTCGGCGCGATTGCGGCAAAACAGGCGTCGAGCAGGGCAGGCGGGATACGGGGAAAGCGCTTAGGGTCGGTGCCGAAGGTCGAGAATTTGAAGGCGGCGACACCGGCCTCGACCATTTCGGCGATGCGCGCCGGGCCTTCTTCCGGGTCGATCGTACCATAGAGGGCGAAATCGACGCGCGCCTGCGGAGAGGCATGGTCGATCTTTTTCTTCAGGGATTCAGCAGAGCAGACGAGATTGCCTTCGTCATAGGGCATATCGACGATGGTCGTGACGCCGCCAGCGGCTGCCGAACGCGTCGACCAGATGAAATCTTCCTGATCCTTCTGGGAGAGGGAGTGGGTTTGCGCGTCGATTGCGCCAGGCAGGATCAGCGCCTTGCCGAGCAGATGCCGCTCGCGCGCCGCTGGCGGCACGCCGATGCCGACTTCCGCGATCTTGCCATCGCGAACGGCGACATAGCCCGCTTCCACGATGCGTTCAGGCAAAACCACGGTGCCCTGAAGAACAAGATCGAAATCGGCCATGTGCATTCTCTCCGCCGGTCGGTTGGTTCAAGTCGGTTGGTTCAGATGGCGACGGTGTCGCGATAAAGCCGCTCCTCGACACGCTCCAGCGAGCCGAGCGCGAAGAAATCATCATAGGCAAGGATCGGCTTGTGGGCGATCATTTCCGAAATGAAGGCTTCGGAAGCGAGTTCCTCTTCGATGGCCTCGACCTCGGCCGAAAGCGGGCGGTCGACCACATAGAAATCCGCATGCTTGCGCACGACGTCATAGAGCATGCGCGCCACGCCTTCCGGCTTGTCGCCGAGAATATCCATCGCCTGGGCCGAAAGCAGGGCTTCCAGAGCTGCCAGGCGCTTCAGTGCCCGCATCTGCCGCTCGAAACGCTCGATGACCAGTGGCAGGAAGGCGGCCTCGTCTTCCATGCCGCCCGCGACGACGAGCGACTGCGCCGAGACCGGATTGGACATGGAGAGCACGCGCGAGAAGATCTCGCCCGCTAGCTTGATGATCGGCCCGAAGCCGGTGGCGATCTTGCCCTCCGGCACCAGATTGACCGGCAGGCCGCGCCGCTGGCCGTTGCCGAGCAGGACGCAGCGATTGAACGAGTTGCGAGCCGCGTGGGCCATGCAGATGACGGCAGCTTCCAGCAGAATGGTGACGTCGAGCGGCAGAGAGCCGCCTGATGTCATGACGCGCCCCTCAACGATGACGGGGTTGTCGTCGGATCGGCCCGTGGCGGCGAGGATCTTGTGACCGGCCGTCAGCAGATTTTCGATGACGGCGCCGAAGACCTGCCCGATCATGCGCAGGCTCAGCGGGTCCTGCACATGGGTCGCGACCGGCCAGGGCCATTCGTCCGAGGCATTGCAAAGCCAGGCGCCGATCAGCGCTTCGCGGGCGGTGCCGACATGGCGCACCGCGATCCACGGATCGCGTGAGGCCCCCAGAGCGCCGGCAGCCATCATGGCAGTGGCAAGCAGCACGCGGATCGAGGAAGCGGCGTTACGGGTGGTCTCGGCTGCAGCGGCGAAGCTCACGGCATTGACGCTGAGCGAAGCTAGGCTATCGCGCGGCAGCATCTTCACGGGAGCGATGCCGGCTGCATCGAAGGCATCGGCCGCCTGCATGCGGCGACCGCGATAAACGGCTTCACCGACGCCGGTCAGGACCGCGCCGATCTGACCCATCAGACCGATATCTGCGCAGCCGATCGAGCCGGTGCGCCGGACCACGGGAGTGACATCGGCACGTAGCAGCTGCAGATAGGCGTCGATCAGCTCCTGCGAGCATCCGACTTGCCCCGTCAGAGCGGTGTTGACGCGGATCGCCATGGCATTGCGAACGACCGACATCGAGAAGGGGGCGCCCGTGCCGAAATGGTGGGCGCGCACCAGGCCGAGATTGAAGGCGTCGAGATCTTCCGGCGACCACTCGACATCCTTCATGGCCCCAACGCCGGTGGTGGAACCATAGACCGGCATACCGGACTGGATGGTGCTTTCGAGGACGCCGCGCGCCAGGCGCACCCGCGCCATGCCGCTTTCCGATGCCGAAGGAAGCGCGACGCCTGCGCCGATCCGAACCAGATCGCTGAACCCCAAGGGCTGCCCGGTGAGTTCAATGCCGGCTCTCTGACGCTCCATTGTCGTTATTCTCCTTTTTCGCAAGGCTATGCGAGCCTCATCGCCAATGGGATATCCCAAATAGCGAACACCTCAATCGACGTGCATGGAAAAACACACGCAAGGCATGCTGTGGCACCAGCAAATACGCATTATAGCTGAAAACAGGGTATAGCATTGACCAATAGGTTTGCCCGACAGTTCTCCTACCGCACCATTCATTCAACCTCGGAAGATCGGCGCAATGAAGATTCCTGAACTTGCTTTCACCGCAACGAGTTGGGATGAAGTCCCTGCGACCAGGCACGCGGGCGAAAGCGGCCATGCGCTCTGGAAGACGTTGAATATCGGCGATATCCGCATTCGGGTTGTCGAATACACGCCCGGCTATGTCGCCGACCACTGGTGCGATCGCGGTCACATCATCTATGTGCTTGAGGGAGAATTGATCTCGGAACTGAAGGACGGCCGCGTCTCGATCCTGACGAAGGGTATGGGCTATCAGGTATCCGATCTCGGCGATGCCGCGCATCGTTCGTCGACAAAGACAGGCGCCAAGCTCTTCATCGTCGACTAGCGCCTCCGCATAGAAGTTTTAGCGATTTGGTTTGACGCACAGGCTTGCTTTCGAGCTGCTGTCCGCCGAGGCCGGTTGCGACCCCTCGCGGAGTTTCTTTAGTCCTCGGCGATGGAGCGAATGGCCCGCGCGGGATTTCCGCCGATGAGGGTATTCTTGGGAACGTCCTTGGTAACGACCGAACCCGCTGCGACGACCGAATTCTCGCCTATTGTGACGCCACCGACAACGATCGCGCCGGTTGCGATCCACACGCCTTTCTCGATCACAATGGGTTTTCCGATTGTGGCGGCTCGTCGCTGCGAAGGTTCAAGAGGATGGCCCGCTGTGATGAGGCTGACGTTCGGTCCGATCATGACATCGTCGGCGATGTCGAGGCCGCCAAGGTCATAGAAAGTGCAGTTCTGATTTACGAAGACATTGTGCCCAACGCGGATCTCGTTCCCACCGGCGGTAAAAAATGGAGGAATCAGCAAAAAGCTTTCATCCACCTTTTTACCGATAAGTTCGCTGAACAGGATGCGGACTTCATCCATGTCGTTGAACGTCAAACGATTGAGTTTGGCGGTAATGGCCATCGCGCGTTTGACGTTCGCCAGCATTGCCGCCGATTCCGGCGTCCGGCCGTAAATTATCTTGGTGCGGTCGTCGTTTGGCATTCGCTATCTTCCTCAGACCACGGTGAGCTTGAGTTTCGCCGTACGATGGCGGCGATGTAGAGATTCATGAGCCTAGCCACAAAGTGGCGAGACCGGAATCCAACTTATGCCAAAACTCGACGGGCGCCAGACGCTTCAACTATGGAATGAGGAGCTCGATAATTAGCTCAAGCAAAGGCGCCTTAAGCGCCTGGCGCTCGAAACAGATCAGCTCAGATGCCAGGCGATATAGATAAGCGCCAATGCGATGACCCACAGCGCAAGGCGGCCGGAGCGGCTGTGCTTGGCTTCGGCCTTGCCGATCGCCTCGGCAGTCTGCACGTCGAAGCGCAGGCCGTTTTCGCTCATATGCAGCAATTCATGATGGAATTTCTCGGTCTTGGTGGCGATCTCGGGAATAGCCTCTGCCAGCTTCACGGCCGCCTTCAAGCCGTCCTTGAGGTCAGCTACGATGCGCTTGGGGCCGAGATTATTGCGGATCCACTCGCCGACGACAGGTTCCGATGCCTTCCACATGTTGAAGCGCGGATTGAGCATGCGCGACACGCCCTCGACCACGACCATGGTCTTCTGCAGCATGACCAGCTCCGGCCGCGTCTCCATGTCGAAGAGTTCGGTGACCTCGAAGAGTAGCGTCAGCAGCTTGCCCATGGAGATCGTCTCGGCCGGCTGGCCATGGATCGGCTCACCGATGGCGCGGATCGCCTGGGCAAAACTCTCGGTATTATGGTGAGCGGGTACATAGCCGGCTTCGAAATGCACCTCGGCGACGCGCAGATAGTCCCGCGTGATGAAGCCGTAGAGGATTTCGGCAAGGAAGCGCCGCTCCTTCTTTCCGAGACGACCGACAATGCCCATGTCGACGGCGACGATCATGCCGGCGGCATCGACGAAGAGATTGCCGGGATGCATGTCGGCGTGGAAGAAGCCGTCGCGCAGCGTATGGCGGAGGAAGGACTGGATCAGCGTGTCGGCGAGCGTATCGAGATCGTGGCCGGCGGCCTTCAATCCCTCGACATCGGACATCTTGACGCCGTCGATCCACTCCATGGTGATGACGTCGCGGCCTGTACGCTCCCAATCGACCTTGGGAACGCGGAAGCCGGGATCTTTTTCGGTGTTCTCGGCGATCTCGGAAAGAGCGGCTGCCTCCAGCCGCAGATCCATCTCGACCTTGGTGGTCTGCTCGAGCGTCCGCGTCACTTCGACCGGCCTTAAGCGCCGGCTGGAGGGGAGGAAACGTTCCTGCAGGCCAGCTACGAGATACATCGCCTTGATATCGTTGACGAAGCGCTGGCGGACACCGGGCCGGACGACCTTGACGGCCACGCGCTTGCGGCCTTCGGCGGTCTCGATTTCAGCCGGATGTACCTGCGCTATCGAGGCGGCGGCGATCGGCTCGCCAAAGCTGACATAGAGATCGTCGATCCGCCGGCCGAGCGAGGATTCGATTGCGGCAGTCGCCGTCGCCTGCGGGAAGAAGGCCATACGATCCTGCAGTTGCGACAGGTCGTTTGCCATGTCGACGCCGACGACGTCGGGCCGGGTTGCCAGGAACTGGCCGATCTTAACGTAGGAAGGTCCGAGCCGCTCGACTGCCTTGGCGAGCCGGTCGCTACGGGCCTGGCTCTTGGCGCGCTTGCGGGCAAACATGCCGACGAAGGATTTGGCGAGGCTAACTGACGGCGGCAGGCCTTCCGAGGGAAGCGAAATGACGACGCCTTCGCGCACGAGGACCCAGCCGACCCTGAGCAGGCCGAAATATGCGTTGAAGGAACTCATAGCGTCTCAAGGTCTCGGGGATAGGAGGCCGTCAGTCGCGCCACGTCGCTGGACATCATGCTTCAGAGCTTCCAGCCGGAGTGCAGCGCGGCGATGCCGCCGGTATAGTTGGTGAAGCTCACGCGAGAGAAGCCAGCCTCGCGGATCATCGTCGCGAAGTCCTCCTGGTTCGGGAACTTGCGGATCGATTCCACCAGATACTGGTAGGGCTCGGCATCGCCGGTGATGGCCTTGCCGAATTTCGGGATGGCGTTGAAGGACCAGGCATCATAGACACGGTCCAGCAGCGGCAGGTCGACGGCGGAAAATTCGAGCACCAGCAGCCGGCCGCCGCGCTTCAGCACCCGATTGGCTTCCTTCAGTGCCACGTCGATATGCGGCACGTTGCGGATGCCGAAGGCGATCGTGTAGGCGTCGAACGAATTGGGCTCGAAGGGCAATTCTTCGGCATTCGCCTCGACGAAGGTCAGGTTGTCGGAGAGCTTCTTCTTTTCCGCGCGCTCAGCACCGACGGCGAGCATCGAGCCGTTAATGTCGAGCACGGTCGCATGCGCCAGACGGTTGGAAGCCTCGACGATGCGGAAGGCGATATCGCCTGTACCGCCGGCAACGTCGAGTGTCTTGTAGGTCGCATCCTTGCGCGGATTGAGCGCTGAAATCATCGCGTCTTTCCAGGCGCGGTGCATGCCCATGGACATGACGTCGTTCATGACGTCGTAGCGCTTGGCGACCTTGTGGAACACCTCGTTGACGAGGCCCTGCTTTTCGCCATCGGCTACTTCGCGGAAACCATAGGACGTTTCCATGCCGCCATCGGCGGAGGTGCGGCTGTCTGCCATCGGCTCAACTCCGTTACATAATTCAGTCGCGGACCATGGCGAAATCGCGTTTGCCACGCTATCTCATCAGCCAGATCACCATCCGCAACGCCTTGGGCTATAGCCCAGATCATAAGCGGTTGAAACATAAAGATGGATAGCCATGCCGGAATTACCAGAGGTCGAAACCGTCAGACGCGGGCTGGCGCCTTCCATGGAGGGCGCGGTTCTGCAGGCGCTGGAGCTGCGGCGCAACGATCTGCGCTTTCCGT
>BFBZ01000022.1_pt190 | contig 13029 bp, 16 predicted proteins | sample 1888401 | NCBI WGS metagenome assembly BFBZ01 (sample SAMD00112614, study PRJDB3348) | symbiont metagenome | host: Chara braunii | reverse complement strand
CGCTCGCCACTGCTCGGCGAACACACCGACGAGATCCTGAAGCAGGTGCTCGGCTTCAGCGATCACCAGGTCGCCGAACTGCACGACTCCGGCGCACTTGATCCGCCGCAGAAGGTGGCTGCGGAGTAAGCGTAGCGCTTTATTGATCTGAGACATCAAGGCCGCCGGATTTCTCGGCGGCCTTTTTGCTGATACGTACTGCGGCACGGTCAGGGCCGGAATCGGCCGCCAGTCACGGCCTCCCAGCACAGCTCCGAGTAGGAATCTGCGTTGACCTTGGCCTGCTCGGTGGAGAGCGCCTCATACTTGACCTGATCTTTGTGCCAGTAGGCATTGTCGACGATGGCGTCGATGTCGCCGTCGATGCCGCCAACGAAATGCGCAAGCTCGTGAATGATCGCGTAAGTCACGATACCGGGCGCCGCGGTCAGCACCTTCCGCGTCAGGTAGATGTGGTCAACACGGGTGTCGGGATCGCCCCAGTCCCGATGAACATTGCGGTCGGTATAGGTCTTGCCCATTAGGAACCGATAGCCACCGCAAAAGCTGAAGGCATAGGGAGGGTCGGGCCGGAAGCTGCCGGGCAGCTTGTCGATGAAGCCGAAGGCGGGCTTCTGGTCGGGGCCGAGCGGCACGTGGCCCGCGGCCGTCAGCATGAGCAGCAGGTTCCGGTCGATGAAGCCGAGGTCGCGCGCCTTGTCCCGCGACTTGTCGAGATGGAAGTGATAGTTAAGCAGACGCTCGGCCTTCTCGTTCCGGAACAGCGGATTCGGTACCATGAGCTGCATCTGCGCGGCATTGACCAGGGCGCGCCCCTGCCGGATGAAGGACGCGGCCTGCTGAATGCAGGCGCGGGCCTCGTTTTGCAGCGCCTCGTCGACATCCGGAAACACGAGCATGTTGAGCCGATGGATCGTATGCTTCGACTTTTCGACCACGCCATCGGCAGGCCTGCGCGGAAACTGCTTCCGCTGAAACAGGAGAATGGCCCCGCGCGTGTCTCTGCCGGCGATACCGTCTTCCACCAGGCCCCTGCCGGGACCTTTCTGACCGCCCTCGGAGACCGGCACGAGATTGAGCAGTTCCTGCACCGTCCGCACATCCGTCGCCGCGTTTCCAGGCCGTGGCGGTCGCAGGTTTTCCAGCGCACCGACCGGCATGCTCACATCGCGAAAAACGAGAACCTCCGACGCCGGTACTTTGCGGCACGTGCAGCTCTCCATGAAGCAGTTCACCAGCATCACTTTGATGCCTCCTGTCGCTTTGACATGAAAATGCGTCCCCCCGGACGCAGCCGTTGGTCGCCACAGCAACGAATCTGGTTCGGTTTATGCAAAGCGCTGCGATGGGAATTACCAAGCTTCGCTGAAGAACTGGCCAATCGCCGCGCCAGGATCCCCGAATGGATCGCCGCGGCAACATCCGGCGATGTCGATGCTCAGTTGATCCTCGCCTGGGAGTATGCCCGCGGTGATGCCATCGACGCGGATATCGCGGCAGCGGGCGATTGGTTTGAGCGCGCCGCAGCCTCCGGTCGAGAGGAAGCTCAGGTTCATGGCGCCCGGTTCCTGCAGCTCCGCGGCGTACCCGAAGGTGTACGTGAACTTCGCAGGCTTGCTGCCAGGAACAATTGGAAGGCGGAGTTCTGGCTCGCGCGGCACTATCAATCTCAGGCCGGCCGACTGAACCAATTGAGAGCCGTCGTTTGGTACGATCGCTCCTTCAAGAATGGCAATCCTGCCGCAAGGCTTGGCAAGCTGGGACAATTGACAAGAGTTGCGTCGCTGCCGTTGAAGGCTGTTTTTTGCCGGTCGGGGCATTGTCGCGACGGCTGCAATGATCTGGCGAATGTCCCGGCACGAGGGGCAGGTAGACCTCTACGAGGCATTGCTGTTTCACCTGAAAAACAGGAACGGGTAAGGCAGCACGCTTCGGGCCAAATACGTCTGGATTAAATATCAACGGCAACTTGCCAGGCCTCTCATTGGTTGATTGTCGTCGGCTGTCGCGTAATTTATTTTGGACACGGCTGCCACCGCCTTTGTTAGGCTCAGCTTTCCCCTGAGGAGTCCGGACAAACTCAAGACAAGAGCATTCGCGTGAACATGGACTTGCAAATTCAACCTGGCGATCCGGCATTTTTGTATCTGAATGAGCTTGGGTATTCGGAGCAGCGCCTGGCGACGATGAATAAAAGCACGCGCCTGTATCACGACCTGGGCCTGTACGGCGACAATGCCATCGATGACATGTCCTTTCTTCAAACCAAGTTTGGCGTCGATCTGTCCGAGTTTGATTTTGACAGCTATTTTCCGCCGGAGTTCGAAGGAAGGAACGGAATTGAAGCGTTTCTGCTCAGCCTCATTCCGTTTTCAGGTCTCATGATGCGGCGGCGTCGGACATACCTGCCGATTACACTTGAGATGATCGATCAGTCGATACGCGCCGGGCGCTGGACTGAAGTCCTGCCGATCGGATCGCCTCTCAAGCGTTGAGGAAAGTTCAGCAGGAAGTTAGGCTTGCAGAATGAGCGCCTCGCACGGGATTTCACAAGAGTCCGCGGGAACATACGTCAGCAGTGCGGTCTTGACACCAAAGCCAACCGCGCCCAGCCTTCGGATACGCTCTCCAAGAGAGGGCTGCGGCCAGCGCGGCGCCACCCGTTGGCCCGCGCAACGTCTCCGCAACCACGTCGGAGGGTCTGGATGACGCCACCGGGTAAAAGCGCCGCATTCACCGCTGTCGCAGTCGTTCGGGCGCCAGCATAGCGGCAACACACGAACAGCACGCCGGGAGCGGCCTATGGGGCCTCATCAGTAAGGCATGGCCCGTCTTGGTCCCCTCCCGGCGCTGATTTTGATGCACACCCCACCTTCAGATCGAGCTGAAGGGGTGGTTTGAGAGGACGATATGACGAGGCCCCCGTGGGCCTTTTTTGTTGGCCGGACGCACCGACTGAAAGGCCCTCCACGCGAGCCCCCCTGAGAAACCACGCCTTTTTGGATCGCCCCATCCGAGTTTTTCGGATTTTTTAGCTTTTGCGGCGTCATGATACCGCTTTTGGGGAACGGATCGTGCGCCACACCGATATCGCCATCGTTGGAGGAGGCCTCGCCGGGGCGACCACCGCGGCCATGCTCGGCCGGGCCGGCATCTCCGCCATCATGATCGATCCGCACCAGGCCCATCCGCCCGAACTGCGCTGCGAGAAAATCAGCGGTGACAGGCAGCACGCCAGCCTGCGCAAGACCGGGCTAGCCGACGCCGTGCTGTCCGCCGGCACCCTCGACGGGACAAACTGGATCGCCCGTTTCGGCATCCTGATCAACAAGCGGCCCAGCCGGCAATACGGCATCAGGTACGACACCCTGGTCAACACCGTGCGATCCGCAATCCCGCCCGCGGTCCCCATCATCCAGGCCAAGGCCACCACGATCACGACCAGCGCGGAGCGGCAGACGATCGTGCTGTCCAACGGCGAGGAAATCTCCGCGCGCCTTGTCGTGCTCGCCAGCGGCTTGAATGTCGGCCTGCGCCACCAGCTCGGCATCGAACGTCATGTCACCAGCCCTTGTCATTCGATTTCGATCGGCTTCGACATCGCGCCGGTCGACCGCGCATCGTTCGCCTTCCCAGCCATGACCTACTTTTCCGAGCGGCCGATCCACCGCACGGCGTATCTGACCATGTTTCCGATCGGCACGCAGATGCGGGGCAATCTCTTCGTCTACCGTCCGGCGAACGACCCCTGGCTCAGGCAGATGCGCCACGCACCGGAAGAGGCGCTGGACGGGTGCCTGCCGAAGCTGCGTCGCCTGATCGGCAACTACAAGATCAGCGGCGACATCACGATCCGTCCGGTGGACCTCTATGTCAGTTCAGGCCATCGCCAGGCGGGCGTCGTGCTGGTCGGCGACGCCTTCGCCTCGCCCTGCCCCGGCAGCGGAACCGGCACCGACAAAGTCTTCACGGATGTCGAGCGCCTGTGCAATGTCCACATTCCGGCCTGGCTCGCCACGCCGGGCATGGGTGAGGCGAAGATCGCCGCGTTTTACGACGATCCCGTCAAGACCACCTGCGACATCAATGCGACAACCCAGGCCTATACACTGCGCGCGGTCACGATCGAACGCGGGCTCTACTGGGCCGCGTTGCGCTGGGCGCGGTTTTTCGGCCGGCTCGGCGAGGCCATCGTCCGCGACACCCGCAAACGGCTGAGCCCGCGCCGGATCGCCGGCGCGGTGGGCGCGAAGCTCTCCGCCGTGACGCAGCGGGTCCATTCCTAGATTCGCATGGCGGCTCATCGCGGCAATTGATCGCAATCTGTCCGCTCCGATGGTTCCGGTGCCAACCGCACGGCGGCACCTGCAACGCGGCGCACTGGCGTTCCCGGTCGCGAAAAGGTATAATTGCCGAACACTTGCCAATCGTATGGATGTTCAGTTTGTCGGGGAAATCAGCTCTCGCCATCATCGTGGCCACGCTCTGTCTGGGCGGCGCGACGGCCCATGCCCAGACTGCCCCTGTGAGATACTGGATTCCGGGCTGGCCGATCGGTTTCGGCAGCAACCTGGACGTCGGCCAGAACTGGAACACCTATGGCAACTTTCCGAGCTTCGATTTCCGCGATGCCGGCGGCGGCGTGGCCTATACGCGCGCGGAACTTCCAAACGGCCTGTTTGTCGGCAGCGAACGCGGTGACATCGGTTTAAGCATGAGCCGCTTCGCCCCGGGCACGGCGGTCGGCAACTTCAGCTCGCTTTCCTATGAAAGCGTGCAGTTCGGTTACAATTTCCAGAGCGAGCACAACTTGCCGCTCACGGTCTATGCCGGATTCGACACCGTAAAATACAGGAGCGGCATCGGCGGTCCTCTTGCCGCGTTCGACGTCACCTCCGGAACTTTGCCCGTCTATAGCGCACGTGCCGGCATCGCCTACCGGCCGACACAGAATCTCAGCATGTCGGTCGAAGTCGGCTACACCCAGCAGGGTCAAGTCGAGAACGACGGAAGCTCGCTTTCGCTGCTCGGCATGTCGCCGTCCGCTTTCGGCCCTCGCCGCTGACGCGCGCGTCCAGCCTCATGAAATCCATCGTCGACGCCGGCATGCAATAGAACTGGCAAGATTGCCGCCCCTGCAATCACAGGCGTCACCTGCTATCGGGCTCATTGCTCCCGCTCATTCCTGAACATCTGCTTTGACGCCGCATCGAACCTGACGACGGGTCGATCCATCTGCCAAAGCTCCACATCATGTCTCTCGACGAGACGACTGGCGGATGTGATGGCGCTGTCGTCGTCGACGCAATCCATCCGAACCGCTCCGATGCAGCGGCTGTGTAACCCGACGATATAGGCATGATAGACTGGCATCTTGGCCTCCAGATCGCCTGCAAGTCGCGTCCAAGTCGCGCGAACACTCGTTCGTGAATTTTGAAGAAACGCTTGCCCAGAAGATGATCGGCAACGCGTATGAATTCGAGGGGTGGCGCTGTGCTCTTTTCTAGGAGGGATATAAACGCCGCCCAATGCGTTGGCACGCCATCGCCTTCAACCGGAGCTCCATCAGGAGTTTCCTTCGTAAAGGATTTGGCACAATGAAGAAAATCTCACCGCTCTTCCTGACAATCATAACTTTTCTGGCATTTTTCATAAGCGCGGCGAAAGCCAACAATCAGGTGCCTCCCAATCGCATCGAAACGTTGCGCCGAGGCATCAATATAAACCGTTGGTTTTCCGACCAAATCGCGCGGAACGTGGATTTTTATATCAACTACGTCAGCCCCGGCGTCTTGAGCCAGATAAAGTCTGCTGGATTCACCTACATCCGCGTGCCGCTGTCTCCCTTCGCCCTGCAGCAACCCGGCGGCGGGCTCAATATCAGCGTCGCAAAAGCACTGGTAGAGCGGATGGCTGCAATTGAAAGCACTGGGCTTGGAGTCTCGATATCGCCCGAGCGCCAGAAATGGGATTTACCGAATAATCCGCACGACCGGGAGTTGCTGACGCAATTCTGGGATCAGCTCGCTCCGCTATTAGCCCCCCTTGATCAGAACCTTACTTTTATCGAAACGCTCAATGAACCAAATTTTCCAAACGGCAGTGACTGGGACACTTTGCAGTTTCATCTTCGCCAGATCATCCGCTCCCATCTTCCCAACGTGACCATCCTGGCGACAGGCAATCATTGGGATGACATTGCGAACCTGCCGAAAGTGAAGCTTTTGCCGGACAACAACGTCGTCTACATCTTTCATTTTTATGATCCGACATTCCTGACCTCAACACAATTAAAGGACTTGCCGCCGCAGGACGCACCAGTGCTTTCCGCTCTTGTCTTTCCGGTCGATGATGCCGCAGCCTGTGCAAACACAGGTCATCTTGCGCAAACCGCCAAGACCCAAGGTCAGGTCGAATGGTACTGCAAGTCTGGCTGGACGGTCACCAAGATCAGAACCAGCATCCATGCCGTTGCGGAATGGGCGCGCCAAAACCGCGTCATCGCCGCCAATGAAGAATTCGGCATTCTTGACAATCGGCCGAAGCCAACTCGTCTTGCCTATCTCCGCGCGATGCGGGAAGCCTGCGAAGCTGAAGGTCTGGGGTGGGGACTTTGGAGCTATAATGATGGTTTTGGCTTCAGCATCAATCTCGACAAACCCGGCCCTTACACCCTTGATCCCTCTCTCCTTCAGGCGCTTGGACTTAAATCGCTCAATCCCTGATCGGATTTCGCTGTTGCTGGATAACCTCCAGAGGTAACACTCGGCTCGTATCGACGTCCTGGCTCCTTCACATCCTACGATATCGACCGAAGCATGGACCGTCTCCCTCGCCCTAAACCGGGGCGCCTATCGCGGAGACGACGATGTTGAAGCAGCTATTGATCACAGCCCTGGCTGTTTTCGCCGGTGATGGAACGGCGGCGCACGCCGTGGAACGCACCATGCTGTTGCCGGGCACGCCCGCCACCACCGGAACGGCATGGCAGCCGGCCCTGCTGGTGCGCGAACAGACGATCGTGCCAGCCGATCGCGCGCATCCCGTTCTTTATGTCCATGGCGGGACGTTTCCCTCGGCGAGTTCGGTCATGTTCAGGTTCAACGGTGTGTCGTGGGCCGACGAACTGAACAAGGCCGGCTTCTCGGTCTGGAGTTTCGACTTCGCCGGTTTCGGCGGCTCCGAGCGCTATCCCGCCATGGCCGCGCCAATGCCCTCGTCCGGCGAACCGCTGGGACGCGCGCCCGAGGCCGCGCGGCAGATCGAACGCGTCGTTCGCAGTATCCTTGCGCAGACGGGAGCCGCGAAGGTGTCGATCATCGCGCACTCCTGGGGCACCATCGCCGCGGGGCTGTTCGTCACGCAGAATCCGGACCTGGTCGATCGCCTGGTGTTCTTCGGCCCGATCGCGCGACGCGTGCAATTCCCGCCAGCCTCTCCACCCGGTCCATCTCTAGGCCCTTGGCGCTTCATCACCGTCGCCGAACAATACGCGCGGTTCACGGCGGATGTGCCACCGGGGCACGCGCCGCTGGTCCGCGACTTTCCACTCTGGGCCGATCTTTATCTCACATCGGATGCAACCAGCGGATCGCGAACACCCGCATCGGTGAAGACGCCGAACGGCCCGCTCGCCGATATCGCCAGCGCATGGTCCGGTGCGCTGGCCTACGATCCCGCGCGCATCACCTCCCCGATCGCCATCGTGCGGGGCGAATGGGACAGCCTGTGCACCGACGCCGATGCGGCCTGGCTGCTCGCGGCCCTCACATCCGCTCCGGAAAAACGAGACATCAGGATTGCCGGCGGCACCCATCTCATGCATCTGGAAATCAATCGCGGCGGCCTCTATCGCGCCGCGATCGATTTCCTGAGGCGAACGTGAGCGGGCGCGCCCCGCTAGGATGGCTGGCGCATGACCGAAGCCGCAGGTCTGGTACGTCACCGCGCGTGATCCGGTGCCGATATCCCATCCTTCGATACCGGCCGAAGCATCGGAGCTCTCGCGCGCCCCAAGTGTTGCCTTGTATGTTCGTCCCGATCGGAAAGTGAGGTCTCCATGATCGCCGTGATTTTCGAAGTCTGGCCAGCGGACGGCCGCAAGGACGATTACCTGGATCACGCCGCGCGTTTGCGCGAAGAGCTGCAGGGAATCGACGGCTTCATTTCGGTGGAGCGTTTCCAGAGCCTGACCGACCCCGGCAAACTGCTGTCGCTGTCGTTCTGGCGCGACGAGGAGGCCATCACAACCTGGCGCAACCGACCGCGGCATCGCGCGACGCAGGCGGCCGGCCGCAACGGCATCTTCCGCGACTATCGGCTGCGGATCGCGGGCGTGGTGCGCGATTACGGCATGGCCGAGCGGCGCGAGCAGGCCCCGGTCGACAGCCAGGCGGCGCATCGCGGGTAACGCGCGGTTTCGGCGCCTCAGTGCCTTGGTAGCCCGCATGAGGCGAAGCCGACATGCGGGGACCACACGACAATCGCCTTCCCGGCGACGGGTCGCTGGTGTGGCAGCCTGGGTCCAGCCAAAAGCCTTTCGTGTCCAATGGCTTGTGCGATCTTCACTAAAAAGTCATCGGATCGGCCCTATAAAGTACTAAAGTAGTGCTTTATACTTTTCCCATGGCTGCACCTCACCAGACTGCGGACTCCGCGCTTCGGTATCGCCTGGCGCCCGATAAGGCCGGCCGCGCGGCCATCGAGGCGACGTTCGCCGACTATCATCTGATGATGGAAATCCTGGACGGGATCGTCAGCGAGAAGAACATCGGCTCCAACCTCGTTGCCCTGCATGCCCACGCCTACGACGCCATCCGTCAGCGCACCCGGCTGCCGTCGCGGCTGGTGACGCTCGGCCTGCGCGATCGCATCGATTATCGCAACGCGCCGGTCGCGCGGCTGCCGCTCGACGAAAAGCTCGTCAACATCAAGACCGCCACCACACTGACGCTGGGCACGGCGCTCGGACGCGTCAGCATTCCCTTCGATGTCGCGGGCTATGTGCAGGGCTGGGGCTACAACGCACCCGCCTGCCTGATCCGGCGCGACGGAGCCTACGAAATCCACTTCGGCGTCACCCCCAACCTCCCTCCAGAACAGGAGAATGTCATGGTCCCCGAAACCATCCTGAGCCGCGTCGGCCGCCTTATTTCCGGCATTGCGCATGCCGCCATCGACAACGCGGAAGACAGCAACAAGATCGCGGTGGTGCAGCAGGCCATCCGCGAAATCGAAGAGGCGGAGCAGACCGCGCACGCCGATCTCGCGCAGGCGCGCGCCGGCGAGTATCGTTTGAAGGCGCGGCGCGGCGAAATCGAAAAGGATCTCGCCGATCTCGCGGCCAAGATCAGCACCGCCATCTCTGAGCGCCGCGACGATCTCGCCACCTCGGGCATCGCGCGGCAGCTCGATCTCGAAGCCCAGCTCGAGGTGCTGTCCAAGGCGATCGCCGACAATGACGAAGTGATCGACGCCAATGTCACATCGCTGCATGCGGTCCGTTCCGCCCTGCAGGATGCGGAAGCGCGCCTCGCCGACCTCAAAAAGAGCGAAGCCGCCGCCGCGGCGCAAGCCTTGCCCGCCGCATTGCGGCAATCGCCAGACAGCATCGCCAGGGCCGAGCGGGCCACCCGGGCCATCGCGCGCACCACCGGGGTGCCCGCCGGACACGCCTCGTTTCAGGGGATCGATGAACTCAGCGCGCTGCACCGCGACAAAGCAATAGCGGACCGATTGGCGAAGCTGAAGTCGCAGACATAGATGGTCTATGACGCATGCCCCCGTCGCGCCCGGGGATGGTGCGCAAACAAAAAAGGCGCGAGCGGAGGTGAACAACTCTCATGAGCATTCTCGAGCACCTTCTGGCCCCCGAAGTCCGGCCGTTCTCGATCGCCGCGATGATGATTCTCCTTGTCGGGGGAATCGAAACGATCTCGCTGCTGATCGGCACTTCGCTCAGCGCGATGATCGGCAACGTGATCGATTTCGACGGCCACGCCGAGCACGGCGTCATCACCACCATCTCCTGGTTCAATGTCGGTGGCGTTCCCTTGCTGATCTTCATCCTGCTGGCGCTCGGTTTCTTCTCGATCTGCGGCTTCCTGATCCAGGATGTCGCGCGCCTCGTCTCCGCTCCGTTGCCGACCTACGTCGCAGCGCCGCTCGCGCTCGCGGTCGCAGCCCCCCTGATCCGGGAATCCAGCCGCGTGGTCGCGAAGATCGTGCCGCGCGATGAAAGCTATGCCGTCGAACTCGCCGATCTGGTCGGCCGCGTCGGTGAAGTGGTGATCGGCCCGCTCGACCAGGGTTTGCCCGGACGCGTCCGCGTCAAGGACATTCACGGCAACATCCATTTCGTCGCGGCGTCGGCGGCCCCCTCCTCCCTCGCGCTGCCGCAAGGCGCCGCGGTGCTGCTGGTCGATCGCGACGGCACGCGTTTCGTCGCCGTCGCGGTTCCCGACGAACTCAAGTCGCAACAGACGTCGCCAGGCCATCCCCGGAGCATCTGACCCAAAGAAGCTGACCTAAGGAAGCTGAGCCAAAGTCTGAGCTGAAAACCTGAGCCGAGCCTCTCACCCAAGCATCTGACCGGAGTAAATTTGATGTTCGACATTGCCATTCCCGCGCTGATCGGCGTCGGGCTCATTATCGTCCTGGGCGTCGTCTTCACCACGCTCTACCGCCGCTCGACCCGCGACGAAGCCTTCGTGCGCACCGGGCTCGCGGCAAGAAGGTGGTGCTCGACGGCGGCGCCGTGGTGCTGCCGATCTTCCATTCCACCGCACGGGTCAATCTCAAGACGCTGCGGTTGCAGGTGGAGCGCAGCAAGAAGGATTCGCTGATCACCAAGGACCGGCTGCGTGTCGACATCGGCGCCGAGTTCTACGTCCGCGTGCGGCCGGATGCGGAGAGCATCGCACTCGCAGCCCAAACGCTGGGCGATCTGACCAACGATGCCGAGAAGCTGCGCGAGCAGGTCGAGGCCAAGTTCGTCGACGGCCTGCGCTCGGTCGCCGCCACCATGGAGATCCTCGAGCTGCAGGAGAAGCGCAGCGATTTCGTCAAGCACGTGCAGACGGCGGTGGAATCCGACGTCAAATCGAACGGCCTCGAGCTGGAATCCGTATCGCTGACCAAGCTCGACCAGACCGACATCACCTTCTTCAATCCGGAGAACTATTTCGACGCCGAAGGCCTCACCAGCTTGAAGAAGATCACGGAGTCGCGCAAGCAGGAGCGCAACGCCATCATCCGCGACAATGAAGTGGCGATCGCGCAGAAGGACCTGCAGGCCCGCCAGCAGACCCTCTCCATCGAGCGCACCAAGAAGGAAGCCGAGCTCAGCCAGGAACGCGACATTGCCAACAAGACCGCGAGCACCCGCGCCGAAGTGGCGCAGGCGCAGCAGACCGCCAAGCTGACGGAAGAGAACGCCCGCATCGAAACCGACCAGCAGGTGGCCCAGCGCGAAGCCGCGGCGAAGCAGGCGCGCGACACCGCAGTGGTCGAATCCGACCTCGCCGTTAACAAGCGCAAGACCGACGCCAATCGCGAAATCCAGATCGCGACCCAGGAGAACGAGATCGCCATCGCCACCAAGAGCAAGGAGCAGTCGGAGGCGATCGCCAACGCGAAGGCCGCCGAAGCCCTCGCCGTGTCGGCGGAGGAAAAGGTGGTGACCGCGCGCGCGATCGAAATCGCCGACCGCGACCGCCTCACCGCGGTGCTCGCCGCCCGCAAGGAAGCCGAGAAGAAATCCACCGAAGTCATCGTTGCCGCGGAAGCCGACAAGAAGGCCTCGCTGGACCGCGCCGAAGCCATCCGCACGCTGGCGACCGCCGAAGCCGAGTCCAACAAGATCAAGGCCGTCGGTGTGCGCCAGATCGGTGAAGCCGAAGCTGCCGTCACCACCCTCAACAACGAGGCGCGCAACAAGCTCGGCGACAACGTCATCAACTTCGAGCTGACCAAAAAGCGCCTCGAGGTGATCCCGGCGGCGATTGCCGAAGCGGTCAAGCCGATCGCCAGCATCAAGGACCTGTGTCTTCTCCACATCGGCGGCATGCTCGGCGGCGGCAATGGTGGCGACGGCGGCGGCCTCGGCTTCGGCGACGGCCTCGCCGGCCAGTTGCTGAAAGTGCAGGCGCTGCGGCCGATGGTCGACGAGATCCTGCGCCAGGGCGGCTACAAGCCCGGCGCCGATCCCCTCGCCACGCTGCTGGAGAACGCCACCGGCGGCGGTGCCGTCAATGGCGGGCCGGCGGACACGACGGTGCATCCGGTGGTGGAAGCCGAGCCGGGCCGATAAGTCGCATCATCGATCCGCTATTCGAAGGCCGCCGGATCATCCGGCGGCTTTTTTGCGTTCAGGACGGCGCCGCGACGCCGGGCAATGGCTTACCCTACTTGACCGCTCCGCTTGATATTCCGTCGATGAACCGTCGCTGGAGAAGGATGAAGAAGAATATCGTCGGAGCGGCGATCAAACTCGCGGTTGCCATCATCTCGGCCCACTCGCTGCCATACCGGGCGCTGAGCTGATAGAAACGCGCAGTGGCGGTTGCCGCCCCCTCGGTTTGCAGGAAAGTCACCGAGATCAGGAACTCGTTCCACGTATTGAGCGAAACGATCAGCGCCACGGTGAGCAGACCCGGCGACACCAATGGAAAGATGACGCGCCAGAAGATCTCGAAATTTCCGGCACCGTCGATTTTCGCGGCCTCTTCGAGCTCGACGGGGATTGAAAGCATGTAGGTTCGCAGCAGGAAAAGCGAAAACGGCGTGTAGATCGCCGCGTAGACGAACATCAATGCGAAATGGCTGTTGAGCAAGCCGACCTTGGCGAAAAGGAAATAGAGCGGGAAAATGAACATCTGAACGGGCACGGTCGTGGTCGCGAGAAAGTAGAGACTGATGGCCATCCAGCCGGGAACGCGGCGGCGGGCGATCACCCAGGCGGCGGGAGTCGCCACCAGACAAACCAGGGTGACGGTACCGGCCGCGACAAGACAACTGTTGAGCAGCGCC
>BFBZ01000004.1_pt11 | contig 13040 bp, 14 predicted proteins | sample 1888401 | NCBI WGS metagenome assembly BFBZ01 (sample SAMD00112614, study PRJDB3348) | symbiont metagenome | host: Chara braunii | reverse complement strand
GCCCGAACCCGAGACTTCGTGCCGCGTCTTGGTCTTGGCGGTTCCGCGCCGAACTACAGCCATGTGATGCTTCACGGCCTCATAGAGCAGCGCCTCATTCACCTCGGCCCCGAACACCGCGTCGGACAGTTCGAGCGACCCAACCTTTTTATTGCTTAAATCGATGATGTCTACGCTCGGCATCGCGCGTTACCTCTTCGCGGGACGGACCACGACGTAACCGCCGTTCGGTCCGGGCACCGCGCCCTTCACCATCAAAATGTTGTCTTCGGCGTCGATCTCGACGACTTCGAGATTGCGCGCCGTCACCTGCGCCTGCCCCATCTGGCCGGCCATGCGCATGCCCGGGAAGACGCGCGAGGGAAAGCTCGACGCGCCGATCGAACCGGGGGCCCGGTGGAACATCGAACCGTGCGAAGCCGGACCGCCGCGGAAGTGATGACGCTTCACCAGGCTCGCGAATCCGCGGCCCTTGCTGATGCCGATCACGTCCACCTTGTCGGCCAGCTTGAACTGGTCGACCAGAACGCGGTCGCCCGCTTTCAGGTCGCTGCCGTTCAGCTTCATCTCTTTGATGAACTTGACGCCGTCGGCGCCGGCCTTCTTGAGGTGGCCCGCCATCGGCTTGGTGGTCTTCGACGCTTTAGCGAACTCGACCAGGCCGAGCTGCACGGCATCGTAGCCGTCGGTGGTCGGCGTTTTGCGCTGCACGACAACGCACGGTCCCGCTTTGAGGACGGTGACCGGAATCACCTGCCCGTCCGCATTGAACACCTGCGTCATGCCGATCTTTTTGCCTAGAATCCCTACGCCCATGATGACTACTTCCCTTTGCCAAACGCCTTGATCTCGACATCCACACCAGCGGGCAGATCCAGCTTCATCAACGCATCGACGGTGTCCTGCGTCGGCTCCAGAATGTCGAGCAGGCGCTTGTGCGTGCGGATCTCAAACTGCTCCCGCGACTTCTTGTCGACGTGCGGCGACCGCAGCACGGTGTAGCGCTGGCGGGCAGTGGGCAGCGGAATGGGTCCCGCCACCGTTGCGCCGGTCCGCTTGGCCGTGTCCACGATCTCGGTGGTCGACTGATCGAGCACCCGGTGATCGTACGCCTTTAACCGGATTCGAATGCGTTCTCTGAGGCTGCTCATTTTCTTCCTTCTTAAGGGGCGGGGCGGACCCCGCCCACAGGATCGCCCAAACTACTCCACAATCTCCGTGACCGTGCCGGCGCCCACCGTGCGGCCGCCTTCGCGAATTGCAAAACGCAGTCCCTTGTCCATGGCGATCGGCGTGATGAGCTCCACTTCGAGCGTCACGTTGTCGCCCGGCATCACCATCTCCATGCCTTCGGGCAGCTGCGCCACGCCGGTCACGTCGGTGGTCCGGAAGTAGAACTGCGGACGGTAGCCCTTGAAGAACGGCGTGTGACGGCCGCCTTCTTCCTTGCTCAGGATGTAGACTTCGCCCTTGAACTTCTTGTGCGGCGTGATCGAGCCCGGCTTCGCAATCACCTGCCCGCGCTCCACGTCGTCCTTGTCGATACCGCGCAGCAGCAGACCCACGTTGTCTCCGGCGCGGCCCTCGTCAAGCAGCTTCTTGAACATTTCCACGCCCGTCACAACCGTCTTGCGCGTGTCGCGGAACCCGACGATCTCGGATTCTTCGTTCACCTTCACGATGCCGCGCTCGATGCGGCCCGTCACCACCGTGCCGCGGCCCTGAATCGAGAAGATGTCTTCAATCGGCATCAGGAACGGCTTGTCGACGGCGCGCTCGGGCAGCGGAATGTACTTGTCCACCGCGTCCATCAGCTCGTCCACCGACTTTTCCCACTGCGGCTCGCCGTTCAGCGCGCCGAGCGCGCTCACCCGCACCACCGGCAGATCGTCGCCCGGGAACTGATAGCTCTTGAGCAGCTCGCGAACTTCGAGCTCCACCAGTTCGAGCAGTTCCGGATCGTCCACCATGTCCACTTTGTTCAGCGCCACCACGATGTACGGCACGCCCACCTGGCGGGCGAGCAGGATGTGCTCGCGCGTCTGCGGCATCGGTCCGTCGGTCGCCGCCACCACCAGAATCGCGCCGTCCATCTGCGCCGCGCCCGTGATCATGTTCTTGATGTAGTCGGCGTGGCCCGGGCAATCCACGTGCGCGTAGTGCCGGTTGGCCGTCTCGTACTCCACGTGCGCCACGGCGATCGTGATTCCGCGCGCCTTCTCTTCCGGCGCGTTGTCGATGGAATCGAAGCTCCGGAACTTCACCTTCGGATTGTGCTTGGCCAGCGTCTTGGTGATGGCCGCCGTCAGCGTCGTCTTGCCGTGATCGATGTGGCCGATGGTGCCGATGTTGACATGCGGCTTGGAACGATCAAATTTCTCTTTCGCCATGTGAACTTGAATCTCCTATCGAAGAAACGATTCCCTTTATTTCGCTACCTTATTTCGCTACCTTGCCCTGCACCCGGGTGATGATCTCATCCGCGATGCTCTTCGGCACTTCTTCGTACTGCCCGAAGTGCATGGTGAAACTGCCGCGGCCCTGGGTACGGGACCGCATATCGGTGGCATAGCCGAACATCTCGCTCAGCGGAACCATCGCCTTCACCAGGTGAGTGGTGCCGCGAATCTCGGTCCCTTCGAGCCGTCCGCGCCGTGAAATCAGGTCGCCGTTGATCGAGCCCATGAACTCCTCGGGCACCACAACTTCAACCCGCATGACCGGTTCGAGCAGGACGGGCCTGGCCTTGCGCGCCGCTTCCTTGAAACAGATGGACGCACAGATCTTGAACGCCATTTCCGACGAGTCCACTTCGTGATAGGCCCCGTCGAACACCGCCACCTTCACGTCCACCATCTGATAGCCGGCGAGCACGCCGCCTTCGAGCGCCTCGACCACACCTTTTTCAACGGCCGGAATGAATTCGCGCGGAATCGAGCCGCCGACAATGTCGTTCTCGAACTCGTAGCCTTTGGCCGGGTTCGGCTCGACGCGCAGTTTGCAACGCGCGTACTGGCCGCTGCCGCCGGTCTGCTTCTTGTGCGTGTAATCGAATTCGGCCAGCTGCCGGATGGTTTCGCGATACGCCACCTGCGGCTTGCCGACGTTGGCGCCGACGCCGAATTCGCGCTGCATGCGGTCGACGATGATTTCGAGGTGCAACTCGCCCATGCCGGCCAGAATCGTCTGCCCGGTCTCGGGGTCGGTTGAAACCCGCAGCGTCGGATCTTCCTGAACCAGCTTGGCGATGGCCATGCCGAGCTTTTCCTGGTCGGCCTTGGTTTTGGGCTCGATGGCGAGCTGAATGACGGGCTCGGGGAAATCGATCGACTCGAGCGTCACCGGCGACTTTTCGTCGCAAATCGTGTCGCCCGTGACCACGTTCTTCAAACCCACCGCCGCGCAGATGTCGCCGGCGAGGATCTCGGTGATTTCCTCGCGCTTGTTGGCGTGCATCTTCACCAGGCGGCCGACGCGCTCCTTCCGGCCTTTGGTGACGTTATAAACCGACTCCCCGGCGTTCAGCTTGCCCGAGTAGACCCGGATGAAGGCCAACTGGCCCACAAAGGGGTCGGTCATGATCTTGAAGACCAGCGCCGCGAACGGGCCGTTATCCTCGGGCTTGCGCTCGAGTTCCTGCTCGGGATGATCCGGGTGCGAGCCCTTTACCGCGGGCACTTCGATCGGCGACGGCAGAAAATCCACCACCGCGTCGAGCATGTTCTGCACGCCCTTGTTCTTGAACGCCGATCCGCAGATCACGGGGAAGATCTTCTGGGCGATGGTCGCTTTGCGCAGACCCGCCATGATCTCTTCCTCGCTCACCGCCTTGCCCTCGACGAATTTCTCAAACAGCTTGTCGTCGAACTCGCTCACCGCCTCGATCATCTGCTCGCGGTACTGCTTGGCCTTGTCGAGCAGGTCGGCCGGGATCTCGACATCGTCGTACTTGGCGCCGAGCGTCTCATCCCGCCAGATGCGCGCCCGCATCTTGACGAGGTCGATCACGCCCTTGAACTGATCTTCGGCGCCGACCGGGATCTGCACCGGCACCGGACGCGCGTTCAGCCGCTCGACGATGGTGTCGACGGCATGATAGAAATCCGCGCCCATGCGGTCCATTTTGTTGATGAAGCAGATGCGCGGGACTTCGTACTTGTCGGCCTGGCGCCACACGGTTTCCGACTGAGCCTCGACCCCCGTGACGGCCGAAAACACAGCGACCGCACCGTCGAGCACGCGAAGCGAACGTTCCACTTCAGCGGTGAAATCGACGTGACCGGGAGTGTCGATGATGTTGATGTGAATGTCGCGCCATTCGCAGGTGGTGGCGGCGGAGGTGATAGTGATGCCGCGTTCCTGCTCCTGCGCCATCCAGTCCATCGTCGCGGTGCCTTCGTGGACCTCGCCAATCTTATGAGTACGGCCTGTGTAATAGAGGATGCGCTCCGTGGCTGTCTCTTATACACATCTAGATGTGTATAAGAGACAGCCGTGACCGTGCCGGCGCCCACCGTGCGGCCGCCTTCGCGAATCGCAAAACGCAGTCCCTTGTCCATGGCGATCGGCGTGATGAGCTCCACTTCGNAGTCCATCGTCGCGGTGCCTTCGTGGACCTCGCCAATCTTATGAGTACGGCCTGTGTAATAGAGGATGCGTTCCGTGGTGGTCGTCTTACCGGCATCGATGTGGGCCATGATGCCGATGTTTCTCATTTTTTCGAGAGGTACCGTGCGTGGCATAACTGCTCTTTTTTAAGATCTCCTCCGACCCTTGCCTACCACCGGTAATGAGCGAAAGCCTTGTTGGCCTCGGCCATGCGGTGGACATCGTCCTTCTTCTTAATCGCGCCGCCTCGCATGTTGGCGGCGTCGTTCAGCTCGTTGGCGAGCTTTTCCGACATTCCCTTTTCCGGACGGCTGCGCGCGTTGCCGATGATCCAGCGCAGCGCGAGGCTGGTCCGCCGGTTCTGCGGAACTTCGACCGGCACCTGGTAGTTCGCGCCGCCTACTCGCCGCGTCTTCACTTCGAGCAGCGGCTTAGCGTTTTCCACAGCCTTCTTGAAAAGCTTGAGCGGATCGTCGCCGCTGCGCTCCTTCAACAGATCCATCGCGCCGTAGAAAATATTCTGCGCCGTGCTCTTTTTGCCGTCCCACATCATCGAGTTGACGAATTTTTCCGCCAGCGTCGAGTTGTACACGGGGTCGGCCACGATTTCCCGCTGTTCCGGTCTGCGTCTGCGTGCCATGCGATCTCCTTACTTTCCGCCGCCCTTAGGCCGCTTGGCGCCGTACTTCGAACGGCTCTGCTGCCTTCCGCTCACGCCCGCCGCGTCGAGAGTCCCGCGGACCACGTGATAGCGCACACCCGGCAAGTCCTTGACACGGCCGCCGCGAATGAGCACGATCGAGTGCTCCTGCAGGTTGTGCCCGACTCCGGGAATGTAGGTGGTTACCTCGATTCCGTTGGTCAAACGGACACGGGCCACTTTCCGCAAAGCCGAATTCGGCTTCTTCGGCGTCGTCGTGTATACGCGAGTGCAAACTCCGCGGCGCTGCGGACACGCCTGCAATGCCGGGCTGGCCGTCTTGTACCGTGGCGGTTTCCGCCCTTTTCGCACGAGTTGATTAAACGTCGGCACGAACTTCCTTCCTGAACTTGTAAATGCCAGTGATCCTTGTAAAGGACCCGTCTACGGGCGGCATATGCGGCTTTTGGAACCGCTCGTCGCACACCCAAACAGATAAGTGCCCGGAGGCACCAGATTGCGAGGAACTACCTTTCGGACTGGTCCATGCCCTGATCCGGCGTAACCGTCAGAGCAGCGGGACTGGCCCATGGCCGGTCCACCCTTCGGGCGGAGGTAGCACACGAGCAGAAAGCTGACTCGCCAAACCTTCTAAGAATACAAAATCGTCATTTGGCTGTCAAGTTGCACCGGGAAACCATCCACCACTCGCGGCTGGAGTGCTTTTCGAAGCTCGGCCTAGTGAACCCAGACCGCATAAACCAGGATACACAAGGCTCCGCCCACGATCGCAGCGGCCAGGCCTGAAAACCGGCGTTTCTGAAGAAAAAGCAGCAGCACGATGCCGCTGGCCGACACCAGAGTCATCAGGACGGCGCAGATGTCGATCAGCAGTCCCCAAGCCGCGCCGCTGTCCCGCCCTTTGTGCAGATCGTTCAGGACGGCGGCGAGTCCCATACGGGTTTCGGTCAGGTCGTAGGCGCCGGTCGAACGGTCGGCGAAGACGGTGGCTTCATAGCCGGGTCCCTTGAATGCGAGCGACAGTTGCGCGTCGTCGGCACGGAAGTCGGCCACGGATCCGGAAAGCTTATGACGTGCGCGGAGATACTCGACGATTTCGAGCCGGGCGGGATCGCCTTTCAACCAAGCCGCGTTCAGCGCACCCTTCACCTGAGTGGTCCGCTGCTGTCCGGCGAACCACTGCGGATGGTTCAAGGTCAACCCGGTCACGGCGAAGAAGAACAGGATGACGAAGCTGACCATCGACAGATAGACGTGCAGCCAGCGCGACCACTGCGCCAGGCCACGTTTCCAGGCGGGCGAGCGTTCCACGGCAGGACGGGCAGGAACCACGCGCGCGCCGCCGTTACTCTTCTCCGCGCCGCCGTTACTCTTTTCAATGAGCGGCTTTGCGAAAGTCGATGGACGCACTCGAAATCTCCTGGTTGCCCGGCAGCTGGAACTGCTTGGCCTTGTCGTCGAACTCAAGCTCCTGCCGCATCAACTGGTAGGTACCGTGCTCGCGCGCGGCCTCGATCAGGACCGTGTATTTGCCCGGCTTCACGACTTTACCCTGTTGATCCTTGCCGTCCCACGTCAGCGTGTACTTCCCGGATGGCCGCGTGGCGCTGGCGACAGAGGCGACAATCTCCTGGCCTTCGGCCATGGCCCGCATCCGGTCGTCGCGGTACCAGCTGCGCAGGTCGGGCAGCCAGCGGTCCTTTTGAAACCAGAGGGCGAGGGTGCGCACCGGAAACCGGTCCGAGTCCTCAATCCACACAGCGACGTACGGGCGGCGGGCCATGCCGCCCGGCTGCGCGAGTTCAAACGACACCGTCAACTCCATGGCGGCAGCCGGAACCGCCGCGGCGCCCGCGCCTTTCGCATCCACCGTCGACGGCGGCGCCGCCGCGCGATAGCGTCCCCATCCAGGACTCTCGATTCGCTCGCCGCTCTCGAGCACGAGCAGGTACTCCGCGCCGGGGACCGAAGCCGCGACGTGCTCGCTTTCCTCGGGCCGCAATACGCAGAAGGCGGTCGCCATCGCACCGGCCGCGGAGGGATCGGCGGCAATCACGGTCGCGCTGAGCACGTGGCCGGCCGAGTCGCCGGTCCGCGGATCGACGATGTGCGAATAATGCCGCCCGCCGATCTCGAATCCGCGGCGGTATCCGCCGCTGGTCGCAACGGCGAGATTCTCAATTCGCAACCGGTCGAGCCGCGGGCCGTTCTCGGCGCCGGCAGATGGATCGGCGATCTCGACCGCCTCGGTCCAGTCGCCGCGGATGACCAGGTCGCCTCCAATGTTCATGACCACGCCGGTCACGCCGGGCGTGGCCAAAGCACGGTCCACGGCGCGATCCATAACGAAGCTCTTGACGAAGGAGTTCATCGCGAGCGGAGCGCCGCTGAGGTGGACGGCCGAATGCGTGGCCGGATCGAGTTGCCAGTGCCGCAGTTTCACGGCGGCCGCCGCCTCGGCTTTTTCCGACGCGTCGGGCAGGCGTCCCTGGGCCGCTGCCTGCTTCCAGACGCGGGTCACGGTTTCCGCCGCGGCATCCAATGCGCCGCCGGTCCGGGCGCGCCATGTATCGAAAGCAGCCAGGACGTCGTAGAGTTCGGGCGAGAGTTTCACAGCCTGGCCGCGAGTGGCAAACCAGCGGCTGAACTCGCTCTGGGGATCCCACGAACTGAGAATGGCGCACAGCCGGGCGATCTCGTCGATCGCGGCCGTTTCGGCTTTCCCGGCCGCCTGCGCGTTTGCGGCCGCAACCTTCATTTCAAACGAGGTGCCCAAGACATTTTCGCGGTTGAACGTCTGAGTTGTAGCGCCTCGTTCGGTAATCGTGGGTGCGCCCTTCAGCGACCACGCCATCAAAATGACACCTGCCGTAACCAGCCAGACCGATTTCATGGATAGAGCCCCTATTCCCGTTCCCGCGGCATCTGGCGGGCCGGTCCGAAGTTGGGCCTCGCTTCTTCCAGGGTGATTTGCCCGTCGCCGTTGGCGTCCAGCTTCTTGAGCGACGCGGGCGCGGCGGCCAGTTCCTCGGCGGAGATGACGCCGTCCCCGTCGGTGTCGAGCGCCGCCAGAATGGGATCGAAGCGCATAAAGCTGCCGCGCGGACCCATTCCTTCGGGCCCTCGCCGCCGGCCTTCGCCTGCTTCCGGGCCCCGTCCGGCGCGGCCCGCTGTGGCTTCCGCCGACTTGCGAATTTCTTCCGGCGTCAGCACTCCGTCCTTGTCGAGGTCCGCGCGGTCGAACAGGCCCTGCATCCGCTCGGGCAGTTCGTCACGGGTCAGCTTACCGTCGCCGTTGCGATCGAAAGCCATCAGCCGCTTCACCATTTCGTCGGCGCTCGGAGCCGCCGCTTCCCCCGAACCTTGGCCGTCGCGCGGGCCCATCTGCGGCCGGACCTCATCCTCGGTCAACCGGCCGTCGCCGTTCTTATCGAGCGTCCTGAGCGCAGCGGTCGCGTTCGCCAGCTCGGCACTTGAGATCACGCCGTCATGATCGGCATCGAGAGCCTGAAAAGCCGGCGATCTCATCATTCGTGGCTGCGCCCACACCGTCCATCCCAGCAGACACGCCAACACCGCGGTTATTCGCATGTACTGTAGGACGACGAAACCGCGCGCCGGTTATGCGCGGGCGGGTTAAGAAGTGTAAAGCCTAGCGCGCGCTAAAGGCGAGCCAGATGAGGAGGCCGACGGCCGCCGGCAGCAGAATCTCGAGCCAGGTGCGCCAGTCGAAGCGCGGCTTGGGAGGTTCCACCTTGGCGCCCAGCGAGGAGGCGATGCGCGAGCGGACGCCGTTCGGCAGGCCCTGAATGGCTTTGACGATTTCCTCGCGCCCGCGCTTGTCGGCAATCAGTATGGTGGCGGCGTTCATGCCATTGGTGGAATCGTGCAGTTTCTTGCGGAGCGCCGGCGGCACTTCCTCGAGAGACTGGAAGACCTCGGTCTTGTCCCCAACCGAGATGAAGATCGTCGAGCTTTTGATCGTCACTCTGTCCATGCCGTGCCTCTCATCCGTTCTGAGCCTTCGTGGGCCGCGCCCCGGCAAGCGCCACTGCCTGTTCCATCGACTGCTCGAGCGTGACCTGGATGAACCCGAGCGCCGCTTTCGAGAGCGCCTTGTCCTTCCTATAGATTAAACCAAGTGTGCGCATCATCGGTTCGGGCGCGAGCGAGACCGCGGCGAGTCTGCCTGCCGCCACCTCCTCCTCGATATGCGAGGCGGCCAGGAACGAAAGGCCGAGCCCGGCCATCACAAACCGCTTCATCATCTCGGTGGAGTCGAGTTCCATCGAAATCGAAACATCGCTTTCCACTTCCTCCATCCACACGTTGATGCGCGCGCGCGTGGTTCCCGATTTGGGCAGCAGCAGCGGCGCGTTCAACAGGTCGCGGCAGGTGGCGGTGCGCCGCGACGCGAGCGGATGATCAGCCGGAACGATCAGTTTGATCTCGTCGGCGTGAACCTTGGCCACCTGCAGTTTCTTTTCTTCGACAGGAAGCTGGGTGATGCCGAAATCGGCCATATTCTCCATCACGGCCTGCACCACGCGGGCGCCGTAACTGCGGTCGACGAGCAGTTGAACGTTGGGAAACTGCTTCTTGTACTCGCTGAAAACGGTGGGCAGCACGTAAATGCAGGTGGCCTCGTTGGCGGCGATGATCAGTTCGCCGCGGGGCGTGCGTTCGAGCTCGTTGATGGAGTCCTGAGCCTGCCGCCGCAGGTCGAGGATCTTTTCGGCGTACTCGGCGAAGATGCGGCCGGCGGCGGTGAGCGCGATCTTGGTCCCCAAGCGGTCGAACAGCGTTGTGTTCAGTTCCTGCTCGAGTTGCCGGACCTGCGCGCTGATGGCCGGCTGCGTGCGGTAAACCGTCTGCGCGGCTTTAGAAAAGCTCTTCAGCCGCACGATCTCGAGGAACGTGTGCAGTTGGTCTAAATCCATTTCGGCAACAGGGCGCTTCGCGTGTTCGGAACGTCATCATTGTAACGCGATCGAGATTGTGACGCGATCGAGAGGTTCATCCGGCGCGCCCGGTGGCGGCGCCTGATTTCAGCCACTCCGCCACGGCGCGAATCTGGCCGTCGAGCGGTTGGTCCTCCCGCCACTCGGGAGCAGCGGCGCGGAGCCTCGCCCGCACGTCTTCAATGGCCGGGCTCGAGCGCAGCGGCGCCAGGCAGTCCAGGGCGCGGGCGGCGGTGATGGCTTCGATGGCGAGAACGTGGCGCGTGTTTTCGACCACCTGTTGCAGCTTCAACGCCGAGGTCATGCCCATGCTGACAAAATCCTCTTTGTTCCCGCTCGTGGTGATCGAGCCCGGACTTGCCGGCGTGGCGAGCACGCGATTTTCCGCCACCAGCGCCGCCGCCGTCACCTGCACCATCATGAAGCCGGACTCGAGCCCGGCGTGGTTGGTGAGAAACGGCGGCAGGTCTTCGTTCAATGCCGGATTCACCAGCCGGTCGATGCGGCGCTCGGAAAGCCCGGCGAGCGCGGTCAGCGCGATCGCCATATAGTCCATCGCAAAGGCCAGCGGCTCGCCGTGGAAATTGCCGCCCGACAGGATCTCGTCGCCGAACACCAGCGGATTGTCGGTGACTGAATTCAATTCAATCGCGAACACGCGCCGGGCCTCGGAGAGCGTGTCGCGCACGGCGCCGTGCACCTGGGGAGCGCAGCGCAGCGAATAGGCATCCTGCACGCGGCGGCAGGTGGCGTGGGACTGGCGGATCTCGCTCCCGTCGAGCCATCGCGCCAGGTTGCGCGCGCTCGCCGATTGCCCGGGATGCGGCCGCGCCTCGTGGATGCGCGGGTCGAAGGCGCGCGGCGTGCCCTTCAATCCGTCGAGGCTCATGGCGCAGGCGAGGTCCGCCGCATCGGCCAGCGTCTCGGCTTCGAGCAGCGCCAGAACGCCCGCGGCGAGCATCGCCTGTGTTCCGTTCACGAGCGAAATGCCTTCTTTGGCGGCAAGCGTCAGCGGCTGAATGCCGGCACGCCGCAGCGCTTCGGCGCCGCTCAGGATTTCGCCGCCGTAGTCGGCCTCACCCTCGCCGATCAGCACCAGCGCCATGTGGGCCAGCGGCGCCAGGTCACCGCTCGCGCCCGCGCTTCCGCGCGACGGCACTCGAGGCGTAACACCCCGGTTGAGCAGGGCGCACAAACGTTCGGCCACCACGGGGCGGATTCCCGAGTTGCCGATGGCGAGCACGTTGGCGCGGATGAGCATCATCGCGCGCACCACGTCGCGCGCGAGCATCGGCCCAACGCCCACCGCGTGCGACCGCACCACGTTGCGTTGCAGATGTTCGAGCTCGGGCGCCGGGATGCGCACATCGGCCAGCAGTCCCACACCCGTGTTCACGGCGTAGACCGGAGCGTCGCCCGCCGCCAGGCGCTCCACTACGGCGCGCGACCCGGTCATCCGCGCCACGGCGGCAGCGCCGATTTCGACCGGCTCTCCCCTTACCGCCACGTCGCGCACCTGCTCAACGGAGAGTCCCGTGCCGCTCAGAGTCACCATACTCGTAGAATATGGCTTCCGGCATATGGAGCGCGTTCCTTTTCTCGCCACTCATTCGGCGGCTGCCTACGAGGCCATCGCCCGGCTTCCCGTCGCCGTGCTGCTCGACAATGTGCGCAGCCTTTACAACGTCGGCTCGTTCTTTCGCACGGCCGACGCGGCGGGCATCGAGAAGCTGTGGTTGTGCGGGATTACAGGCCACCCGCCGAAGAAAGCTCTCGCCAAGACCGCGCTCGGTAGCGAGGAGCGCGTCGCCTGGGAGCACACCTGGAACTCCGCCGCCGCGCTCAGGGGGTTGCGCGAGAGCGGCTACGAAATCGCCGCCGTCGAAACCAGCGCGCATTCGGTGGACCTGTTCGACTGGCAGCCGCGATTTCCGGTCTGCGTGCTGTTCGGCCACGAAGTGGAAGGCATTCAGAAGCCGCTGCTTGAAATGTGCGACTCGCACATCCGCATCCCGATGCTCGGCCTTAAGCATTCGCTGAATGTCGCCACCGCGGGCGGTGTGGTGATTTACGAACTGCTGCGGAAGTACCGCCGGATGATGGAGAATGTGAAATAACCCTATGAAATACGCCATCTGGGCATTCGTCTTGGCCGGCGCCGCGCTGCTCATCGCCGACCCTCCCACCATGTTTCCGCCGGTTCGCGGCACCCATCACATGGTGGGCGCGGCCAACAATCAGGAAGTGGAGGCCGGCTACCGCATGCTCGAAATGGGCGGCAACGCGGTGGACGCGGGCGTGGCGAGCGTGCTCGCGGCCGCGGTAACCGAGCAGAGCCGCTTCGGACTCGGCGGCGAAATGCCGCTCATAGTCAAGATGGCCGGTAAGGAGCCGGTGGTGATCAGCGGAGTGGGCATCGCGCCCAAACTCGCCACCGTCGAGACATACAAGCAGCGGCCCGCCGAGCCCTGGGAGGAAGCGGCGAACAAACCGCTCGTCCCCACGCAGGGCATCAAATCCGCCATCACTCCCGGCGTTTTCGACGGCCTGATGGTGGCCCTTCAGAAGTACGGAACCATGAGCTTCGCGCAAGTGGCCGCGCCCGCCATCGAGTACGCCGACGGGTTCCCGATTGCCGAAGAGTTCGCCGGCATGCTCAGCAACTACAAGCGCATTCTGTCGGATTGGCCGGCGTCGACGAAATTTTTCTATCCGAACGGCACGGTCCCACAGCGCGGGGAAATCGTCCGCATGGCGCCGCTCGCCAACACGCTCCGCGAACTCGTCGCCGCCGAGAAGAAGGCTAAAGG
>BFBZ01001847.1_pt1 | contig 13050 bp, 10 predicted proteins | sample 1888401 | NCBI WGS metagenome assembly BFBZ01 (sample SAMD00112614, study PRJDB3348) | symbiont metagenome | host: Chara braunii | reverse complement strand
GTTGAAGAATAAGGCGACAGACTTCTTCGACTTCAAAAAGATCTTTGTCATTTTATGCATCTCCGTTTTAGTCGGCTCCGCCTTGTATTACTCTACCGGCTATTTTTTGAACACCACTTACAAATTCCTGGACGTGTCCATCAAAGCCTTTCTATTCTTTGGCATACTGGCCTTTATATTCTACAAGCTTCGGTTCATTGATCCAAAGCTAATCCAGTTTGTGACCAGTAAGCTGACCATCCGGAAAAAAAATGTGGAATCATGACCAGGAAAATCCTCATCGTTTCATATTCGCACATTCAAAGCGACCCGCGGGTTATGAGGCAAATCCATGCGCTGCGCGATCATTACAGCATTGAAACTGCAGGCTTAAGTGATTCAGGCATCCCGTCGATCCCGAACCACGTGATCTATACAGCACCGGCTTTTTCGATCCTTCGGAAAATAAAGCGTTTGTTTCTGTTTTTGTTCAGGTTCTATGATGCTTACTACTGGGATGACGGCAAAAAAAACCTGCTGAAACAGTTTTCCGCCCCCCCCTACGATCTGGTTATTGCGAACGATATATATACACTTCCTCTGGCGATTCAACTAGCCCGAAATCCGCAGAAAGTTTATTTTGATGCGCACGAATACCATCCGTTGGAATTTGAAGATCTTCTTTTCTGGAAGTTGTTTTATGCGCCTTATAACCGTTTTCTTTGCCGCAAATACATTCCGATGACCGGCGCCTTTTCCACTGTATCAGAAAGCATTGCTCAAAAATATGAGCAGTTTACAGGCAAGAAACCGCTGGTTATCACAAACGCCACGGCTTATTACGATCTCTTGCCTACTCCGGTGAAGCCGGACGCCATCCGTCTTGTTCATCACGGAGGGGCCATCCGCTCGCGCAAGATCGAGCGTATGATCGAGGTGGCGGCACTCCTGGATGAACGTTTCCAGGTCGACCTGATGCTGCTTTCCAAAGACCCCGCTTACCTTCAATTTTTGAAAAACAAGGCAGGACAAAATCCCCGGATCCGGTTTATTGATCCGGTTCCTACGCACGAAATCGCAACGTTTACAAATCAATATGATCTTGGCTTGTTTCTTCTGCCACCTACGAATTTGAATTATCTGAATGCTCTACCGAATAAACTGTTTGAGTTTGTACAGGCACGCCTGGGAATTATCATTTCTCCAAACCATGAGATGGCGAGGTTTGTAGATCATTACACGCTCGGGCGGATCAGCCCGGACTACACTGCCTCCTCCATGGCCCGGATCATCAATGCCTTGAGTACCGAAGAAATTGAAACATTTAAACAGAACTCACACCGGATTGCGCGGATGGAATCTTCGGAAAACAATACAAAAAAAATAAATGAAATCATTACTGGACTATTGCAGAATAGCCATTAATTTTATTCTTATAAACCCTTAATTATGTGCGGAATTGCTGGCATTTTCTCTTTTAGAGCACCTGTAGAGATCAGCAGAATAAAAAAAATGACAGACAGCATCCTTCACCGGGGTCCTGATGCTGAAGGTCACTGGGTTGACCCTGAGCAGAAGATCGGTTTTGGGCATCGCCGGTTGTCTATTCTTGACCTGAGTCCCGGAGGAGCCCAGCCCATGCACTATGCCGATGGCCGCTATACCATTACGTTTAATGGAGAGATTTATAATTACATCGAATTAAAAAAGCAATTGGTTTCGGCTGGCTATACGTTCCGATCTGAAAGCGACACGGAAATTCTGATGGCCATGTACCATCAGCGCCGGGAAGCCATGCTGAAAGACCTCGACGGCATGTTCGCCTTTGCCATCTGGGACAATCAGGAGAAACGCCTGTTCTGTGCCCGCGACCGCTTTGGTGAAAAACCTTTCTTTTATTCTCACACGGCTCACGCTTTTCTGTTTGCCTCAGAGATAAAAGCACTGCTGGCGGCGGGAATAAATTCCGAAAAAAACAACAGAAAGATCTACAATTACCTTTTGTTTACATCGATCGAAGACTCGGATCACAAATCGGAAACGTTTTTCAGAGATGTACAGCAGCTCGAATCATCTCATTACCTTGTGGTGGAACAAAATGGTACGATCCATAAACACAGGTACTGGGATATCGATCTGTCGCAACGGACAACACTGAGCGAAAGCGAAAGCTCCGAGAGATTCCTGGAATTATTAAAAACCTCCGTGGAAAGGCGGCTGAGAAGCGACGTTCCGGTGGGCAGTAGTTTGTCAGGGGGGCTCGATTCCTCTTCTATCGTGATGCTGATCGATCAGCTGAAGCAAGGCGGACAAACCCAGAAGACGTTTTCTGCCAGGTTTGAAGGTTATGTGAAAGACGAAGGCAAGTACATGAATATGGTGATCGAAAAAACAAACGTGGAACCACACTTTGTATTTCCGGACCTGTCGGGTACATTTCAAAAATTCGAAAAGATCCTTTACCATCAGGAGGCACCGATTGGCAGCTCCAGTATTCTGGCCCAGTTTGAGGTGATGAAGCTGGCAAAAGACAATCACATTAAGGTGTTATTGGATGGACAGGGTGCTGATGAAGTGCTCTCGGGGTATGAGCCTTACTGGAATACATATTTCATGCAACTCTATCGTCAGGACAGGAAGTTACTGACCGCAGAAGAGCAGGCTTATAGCGCGCTCCGGAATTTGCCCCCTTATGTGCACGATACACCGTTCAAAGTAAAAGCCTATTCCCCTAATTTTTACACCACGCTGGGGAATCTGCAACGAAAGTTCATTCCGGCTAATTCATCTTATTTTCTTGGCATTCACCCCAACATTGCGAAGAAGTTCAAATTTGATTCGAACCCTCTTCAGAAATTCAACGACCTGAGAAAGCATTTGTACTATTCAACCATGGAAAAAGGCTTGAATGATCTGCTGCGTTATTCTGATCGAAATGCCATGGCGAATTCCGTAGAAGTACGGCTTCCATTTTTATACCATGAGCTGGTCGAGTTTATCTTTTCGCTCCCCAATGAGTTTTTACTTCAGAATGGCTGGACAAAGCACATTCTCAGAAACAGCATGAAACAGATACTGCCGGCAGAAATCACCTGGCGAAAAGACAAAATAGGCTACGAGCCACCGCAACAGGAGTGGATGGAATCCGCCCTGTATAAAGACTACCTTCAAACCGCGATCGATTTCCTGAAAAAGGAGGGCATTATTGCGCGAGAGAACAGTAGCCTGCATTGGAATTACATATCGCTATATGCTTTCTACAAAGCATTCAACTAAATGAGCAGGCAGGAAAAGAAAATATTATTTGCTGCCGTGGATATTGGCTACAGAATTGAGCTCTACAGTCAGTTCATCCGCAAACATTTGCCGGGTGTATTGAAAGCCGAATCTCTTTCCATCTACATTCTCCCCTCTGATCATTACAAAACCTCGTATACCTACGAGTACCATTTTCAAAACAGATCGGTCTTGTACCGCTGGTACCGGTCATTACTCAATTTCTGCACCTGCCTGTTCCGTTACGATATTTTTCATTTCATCTCCGGCGAAACCCTACTACCCCGTAAGCTCCGCCGCCTGGAGCTATGGACATATAAGCTCTTTGGCAAGCGGGTAGTGATGCAATTTGTAGGTGCAGATATCCGCAGTCCCGAATACATTACCTGGAAAGACAAACACATGGCTGCTTACCTGGATGGCAAAACGGATTTTCCGAAAACCAAACCCTGGCAGAATAAATTGATCCGGGATGCTGTGAAATATGCGGACTATATCTTAGTATCCACCCCAGACCTGTTGGAGCTTATTCCAAAGGCACATTATTTTCCGGTGGTGATCGATCTCGAAAAGTTTGAGCGCGAGTTGCAGGCTCATCCACCGGCAAACAACCCTGCTACCCCCGCCGTTACAATTCTGCACTGCCCGTCGAATGTGCAGGTGAAAGGCACGGAATATATTCACGACATTCTGAAACGGGTCGCCTTGAATTTTCCCGATACGGTTCATCTGATCCTTCCTGCAGAGCAAAGAAAAAAAGGCGCAACAAACTATGCGTCCACGCGCTATGATCTATTCAAGCTATACCAGGAAGCGGATATCATTATAGACCAGATGATCATTGGCTGGTATGGCTTACAAAGCATTGAAGGCCTGATTGCCGGCAAGGAAGTGGTGTGCTACATCGATTCTAAGCTCGATAAATACCTCTATCCCGATACGCCGATCCGGTCGGCCGACATCAACACGCTTGAAAAAACAATTACCGACCTCATTCAGTTGCGGTTAACCCAAAAAACCAATCCATCTGCCGGGGATCATCAGGCCTGGGTAAAAACGCATTATACCATTGAACAAAACCACCGGGAGCTTCTGAATGCCTGGGGCGTTGATAAAACCATTTTATGAAAGCAGGGCGCATCATACGTGCATTCGTAAAGGCATGCGGGGCAGACCGCCTGCTTCCGGTGTTGACACAGCAGAAAGATGTGAGTTCATGGATGGGGAAGCTCACACCTGAAAACATTCAATACCGGTCGGGAACCACCCGGCATGCCACCAGGCAGGGCCTTCATTATGAGCTCGACATTTCCGATTACCAGGAATGGCTGATCTACTACGGCTTTACCAACGATACGCCTATGACTCTGCCTGATCTGATAAAACCAGATGATCACATCATGGACATCGGCGCCAATATTGGTCAGACCAGTCTAAAGCTCTCCAAAAAAATTTCAGACAAGGGCTGTATCTGGGCTTTTGAACCAAGCAGTATTAATTTTAAAAAATGCCAGAGAAATTTCCAGCTCAATTCCCTTCAGAATGTCCATGTGTTTCATACCGGCGTTGGTGCGGGTCCTCAGAAAGCGTTTATCAGTTCTTCGAATAGTCACCACCGGGGAAGCAGTCATGTAAGCCATGAGCAATCGGAGTTTACAGAAGAGATCACCATTATTGCTCTCGACGATTTTGTAAAAGAACAGAACTGCCGCGTCGATCTCATCAAGATTGATGTGGAAGGCTACGAAAGCGAAGTGATTAAAGGCGCCGAAAAAACGCTTCGGGAACAAAAGCCTGTTTTGTTTATGGAGGTAGACGATTCGATGCTTCGCTCCCAAAATAGCAGTGCCAAAGATCTGATCGCCCAGCTCCACTGCCTGAACTACCAGGTGTTCAAAGACGGTACAAAAACGATCCTGAGCGGCGAAGAGGATCTCAACAATTGCCACATGGATATTTATGCCCTGCCTGTTACAACACCTTGAAACAAAAAATCACATATATTATTTCCAATGTCAGCAAAGCCATCGCCTTTGAGTGGATTGCCGACAGGATCGACCGGGCCAGGATTGAGCTGCAGTTCATTTTATTGAACCCCGGCCCTTCATATCTGGAAGAATACCTTCATTCCAAAGGCTTCCGGGTGGATCGCATTCTGTACACCGGCAAAAAACAAATGCCACTCGCTATTTTAAAATGCAGCCGCATTCTGAAAAAAACAAAACCGGACATTGTTCACTGCCACCTGATCGATGCCAATATGGTGGGCTTAACTGCCGCGAAACTGTGTGGTATTAAACAACGCCTGTATACCCGTCACCATGCCACATTTCATCATGAGTATTTTCCGCATGCTGTCAAATGGGATCGGTATTGTAACAAACTTGCCACTCACATCATTGCCATCTCTGAAAATGTCAGGCAGGTTCTCATGCAACAGGAACAGGTACCTGCTCAAAAGATCACCACGATCTACCATGGCTTTGACCTGGCATCTTTCAGGCAGATAGACCCTGAAAAAATACGAACGCTTGGTGCTGCTTATAATCCAGGGTCACGCTCACCGGTAATTGGTGTGATCTCGCGATTCATTGAATTGAAAGGCGTTCAGTATATCATTCCGGCATTTCAGCGTTTGCTCCTGGATTATCCCAATGCCTTATTACTCCTGTTCAATGCCAAAGGAGATTATGAAACAACGTTGAACGCTATGCTGAAAGCCCTTCCGGAAGAGTCGTATAAAAAGATCCCTTTCGAAAATGACATCGTTTCCTTGTACCATCTGTTCGATGTGTTTGTTCACGTACCTGTCAATGCCAAAATAGAAGCCTTTGGACAAACCTATATCGAATGCCTGGCATCCGGCGTTCCGCTCATTGCCACAAAATCAGGGATCGGAACTGAGATCCTGCAGCATAAACAAAATTCATGGATCGTGGATTACCGGGATGCCAACGAAATCTACGAAGCCCTGAAAGGATTGCTTGCCGATCAGAATCTCAAAAACCAAATGATCGATCAGGGCTTTCGTACCGTGCAGGAAAATTTTGCCATTGAAACCATGATAAAAAAATTAGAAAGCCTATATTTACAGTAATGCTATTCAGTATTATCATTCCCACATACAACCGTGCCAATTTTATCAAGAGCACGGTCTATAGCATTCTGATGCAGACCTATGCCAATTTCGAAATTATTATTGTAGACGACGGCAGTACGGATAATACCAGGGAGGTGATCGAAGAGATCAAAGATCACCGGATTCATTATTACCTGAAAGCCAATGAAGAGCGCGCCATTGCCAGGAATTTTGGGACCTCCAAAGCCAAGGGCGATTATATTACGTTTCTGGATTCGGATGATTTTCTCATGCCGAATATGCTGAATGAAGCCTTGAAGGAATGCCGGAAGACCGGCCAGCCCGAATGGTTTCATATCCGGTATAAGATCACCGATGAGAACGATGTGACGATCGCTGAGAAAGAGATCTATAAAAAAAACACAGACCCCAACAAGCGCTTGTTCTATGAAGGTAATTTTCTGAGTTGTATTGGCGTTTTTCTTCGTAAAGACATTGCCCTTCAAAATCAATTCAATACCGACAGGCGATTGATCCTGTCTGAAGACCATGAGCTCTGGCTCAGGCTGGCCGTAAAATACCCGCTTCACATCAACGATGTTGTATGTGCCAAGCTCATACAGCATAATACACGAAGCGTGCTTCATGTGGATTTTGAGTCGCTGGTCTTGTGCAAGGAAGTGTCGATGCAACTTGTTTTCCAGAATGAAGAAACCAATAACTACATTAAAGGGCATGAAGGAAAATTTATTTCGAGTGCCTACAGTTATCTCTCTCTTCACCTGGCCTTAAGCGGCAAGTATAAAAAGCAATGTGTGGTTTATGCTCTGAAATCCGTCAAATACAATTTCAGTTATCTTTTCACAAGACGTTTTATAGCAACTGTTAAAAACCTTTTATTTACCTATCACACATGTGCGGCATAAGTGGATATTTCAGTTCTGACAACTTCTTCGATGAGCGTGATCTGCAGATCATGGTTTCCGCACAAAACCACCGCGGCCCCGACAGTAATGGCATCTTTCAGCATAGCCGGGTTGGCCTCGGCCACAATCGCCTGAGCATTATTGACCTTTCGGAGCGTGGTGCACAACCCATGCTGTCGTCTGATGGCAGATATATTATTGTATACAACGGCGAGGTCTATAACTACAATGAGATTGCCGCCGAGCTCAAAAGCAATTTCCCCAATGCCTTTCATCTGCACTCCGCCACAGATACAGAGGTGATCCTGCAGGCCTTTGCATTTTACGGGCTCGACTTTGTCGAAAAGCTCAATGGCATGTTTGCCATCAGCATTTACGACAAGCAGGAAGAAGTTCTTTATCTTTTCAGGGATCGGATCGGGATTAAGCCGCTTTACTATTATTGGGATTCCAAAAACTTTGCCTTTGCCTCTGAGATCAAAGCTTTAAAGAAGCTCTCCAAGCTACAGCTCAGGGTCAATTACAGCGTTATTCCGCAATATTTCAGCCTTGGCTATATTCCGGCACCCTACAGTATTTATGAGAATTGCTACAAACTGGAAGCCGGTCATTATCTTAAAATATCGAAAACGGAGTTCGAGAAAAAACCATTCTGGAAGCTCTCGGGTTGTTTCGAGCAACATCCGATTCAAAACGAGAAACAGGCTCTGGTGCTGGTATCCGACCTCATTGCCAGCTCTGTGCAATACCAGCTCAAAAGCGATGTGCCCTATGGTGTGTTCCTCAGCGGCGGCATCGATTCGAGCCTGGTAACCGCCAACGCTGTGAAGCTGGCCGGCACAAAGATCAACACATTTTCCATCGGCTTCGAAAACCAGAAGTTCAATGAAGCCGTGCACGCAAAAAAGATCGCCGCCTACCTCGACACCAATCACCACGAATTTACGGTGACCGTGAACGATGCCATCGACGCGCTCGACGACTACATGGAAGCCTACGGTGAGCCCTTCGCCGATTCGTCGGGCATTCCTACGCTGATGGTATCGAAGCTGGCCCGGAAATATGTTACCGTGACCCTTTCGGGCGAAGGTGGAGATGAGCTGTTCCACGGCTATGGCAGCTATACCTGGGCCCGGCGACTCCAAAACCCGCTGATATATCACAACCGGTTTCTCATTTCGAAGCTCCTCAAAAGATCTTCTTCTCCAAGGAATAAACGTGCAGCTGAGATGTTCTCCTTAAACAACAAGGATAATATCCGCTCACATATTTTCTCGCAGGAACAATATTTCTTCTCCTCTTCAGAGATCAACAACCTGCTTGTAAAACGTTACCTTTCTACGCCTCTGCTCGATGAAATTCTGAAATATACCGATGAGACGTTTCAGATCTTTGAACAGGAGGTGAATCCGAAACGCCTGTTCACACCACAGGAACGCCAGGCACTTTACGACCTGCAGTTTTATCTGCCCGACAATTTATTAGTGAAAGTAGACCGTGCCAGCATGCACCATTCTCTCGAAACACGCGTTCCTTTCCTGGATCATCGGATCATTGAGCAGGCGATCAACATTCATAGCAATCTCAAAAACAATCCAACCTCCAAATATATTCTAAAGGAGATCTTATATCAGTATATTCCACGTGAGTATTTCAACCGGCCGAAGCAAGGCTTTTCCATTCCGCTCAAGTTATGGCTGAAAAAAGAGATGCATTTTTTAATAGAAGATTACCTGAGCGAAACACTTGTGAAAAATACCGCCATCGTGGATTACGACATGGTCAAAACGCTGATCTCGCGATTCAAAAATGGTGAAGAATACCTGTTCCAGCGCCTATGGCTGCTCATCAATCTGCACCGCTGGTACGCTAAAAACGTAGCCTGACCCCGCTTTTCTTTTCGTATAAATGTCGCAGGATGAATAGTCCCGCCACAAAGAATGGCAGCTCCGGGATGCGCAGCCGCACCAATGATCCGAAGTTGGCCACGGTGAGCCCTACCGAAAAGGCAAAGAAAAGAGAGAACATCATGGCAAACAGCAGCATGGGGTTGATCCTGATGAGCCCGAAGAACCCGATCACCCTGAGCCTGATAAGCAGGAAAACAGTGAGTATCAGGAGGTAGGTATTTTCGAGGGATGACACCAGCATCACGGCATTCCTCACATCCCAGATGCCGGGCCTGAAAATACCGGCGAAGATGGCCGAAGGTGATTTCGCGATGATACTGCCAATATCAGAATCAAAGCTGCCGATATCGAAGGTCTTACCGCCGTAATAGTCTGCCTTCATATCCTTCTGCACGGTCACGGCGCGCTCGAGCACCGTATCCACTTTATACAGGCCAAGCGAATCGCCCATCTGGTACAGGGCAAAGTATCCTCCCGTACAGCCGGCGAGCAGCAGCAGGGGCGCCGCGATCATCCGCAGCGTAGAGTTCTGGATCTTCTTGATCTGCTGGTTGCTCAGCCAGAAAATACTGCCGGGCAGCAGCGCAAAGAAAATGTATGGCTTGATGGACAGGATCACGAACGAGGAAATCAGGAACTGGACAATGAAAACGGTTTTCCATTGTTTTTTGATAAAGAAAAAATAGAACGAATAGGTAAACCAGCCCACGGCCGATAAGGTAAAAGAATCCTTCATCAGCCCCGAGCCCCAGAACACGCAGGAGGGCACAAACAGGATGGCAATGGCCAGCTGTTTTTTAAGCTCAGGGAACTCCTGCAGAAAGGTCTGGTAGAGCTTCCAGATGCCTGTGTAGGTAATGGTGGCGGTGAGGATAGCGCAGGTAAAATAGGATTTGAAGCTGAATGCCATGATGGGGATGAGAAGCCTCACCACAAAAAAAGAGTTCTGGTCTTTATGAGAATAAACAGGATAACCTGTGCTCTCGTTGAAGCATTGTTCCATATTCACCCGCATCGGGCTGCCAAGCCAGCCCTCCAGGAAACGGTCGAAATTGGTCGGCGCCAGGTTCACGTAAGATACCGCCGTTTGGTAGTAATTGATCGTATCGCCGCCCTTGTAGTAGTAGTAGTATACTAGCCCCAGCGCGATGGCGCCGATCATTTTGACAATAAGGCCCGGGATAAAATACCTGTACTCATCTTGCGTTTGGATATACCGCCGCTTAATATAATAGGCAATGAAGAGGATCAGCAAAACATATATCGGCGTGAGCAGGCAATCGAATATATCAAGGTCTTGCATTGAATGATATAAAAATACTAATTTTACCCTGATATGCCGGCCCTCCAAACATTTTTGTTCGTGTCTCTCGATGGCATGACCGATCCCCTGGGGCAATCACAGGTGCTGCCATACCTGGTGGGGCTGGCAAACAAAGGTTACAACCTCGAGATCATCAGCTGCGAAAAGCAGCACCACTTCGACACCACGCAGCACAGTATCCATAGCCTTCTCGCGCCGCACAATATCCGGTGGCATTACTGCTTTTACAAAAATGCCTGGCCTATCCTGTCGCAAAGCAAAAATTACCTCCGGCTCAAAAAGCTGGTGGAAGCCCGGCTGCGGCATCACCAGGGGCATGTTGTGCTCCACTGCAGGAGCTACCTGCCCGCCATCATCGGGCTCAGGCTCAAACAGCGTTATGGTACACCGTTTATTTTTGACATGCGGGGCTTCTGGGCAGACGAAAGGGTCGATGGCCGCATCTGGAGCAAAAAAAATCTCCTCACGCGCTACCTGTACTACAAGTTCAAACGCCGCGAAAAAAACCTGCTGCAGGAAGCCGACGTGGTGGTATCACTCACACACAAGGCCAAAGCCATCATGTTGTCGTGGGGCCTGGGCATCAGCGACGATAAGATCAAAGTCATTCCCTGCTGCGCAGACCTCGCACATTTTTCGGCAGAAAATCTGCTGCCTGATCGGCTCAAAACCATTACCGGGCAGCTCCCCGACCTGGCCGGGCGCTTTGTGCTATGCTATGTAGGCTCTGTAGGCACCTGGTATATGATCGATGAGATGATGGCTTTTTTCAGTGAGCTGCATCATCTCACGCCCGCCGTTTTCCTTATCATCACCAAAGACAACGAAGCGCTTGTGCAGGCGGCTGCCGAAAAAGCGGGCCTGCCACCCGGCAGCGTCATCGTGAGACCTGCCACCCGGGCGGAAGTACCTTATTACATCAGCCTCTCCCAGCTCTCCGTCTTCTTTATCCGGCCCTCTTTCTCAAAGCAGGCCTCATCTCCTACCAAAATGGGAGAACTGCTGTCGATGGGCGTTCCCATTGTCACCAACAGGGGCATTGGCGATGTGGAGAGCATCCTCGAAGAGGAGCACTGCGGAATCCTGGTAGACGATTTCAGCAAGGAGGGCTACACAAAAGCCGCAGGCATGGCCCTGCAGCAGCTCAATGCCTGCCGCCCCCACACAATCCCAACCGCACGGAAATACTTTTCGCTGGCAGACGGCGTTGAAAAATACCAGGCCATCTACGCATCTTTCCGGGGCAAAATCAAATAAAATTAACGCCAAATTGTTATTTTTATACCTATTCGTATTCCCAGGTAAGATCATCACATGCAAACCATCATCATCACAGGCGGCGCAGGGTATATCGGCTCACATACCATTATCGAGTTTGTTAACCAGACCCCGTATAACATCGTATCCATCGATAACTTTTCAAATGCCTCCGCCCGTTCGTTCGAGCGCATCCGGCAGATCACCGGCAAGGACATTCCCAACATCGCCGTAGACATCTGCGACCTGCCGGCCCTGAAAAAAGCGCTTGAGCCTTACGATAACATCGTGGGAGTAGTTCATTTCGCGGCCTACAAATCGGTTCCAGAATCTGTGGCAGATCCGCTGCTGTATTACCACAACAACCTCGGCTCGCTTGTCAACATCCTTACCGTTTGCAGGGAGCGGCAGATCCCTCATTTCATCTTCTCTTCTTCCTGCTCGGTATATGGCAATGTAGACAAACTGCCTGTTACCGAAAGTACGCCCTTTGCCCATGCCGAATCGCCATACGCCCACACCAAGCAGGTGGGCGAAGACATCGTACGGAATTATACCAGCAGCCAGCCGGCCTCAAGGTCTGTATTACTGCGGTATTTCAACCCCGTAGGCGCGCATCCTACCGGGCTCAACGGCGAGCTGCCACGCAACCGGCCCAACAACCTGGTGCCATTTATCACGCAAACGGCGGCCGGTATCCTGCCTAAGCTCACCGTGTTTGGCAGCGATTACGAGACCCGTGACGGCTCGTGCATCCGCGACTATATTCATGTGAGCGACATTGCCGACGCGCACGTCAGGGCCATGCTGTACCTGCTCAATGGCAACAACAAAACACCCACCACGGTATTTAACCTCGGTACAGGCCATGGCGTAACAGTGCTGGAAGCCATCAACGCGTTTGAAAAAACATCCGGGCAGAAGCTCAATTACGAAATAGGTCCGCGGCGCTCGGGCGACGTGATCTCGATCTATGCCGACAATCATTTCGCGGAACAGGAACTTCGCTGGAAACCAAGATACAACCTTGATGAAATGATGCTGAGCGCCTGGAAATGGCAGCAGCACCTGGCCCACGAATCATAACCCTATTGCAGAATCATATCATGGAAAAACGATTTAAATTCAAAAGCCTGTCGATATACTCATCAGATGAGTGGATGGCCAACTCTTCCAAACGCTACCGCACGGTATTCGATAAGGCAGAGACCACTTACATTCGCTGCGAAATGGCCATTTACAATAAGCTGTTTGACGAGGAAGACTGGCAGGGAAAAGTGTCGCTGAAATGCGTGGAGG
>BFBZ01001846.1_pt1 | contig 13055 bp, 11 predicted proteins | sample 1888401 | NCBI WGS metagenome assembly BFBZ01 (sample SAMD00112614, study PRJDB3348) | symbiont metagenome | host: Chara braunii | reverse complement strand
CCCTGGCCGTAGAGCTGCATCAGCTTGTTGCCCAGGAGATCGAGCGCACGCTTGAGGTCGGACACGTACATCGGCGCGCCGCCGTAGGTGATGAGACGCAACGCGTCGGGGCGCAGGTCCGCGACGCTCCCATGCTCGATCAGGCGCTTCACCATGGTCGGCGCCAGGAAGATGCTGCAGTCGGGCCAGCGGTTCATCAGCTCGACCGTCTCTGGCACCTCGTACTTGCCGCTTTCGGGAAAGACCTGCACGGCACCGCGCCCGACCATCGGGAAGTTCCACAGGCCCGACCCGTGGCTGATCGGTGCGGCATGCACGATCGATCCGCCGGGCGGTGGCCGGTCGGCGTCGGCATAGTAGTTGAGGGTCATCGCCAGCAGGTTGCGATGGGTGAGCGTCGCCCCCTTGGGCCGGCCAGTGGTGCCCGAGGTGTAGAACAGCCAGGCCGGATCCGTCGGCTCCGACGACACCATGGCGCTAGGGTCGCCCACCTCCATGAAGCTGTAGGTGCGCGTGGTGACGTCGACGATCTCCTTGAGCTCGGGCGCTTCGCGGGCGGCCTCGGCGATCGTGTCGGCGAGATCGGGCGTCACGAAGCAGAGCCGGGCACCGGAGTTCTGCAGGATGAAGGCGAACTCTCGGGCATGCAGCTTGGCGTTCATCGGCACCGCGCAGAGACCGGCATGCCAGACCGCGTACATGACCTCGATCGCCTCCACGCAATTGGCCATCGCGAAGGCCACGCGGTCGCCCCTCTTCAGGCCGAAGCGGCCGGTGAGATGGGTGCTCATCACCGACACTTTGCGCCACAGCTCGCGGTAGCCGAGATAGGGTGTGGTGCCCCGCGCCAGGGCGGGCAGGTCACGGAACTCCTGCGCGGAGCCTAGGAGCAGACGGGCGATATTCATGCGGCACAATTCCTCAGGCGCCTGACTATTGCAGGCAGGGCGCCGACCTTGCAATGTGCCCCGCATGCAGGATTTCGATTTCGCCGTCATCGGCGCCGGCATCGCCGGAGTCGCCGCCGCCTATCACCTCGCGCCTCACGCGAAGCTGGTGATTCTCGAGCGCGAGCATGTCGCGGCCTACCACACGACCGGCCGCTCGGCGGCGCTGCATTCGGAGACCTATGGCAGCGCGGAAATCCGCGCCATTACCGTGGCCTCGGGCCGCTTCTACCGCAAGCCGCCGCAGGGCTTCTCCGACCATCCGCTGCTCGCGCCGCGCGGCGCGCTGATCGCCGGCCGCGCCGAGCAGAAGGAGGCGGTGCAGCGGGCGGCCGCCGAATATGCGCGGCTGGTGCCGAGTGTGCGCTGGCTGGAGCCTGCCGAGGCATTGCGCCTGCAGCCCCTGTTCAAACCCGAGCATGTCGGCGGCGGCGCGGTCTACGAGCCCGAGGCCGACGACATGGATGTCGCGGCGATCCACAGCGGCTTCCTGAAGGGCGCGCGCGCCGCGGGCGCCGAGCTGCGGCTCAACGCCGAAGTCGCAGCGATCGAGCGCAAAAGCGGCCGCTGGACGATCCGGCTCGCCAACGGCGAGACGATCGGCGCCGCCAACATCGTGAACGCATCGGGTGCCTGGGCCGACGTGATCGCGCGCCTCGCCGGCGCCAAGCCGGTCGGGCTCGTCCCCAAGCGCCGCACTGCCTTCACCTTCGACGCCCCGCCGGGACTCGAGCTTGCGAAGCTGCCGATGGCCATCGACTTCGACGAGACCTGGTACATCAAGCCGGAAGTCGGCCAGTTCCTCGCCTCGCCCGCCGACGAGACGCCGTCGGAGCCGTGCGACGCGCAGCCCGAGGAACTCGACATCGCCATTGCCGTCGACCGCATCGAGACGGCGACCACGCTTCAGATCCGCCGCATCAAGAACAAATGGGCGGGACTCAGATCCTTCGTCGCCGACAAGAATCTGGTCGCCGGCTACGACCCCAAGGTCGACGGCTTCTTCTGGCTGGCCGGCCAGGGCGGCTATGGCATCCAGACCGGCTATGCCGCCGGCGAGCTCGCCGCCAGCCTCGCCCTGGGCAAGGGCCTGCCGGCCGACGTCGCCGACCTCGGCGTCAAAGAAGCCGCCCTTTCGCCCGCGAGGTTCGCCGCTTAAGGTCGCGTCCGCGACGCCCGCTTGATGGAATTGGTAGACATACGGGACTTAAAATCCCGAGGCCGCAAGGCCGTGCCGGTTCGAGTCCGGCAGCGGGTACCATCTCAAGAGCCATAACTCTCCAGCAGCAGCGCCGATCACTCAGGCTCGATGCCGGCGGCCTTCACCGAGACCTTCCAGGCGGCAATCTGGTCCTTGAGAAAGCTCTGCAGCTCCTCGGGCGTCGACGCCGCCAGCATGAAGCCCTGGTTCGCGATGATGCGGGATACTTCAGGGTCCTTCATCACTTCGGCCAGCTCCTTGTTGAGACGCGCCACGATCTCCTTCGGCATCTTCGCCGGTCCGAACATGCCGCCCCACGAGGTGATCGTGAATTGCGGCAGGCCCGCCTCGTAGATGGTGGGCACATCGGGCAGCATCGGCGAGCGCTCCTTCAAGGTGGTCGCCAAAGCCCGCAGCTTGCCCTCCTTGGTGTGGCTGAGGCCGGTGGTCGGCGTCGCGATCATGAGGTCGATACGCCCCATCAGGAGATCGACCAGCGCCTGCGGCTCGCCCTTGTAAGGCACGTGAACCATGTCGACGCCGGACAGCGCCGCGATCTGCGCCCCACCGACGCTGCCGGTGGCGTTGCCGCTGCCGTAGGACAGCTTGCCGGGGTTGGCCTTGGCATAGGCGATCAGCTCCGCCAGCGTCTTGGCCGGCACGGCCGGGTTGACGTAGAGGAAGAAGGTGAAATAGCCCATCATCGTGATCGGCGTGAGATCCTTCATCGGATCGTAGGGCAGCGACTTGCGCAGCGCGGGGGCGGCCGCCACCGGCGTATTGGAGGCGAAGAACAGCGTGTAGCCGTCAGGTGCTGCCTTGGCGACGTCGCTGGCGGCGATGACGCCATCGGCGCCGGGCTTGTTGTCGACGACGACCGGCTGCCCCAGCCGTTCGGAGAGACGCTTGCCCACAGTCCGGGTCACCACGTCGCTGGTCGTGCCTGGTGTCCCGAAGGTGACCAGCCTGATCGGCCGGTTCGGATAGTCCTGCGCCTCAGCGGGCATCGCGGCCGCGAGAGCCGCAGCCAAAGCGCCCACCAACGCGCTGGCGATCCATGTTTTCATTGTTTTCCTCCCATTGCACTGCTCGACCATCGTGTGCGGCCGTTCGACGTCGCTTTGTTACGAGAGGGGGTCAAACGCCGCCAATATCGAAAGGGCATGGATCGATACCGGGATAGCATTGGGAGGCAGAAGTCCCCTCGCCTACCGTCGCGCCGCTCACGCAAGATGAGCCCGAATAGATGGCGAGGAAGCACATGGATACGCCTGTTCAGTACACCCCTGTCCACTACACCGGTACCGAGCGGCGACCGCGGATCTTTCGTGACGACCTGCTGCAGGGCCGGATCAGCCTCGTCACTGGTGGCAGTTCCGGCATTGGCCTCGGCATCGTGCGCGTCTTCGCCGAGCTCGGCGCGACAGTGATCTTCCTGGGGCGGCGCGAAGACAAGCTCGCCTCGGCCCGTGAGAACCTTCTGCGCGAGGTGCCCTCGGCAAATCTGGAAACGGTCGCGCTCGACGTGCGCCATCATGGCGCCATGCGTGAGGCGGTCGCGAGCATCGTCGAGCGGCACGGCCGCCTCGACATCCTCGTCAACAATGCCGCCGGCAACTTCCACTGCCCGACCGAAGCGCTCTCCGAGAACGGCTGGCGGAGCGTGATCGATATCGACCTGAACGGCACCTTCAACGGCTGCCAGGCGGCGCTCCCGGGGCTCAAGGCCTCGCCCCATGGCGGGCGCATCCTCAACATCACCGTGCCGCAGGCGCTGTCGGGCTGGCCGGGCAGCGCGCACGCCGCCTCGGCCAAGGCCGGCATCCTTTCGCTCACCCGAAGCCTCGCCGTCGAATGGGGCGGCTACGGCATTCGCGTCAACAACGTCCTGCCGGGTCCGATCGCCGGCACCGAAGGTCTGAAGCGGCTCTACGAGGACCGCGGCATCGCCGACCACGAGTACGAGCGCATGGCGATGGGCTGCTTCGGCCTGGTCGACGACATCGCCAATGCCTGCGCTTATCTCGCCTCGCCGGGCGGCGATTTCGTCACGGGATGCGATTTCATGGTCGATGGCGGCCGCTGGCTGAAGCGCGGCTGGGTCTAGCTTCATGAAAGATGGAATCGGCGCCAGAGTCGGGCAAGCAGATCGATTTCTGTCGCGCCGCGAGCTGCAGGCGCGAGCCCGCCAGGCCGCCGGCGGCTTCGCCGGCCTGGGCCTCGGCACCGGCGACACCGTCGCCCTGCTGATGCGCAACGACCTCGCCTTCCTGGAGGCGAGCCTGGCGGCCGCGCATATCGGCGCCTATGCCGTGCCCCTCAACTGGCATGCGACGGCGGCCGACGTCGCCTACATCCTCGAGGACTGCCAAGCCAAGGTGCTGGTCGCCCATGCCGACCTGCTCACCTCCCTCGCGCCCGAGGTTCCGCCGGGTGTTGCCGTCTTCAGCGTGGCGACGCCGCCCGAGCTGATCGCCGCCTATCGGCCCGATCCGCTCACTGCCGTTCCGCGCGCGCCGGCGATCGACTGGGATCGCTGGCTTCAGGCGCAGACGGCCCATGACGGCGCGCCCAAGGCGATGTCGCAGAGTATGCTCTACACCTCGGGCACGACCGGACGGCCTAAGGGCGTCCGTCGGCTCGCGCCCTCACCGGAGCAGCGCCAGCTCATGGCGGAGACGCGCCGCACCGTCTACGGCGTGACGCCCGAAGCGCGGATCCTCCTGCCGGGGCCGCTCTGTCATGGCGCGCCGAACGGTATCGCCCTGAGTGCCGCCGCGACGGCCGAGCTGCTGCTGCTCATGCCCCGCTTCGAGCCCGAGCCGCTGCTGGCGCTGATCGAAGAACACCGCATAGATTGCATCTTCATGGTCCCGACCATGTTCGTCCGCCTGCTCGGCCTGCCGGCCGCCGTACGCGAGCGCTACGATCTCTCCTCGCTGCGCTTCGTCCTGCATGCCGCCGCCCCCTGCCCGGCCGACGTGAAGCGCCGGATGATCGAATGGTGGGGACCGGTGATCAACGAGTTCTATGGCGGCACGGAAACCGGCCCGATCACCTTCTGCAGCTCGCCGGATTGGCTGGCGCGGCCGGGCACGGTCGGCCGCGCCACCGATCGCTGCACCTTGCGCATCCTGGACGACGCCGGCAACGACTGCCCGCCTGGAGTCCCCGGCGAAATCTTCGCGCGGCTCGGCCACTATCCCGACTTCACCTATCACGGCCAGGACGACAAGCGCCGCGAGATCGATCGCGACGGCCTCGTCACTCTGGGCGATGTCGGCTATCGCGACGATGCCGGCTTTCTATTTCTATGCGATCGCAAGCGCGACATGGTGATCATCGGCGGCGCCAACGTCTATCCGGCCGAAATCGAATCGGTGCTGGCCGGCCTGCCCGGCGTGCGGGACTGCGCCGTGTTCGGCGTTCCCGATGCCGAGTACGGCGAGGCGCTGATGGCCCTCGTCGAGCCGTATCCCGAGGCCGCGTTGGACGCCACTGAGATCAGGGCCTTCCTCCGGCAGCGCCTGAGCGGCTTCAAGCTGCCGCGGCATGTAGAGATTCGCAACGACCTGCCGCGACAGGATTCCGGCAAGATCCTGAAACGCCTGCTGCGCGCGCCCTACTGGCAGCAAGCCGGCCGGCAGATCTAGCGGCCGGCGGTTTCCACTCGATGGTGCGATCTGGGACACGGTCTGGTTCGCCCGTGCGTCCTGTGCCAGCCTTGCGCCATGTCGCAGGCCCAACCGCCGTCATGAAGATCACGCAGCTCAGGTACTTCCTGGTCCTTGCCGAGGAGCTTCATTTCATCAAAGCCGCCGCCCGGCTGAACCTCTCCCAGCCGCCGCTCAGCCGGCAGATCCAGGCCCTGGAGCAGGAGCTGGGCTTCGCGCTGTTCGTCCGCGGCCATCAGCGCGTGCGCCTGACCGAGGCCGGCGCCGCCTTCCATCGCGACGTGCAGGAGATGTTCGCGGCTCTCGACCGCGCCGTCACCCATGCCAAGGGTGTCGCCCGCGGCGAGGTCGGCCGGATCGTGCTGGGCATGACGGGCTCGGTTTCTTTCGGGGTCCTGCCCCGCATCCTCGAGCAGTTCCATCGCGAGTTCCCGCAGGTCCGGATGGAGATGCAGCACCTGATCAAGGCGGAGCAGATCGAGGCGCTGGCCGGCGGGAAGATCACCCTGGGCCTCACCCGCTCGCCGGTCCGCGAGCGCGGCATGGCGTCGGAGGCGATCCATCAGGAGCCGTTCATCGTGGCGCTGCACGAGCGCCATCGACTGGCCAAGCTCAAGGTCGTCCCGCTGGAGAAGCTCGAGGGCGACAAGTTCGTGCTCTATCGCGGCAATTCCTCGCCGAGCGTCGCCGATGAGATCATCGATCTCTGCGGCGAGGCCGGATACTATCCGCGGATCGACCAGGACGCGGGCGAGATGCAGACGGCGGTCAGCCTGGTGGCGGCCGGCCTCGGCGTCGCCGTGGTGGCCGACTGCATCCGCAGCCTCCACTTGCCACGCGTCGTCTATCGCCCGCTGACGGTTCGTGGCAGGAAGATCGCCACGCGACTCTACGCGATCTACCGCAAGGACGACCCGAATACCTTCCTCAAGGCGTTTCTGCGTCTTGCGAAGGCCGGTGGGTAGGACGAGCGTGGCTTCTTTGTTCCCGTTGAACGAAGGTACCATTGCGAACTAGCGCTTCTGCTCGTCTTCCATGCAATCCCACATTATACGCTTGACGTAATACGCCATACGTAATACACGAAGATCGTGACCATCCAGTCGTTTGCCTGCCGCGACACCCAAAGCCTTTACGAAGGCGGCAGTCCTCGGCGGTTCCGGTCACTGACAAAGGTCGCAATCCGCAAGCTAACCCTGCTCGACGCAGCGGTTACATTGGACTTCCTGCGCTCACCGCCGGGGAACAGGCTGGAGGCGCTGTCGAGCAATCGTCGCGGTCAGCACAGTATCCGCATCAACGACCAGTGGCGCCTCTGTTTCATCTGGACTGCTGCCGGTCCTGCCAACGTCGAAATCGTCGACTACCATTGAGGAGTATCATGAGCCGCCCCGTCAACCGCATGCCGGCCGTGCATCCCGGCGAGATTCTCGAGGAGGATTTCCTCGTTCCGCTCGGCATGAGTGTCAATGCCCTGGCCATCGCCCTGGCGGTGCCGGCGACGCGTCTGCATGAGATCGTCAAGGGGCGGCGCAGCGTTACCGCCGACACGGCAGCCCGGCTGGCACGCTACTTCGGCGGCGATGCCGAAAGCTGGTTGGCGCTGCAGGCTGCTTATGATCTGAAAACCCTTCCAACCCGCAACGACATCCGAACCAAGATCGTGCCGCGACGGGCCGCCTGAGCAGGTCGCTCAGGAGCAGGCCGTTCTTTCTACTCAGTTGAGCTGGGACGACAGGATCGTCATGGCCCTCTCGGTCACCCGATCCCAGGCGAAGTGCTCGGCCGCGTGGCGAGGACCGTCGATGGCGGCGACGGCGCGGAAGCCCTCGTCATCGACGATGCGATCCATGAGGTCGATCAGATGCTCGACGGCGGGTTCCAGATAATCCCCGACCTCGCCTTCCATTCGGACATTCCGCAGACGACTGTCGATCCTCCAGGCAAAGGCGTCCGCCGTGAAGTCGTCCGTCGCTCCCCCGCCCGTGCAAATGATCGGCACGCCGCATGCGGCCGCTTCGAGAACGGGCAAGTTGAAGCCCTCCGCTCGATACGGCGATACATAGGCATCGGCCGCCTGATAGAGAGCCGACATTTTCGACATCGACAGCGACTCTCCGCCATAGACGAGCCGCCGCACGATCCGGTCGGCCTCGGCACGGGTCAGCGCGTTCAGGGTCTGTTGCAGGAGCTGGCGCGATCGATAGAGGTGGTCTGATCCCTTGAGCACCAGCCATACGTCGCCACGCCGCTCGGCAACCGCTGCAAAGGCCTTCAGCAATGCGTCCATGCCCTTGTTGCCGCTCATGGCGCCGACGCTCATGAAAACGAAACCCGACACGCCGAGCTGGCGTCGCATTTCCGCCCGCACCTCGGGTCGTGGCCGAAAGAGGCTCGGATCGATGCCATGAGGGATCACGGCGATCCGGGCTGCCTCGAACCCCAGCCGCCGAAACCCTTCGGCGGACCAATGCGACGGCGTTGTGATCGAGACCGACGGATCGGCCACTGCCGCTTCCAGTATCGAACGTCCCGCCAGGAACGACTTCGGCACGACGCGGTACTCCGCGGTTCCGAAGACCAAGGTCCTTCCCGTCGGAGCCGGCCTGAGATCGTAGGGGAATCCCAGGCGCCACGTCGCATCCGGCGAGAAGTCCGGCTGGACCTTCTCGATCTCGCGCAGGACGAACGCGTCGCTCTCGCAAAAGAGTCCTGGCTGCTCACGCCAATAGGGGCTGGAGAACGCCAGATCCCGTACGCGCAAGGCGATGTCCTGGCGCCTGGCCAGGGAAAGCAGCTGCCACTGATTGACGACGGCATAGCTATGGCTGAGCGATCGCCACCCCTCGACGGCGAGCTTCAAACGAGCACGCATAGGATCGCGCCATCGGCAGTGCGACGTTGCCCGCAACTCATTGTCTCTTGAAACTCGCGGAGGTTTGTCAGCAGCGAGTCCTGCTAACATCTCGGGCACCGGCGTTCTGTAACTCCGGTTACACGAGAGACCGATCGAGCGCGGAGCTACCCTTTATCGGCTGCCTCAAGCCAAAGCGAGACCGCTGCGGTCGAAGCCGGCATTGGAGCGCAGGAGCTGGCGCGTATAGTCATGCGACACCTGGTTGTGCGCCATGGCGGTCGCAGTGGTGATCTCGAGCAACCGGCCGTGATTCATCACGCCGATACGCTCGCAGAGATGGGCGATCACCGCGAGATCGTGGCTCACCATCAGCATCGTGAGCCCGTGGTCGCGGCGCAGGCGGACCAGCAGGTTGAGGATCTCCGCTTGCACCGATACGTCGAGCGCGCTGGTCGGCTCGTCGAGCAGCAGGATGCGTGGCTCCAGGATCAGGGCACGGGCGATCGCCACGCGCTGCCGCTGGCCACCCGAGAGCTGGTGGGGATAGCGATAGCGATGTTCACGGCCGAGGCCGACCTCGGCCAGCACCTGGGCGATGCGCGCCTCGCCGCGGTCCAGCCGATGGATGGCGATCGGCAGAGCGAGGATCTGGTCGACCGTCTGGTTGGGATGCAGCGACCCGTAAGGATCCTGGAAGACCATCTGCACCATCTTGCGCTCGGCCGTGGTGCGCTGCCGGCGAACCTCGCGACCGGCCAGGGTGATCCGCCCCGCCGCCTGCGGGACCAGCCCGGCGATGGCGCGCAGCACCGTGGACTTGCCCGAGCCGGATTCGCCCACCAGCCCGACCGCCTCGCCTTCGGCAATCGACAGCGTGAGGTCGCGCACGACCACCAGGGTGCGGGCGCCGAGGCCATAAGCGATGGCGACGTCTTCCAGCGCGATCATGCCAGCTTCATTCATACAAGATCGGCCATCCAGGCCGGGTCGCGCTGCAATTGCGGCAGCTCCGCCCGGCGGTGGCCGAGCTGCGGCAGGGCGGCCAGGAGGCCCTGCGTATACGGATGCTTCGCTGCAGCAAGGTTTCCGACCTCGCAGGTCTCCAGCACCTGGCCGCCATACATCACCAGCACACGGTCGCAGAAGGAGGACACCAGGTGCAGGTTGTGGCTGATCAGGATCAGCCCCATGCCGCGGCTGCGCACCAGATCGTCCAGGATGGCCAGCACCTGGGTCTGCACAGTGACGTCGAGCGCCGAGGTCGGTTCGTCGGCAATCAAAATATCGGGCCCGGCGATCAGCATCATGGCGATCATGGCCCGCTGGCCCATGCCGCCGGAGAGCTGGTGCGGATACATGCCGTAGACCCGTTCGGGGTCGCGGATCTGCACGGCTTCGAGCATCTCGAGCGCCGCCCGTCGGGCATCGCGGGCGTTGCTGCGAAGATGCGTACGATGCGTCTCGGCGATCTGGCGGCCAACCGACATCACCGGATCGAGCGAATATTTCGGGTCCTGCAGCACCATGGCGATGCGCTTGCCGCGCAGCTTGCGAAAACCGCGCTCGGACAGGCCGCGCAGATCGGTATCGCCCAGCCGCAGCTCGTCCGCCTCGACGCGGCCGGGCGCGGCAACCAGGCCCATGATGGCCCGCCCGGTGGTCGACTTGCCGGACCCGCTCTCGCCCACGATGCCGAGCCGCTCGCGGCCCAGGGTGAACCCGACATTGCGCACCGCGCGGAAGTCGCCCTCGATGCCGGGATAGGTCACGCGCAGGCCGCGCACGGTGAGCAACGGCTCGGTCACGGCGGCGGCGCTCATGAGCGGGCGTCGCCGACGTCGCGCAGCCCGTCGCCCAGGAGGTTGAAACCCAGGCTGACGATGAAGATGGCGAGGCCGGGAATGGTCGCCACCCACCACTGGTCCAACAGCACCTGCCGCCCCGAGGAGACCATCGCGCCCCATTCCGGCGCCGGCGGCTGCGCGCCGAGGCCGAGAAAGCCGAGGCCTGCCGCGGTCAGGATGATGCCGGCCATGTCCAGGGTCAGTCGGATGATCACACTGGGCAGGCAGAGCGGCACGATCTGGGTGGCGATGATGCGGGTGTGCGAGGCGCCCTGCAGCTCGGCGGCCTGGATGAACTCGGCCCGCCTTCGGGTCAGCGTCTCTACCCGCGCCAGCCGGGCATAGGGCGGCCAGGCCGTCAGCGCGATGGCGATCACGGCATTCTCGATCCCCGGCCCCAGCGCTGCGGCAAAGGCCAGCGCCAGCACCAGCCGCGGAAAGGCCAGGAAGATGTCGGTGATGCGCATCAGCACCGAATCGACCACGCCGCCGAAGTAGCCGGCCGGCAGGCCGACCAGCAGGCCGAGCGGCACGACGATGATGCCGACCATGGCGACGATGATCAGTGTGATGCGCGCCCCGAACACCACGCGGGCGAAGATGTCCCGCCCCAGCTCGTCGGTGCCGAAGAGATGCTGCCAGCTCGGCGGCTGCAGCCGGTTCTCCAGCACCTGCCGCGTGACGGCCTCGCGGTCGGCGATCAGCGGTGCGAAGACCGCCATCGCTACCAGCAGCAGCACGATGATCAGTCCGCTCATGGCCAGCGGATTGCGGCGGAAGTCGAGCCAGGCGCGATACCAGCGGCCGCAACGGGCCTGCGTGCGGCTGGCCGGCGCGGCGCTGAGGAGCCACGCGCGAGCTGTACCGGGAACGGGAGCAGCCGCCATCACTCGTCCCGCGCGCGCGGATCGACCATCGGATAGATCAGGTCGGAGATCATGTTCAGCCCGATATAGACCACGCCCACCACCATCGTGCCGCCCAGCACAGCGTTGAGGTCGGCATTGAACAGGGAGTTCTTCATGTAGAGGCCGAGGCCGGGCCAGGCGAAGACCGTCTCGGTCAGCACCGCCCCTTCCAGCAGGCTGCCGAAGGTGAGCGCAATGACGGTGACCAGCGGTGCCCAGACATTGCCCAGCGCATGCACCCAGACGACCCGCCAGGGCGACAGCCCCTTGGCGAGCGCCGCCAGCACGTATTCCTGCTTGAGCTGCCCCAGCATGAAGCTGCGCGTCATGCGCGCCACGTAGGCCAGCGACAGGTAGCCCAGGATGGAGGCCGGCAGCATCAGGTGCGAGACAGCGTTCCAGAACACCTCGTATTCGCCGGCGAGCAGGCTGTCGATCGTCAGCATGCCGGTGACCGGGGCCACGATATCGTCGAAGGCGACATCGATCCGGCCCGGACCGCCCACCCAGCCGAGCTTGGCGTAGAACAGCAGCAGGCCGACCAGCCCCAGCCAGAAGACCGGGATGGAATAGCCCAGCAGCGAGACGAAGCGGATCACCTGGTCCTGCCAGCGACCGCGATGGGTCGCCGCCACCACGCCCATCGGCACGCCGGCCACGACACCGATCAGCAGGGCGAGCAGCGCCAGTTCCAGGGTGGCCGGAAAGACCTGCAGCATGTCTTCCAGCACCGGGCGCGACGTCACGACGGAGTTGCCGAAATCGCCGTGCACCACCTTGGTCAGGTAGCGCCAGTACTGCACGGGGAGTGGCTGATCGAGCCCGATCTCGGCTTTCACGCGGGCATAGGTCTCGGCCGAGGCCTTGTCGCCCACGATCGCCAGCACCGGGTCGATCGGGATCACCCGACCGATGAAGAAGGTGACGCAGGTCAGGCCGAGGAAGGTGAGCGCGACGGACACCAGGGTGCGCGCCGCCCGTTTGGCGAGCCGCCACGCCCGGTTTTCGCCGCCACCGCCTCCTGTGACGGTGGCCGCCGCCTCTTCTGTCGCCGAGACGCTCAACGCGTCAGGACTTCCGGATGGTGCGATAGAAGTTCAGGTCCTCGGTGATGCCGGGATTGAACCCCGTCACGGCGTCGCGCCGCGCCACCTGGCTGTTGTTCTGGAACATGAAGATGTACGGCCCCTCGTCCGTCACCTTCTTCTGCATCGCCTCATACTGCTGGGCGCGCTTGGCCGTATCCAGCTCCTTGGCCGCCGCCAGCATCTCCTTGGTCAGCTCGGGAATGAACCACTTGTTGCGCCAGGCAATCGGCTTGCTCTTGGGCGCGTCGGAGTTGTCGGCGTTGTGCACGAAGGTGTCGGCATTGGTGTGCGGGTCGAAATAGTCCGGCCCCCAGGACAGCATGGCGATCTGGTGCGCCCGTGCCCGGTACTGGCCGATCACCGCCTTCAGCTCCATCGGCTCGATCGACACCTTGATGCCGGCCTGGCCCATGGTCTGCTGCACCGATTGCGAGATCTCGGTCCAGGGCGAGGAGTTCGGCGCCGCCATCTTCACCGCGAAGCCGTCCTTGTAGCCCGCTTCGGCCAGCAATGCCTTGGCGCTCGCCACGTCGAGC
>BFBZ01001845.1_pt1 | contig 13062 bp, 13 predicted proteins | sample 1888401 | NCBI WGS metagenome assembly BFBZ01 (sample SAMD00112614, study PRJDB3348) | symbiont metagenome | host: Chara braunii | reverse complement strand
CGCCTGTCTGACCAGACTGCAGTGACGCGGGGCGGCGCATGGTCTGCGCGCCGCCCTCCTTCCCGATCAAGCATGTCCAAGCGGAGGCTTGCAATGAAACCGTCAGAACTTCCCCGCCGTGCCGGCGTCGGCTTCAAGCCGGAACATTTTGCGACCATAAACGCCGCCAGCCAGCCGATCGGCTTCTTCGAGGTGCACGCCGAAAACTACATGGGTGCCGGCGGGCCGCCGCATGCCCAGCTTGGCAGGCTGCGCCAGGACTATGCTCTCTCCATTCACGGCGTCGGCCTTTCCATCGGCTCGATGCAACCGCTCGATGCCGATCACCTGGCCCGCCTGAAGATCGTCTGCGATCGCTACGAGCCCGAAAGCTTTTCCGAGCATCTGGCATGGTCGACCCACGATACGACCTTCCTCAACGACCTCCTGCCGCTCCCCTATACAGAGGCAACCCTCGCCCAGGTCTGCGCCCATATCGATGAGGTGCAGACGTTGCTCGGCCGCCAGATGCTGCTGGAGAATCCGGCTACCTATCTGCTCTTTGAGGAAAGCACGATCGAAGAGACGGAGTTTCTTGCCGAAACCGTCCGCCGCACCGGCTGCGGCCTTTTGCTCGATGTCAACAACGTCTTCGTCGCCGCCACCAATCACAGGCTGGATCCGCGCGATTATCTCAAGCGCTTCCCGGTGCAATGGGTGCGCGAGATCCATCTGAGCGGCCATTCGGAAACGATCGACGATGCAGGCGCGCCGCTGCTGATCGACAGCCACGATACGCCGGTGAAAGACCCGGTGTGGGAGCTCTATGAAGAGCTGATCGCCCGCACTGGCCCGGTTGCCAGCCTGGTCGAATGGGATAATGACGTGCCGGAATGGCCGGTTCTGCGGGCCGAGGCGGAGGCCGCCGACGCTATCCTTCGGCGCGCGGCCGAACTCCGGGCGGCATAGGAGCAGCCATGTCTCTCTCGACGCAAACCGAATTCGCCGCAGCGCTCGTCGATCTCGATCGAGCGGTTCCGGAAGGACTTGAAGCCTGGAACGGCCCGCGGCCGGAGCGCCGCTTCGGCGTCTACCGCAACAACGTCGCCGTCGGGCTGATCGGTGCGCTGACCTCGCGCTTTCCGGCTGCCGAGAAGATCGTCGGCGAGGAATTCTTCGCCGCCATGGCGCATGAATTCATCCGCCTGCATCCGCCACACTCGCCCCTGCTGCTGGCTTACGGCGACGACTTTGGCGATTTCGTCGGGAGTTTCGAGCCTGCTGGCGAAATCCCCTATCTGCCCGATGTCATCAGGCTGGAAGTGGCCCGTGGCAAGGCCTATCACGCCGCCGATGCTGCGCCGCTCGACGCCGCCCTGCTGGCCACGGTCGAGCCGGAGGGTCTGGCGCGCTTGCGCTTCGTGCCGCATCCCTCAGCCTCGATCATTCGCTCGGCCTTTCCCATAATTACCATCTGGGCGATGAACACCGGCGAAATCGAACTGGCTGATATCGAGGACTGGACGGGAGAGGATGCGCTCGTCGTCCGGCCTCAGATGACGGTCGAGGTTCACTCTTTGCCCGCCGGCGGCGCTGTTTTTCTCGAAAAGCTTGTTGCCGGCTCCGATCTCGGCGGCGCGTTCGAGGCGGCTCTTGCCGAAACACCGGATTTCGATCTTTCCGCCAACCTCGCCGGCGCGCTCGCGGCCGGCGCATTCATGGCTATTCGCTGAACGTCAGGGAGAACCGACATGCAAGAGCATATGATGACGGCCAGCGTGGCCGAACGCGAAACTGTGCCGCAGAGGCTGTATGGCGCCCTCAGGCTTCTCAACCGCATTCCGCATGATCTGATCACGCTTGTCGCGCGCCTGTCGATTGCCGCCGTCTTCTGGCAGTCCGGCCAGACCAAGGTGGATGGCTGGCATGTGACCGACAATGCCGTCTATCTGTTCCAGACGGAATACAAGTTGCCCTTCATCGATCCGTGGATCGCCGCCCATATCTCGGCCTTCAGCGAACATTTCTTTCCGTTCCTGCTGGTCATCGGCTTCGCAAGCCGGCTGTCGGCGCTGGCCCTGCTGGGCATGACGCTCGTCATCGAGATATTCGTCTATCCCGATGCCTGGCCGACACACGGTACATGGGCAACCTGTTTCCTGGTGATCATCGCCGGCGGCCCGGGCCGTATCGCGCTCGACCATTTCATCGCAAAGCGGTTCGGTCGCTCCGCATAAGACTGAGCGGCAGGAGCGCCGGTCGACGGCGCTCCACAGCATGGCTTCCATAAAGCAATCCGCAGCCTATCGCAGGACAGGCTCCCCATGGAAACGTCGCTGCGACGGCTTCGAGACGCCGAAGCCGACTTCCATCATCAAGCGCGGCTTCTGCGTGGGAACCGTGCCCATGTGGAAACCAAAGGGATCTTCCACAAAGCCCGAGCCAGCCTTGCCGGTCAGTGTCACCGCACTCGCTTTGCCATAATAATCGAGCACTTCGTCCGCCGAATGCCCCACAAGCAGGGTAAGCTGATGCTTGACGCGCCGCCGCCTGTGGCTGCCCTTGACGAAGACGTGCGGACCGGTGCCCTCGTCCACATCGACCAGGTTGAAGAAGAACTTCAGCATTCGCCAGTCGTCGAGATCGAAGTGATATTTATCGAGCGACGCCATGCTTCTGTCCGCTTCGGAGGCCTGCGTCGGAAAGCTCCACCAGATGCGCGTGGTGATCACCTTGGCCTGGCCGCCAAGATATTGCCGGGCAACATCGATCAGCAACGGATCGCGCTGAACCGCCATGACGGCCGCGCAATCGAGCGAACGCTCGAAGAAATGCCCGGAAAGGATCGGGCGCTCGAAACGGGCCTCCGCCTCCTTGTGTTCACCTGCGGCGAATTCGAGCTTGCGATTGAAATTGCCGAAGCAGCCCGTGGTCTGGGCGAATTCGGTGATCTCACGATGGATATGATCAGGCAGCATCAGGCCCGAATAGATGCCGTCCGTCCGCAATACATTGACGACGGTGCTGCGTTCGAGCCCGCCGAACATGGAGGCACCGGAAACGGGAAGCGTGACGGGCTGCCTGGTGGCAAACCAATGCATCCGCCGAAACGGCAATGTCCGCGCCAGCAGGAACATCGGCAACCAGGCCGGATTTTCCCGAAGATCGGTCAGGTAAGTCGGTATCCTAACAGCCATTCGCTTGAAGCGACCGCCCTGCCTGGCGATGGACTCCAAGTCCTTTGCCGGGGAATTGTGCATAGCTATCCTTTCTGCACACGTGCAAACCCATGGCAACAGGCCCAACATCCTGTTGAGTTAATTCTTTGAACCTAAACATTTATTCGCGGCAGTGGGGTCTCTGCTGCACTGCGGCAGATAGAAGCCGGACGACCTCGGTCAAGGGGGCGGAAATTCACAATCTTGATTTAAACGGTAGAATTTTCCGCTTTGGCACGCAGGGCTTTCGAAAACGTTTTTGAGAGCGCACGGATCAGTTGTTTTCCGGGTTTTCTGGCTCGAAAATCACCCGACTTGATACATCCAGAAACATTTCATTTGCCGTTGCTTAGGACAATCGCGCTATTAGAGAGTGAGCAAGCGCATGCAGAACGACGACATCGAAACGGCGCGGCAATACGATTTGACAGCGGTTCCGATTTTGACAGTCTTCTAACAGTCACAATCCTGTTTGCATTATTGGCTAAACGAGCGGAAAGTTGTGAAAGAGGCCCTCACATATGACAGATACGAAGACCTTTGATCCGGCGGACGGAATCGTCGACTTCGATGCCGGCGAAGGCGAAGCCGCAACCGTGGTGGAGATGGACGACTATACCAAAAGCCTCGCCCAGGCGAAGGCCAAGTCCGTCAAGCTCGTTGATGCCATCACAGGCCAGACGCTTAAGAAGAAGGACGCCGTGCACGTCGATGACCTCCGCCCTTCGCTTGCGGATTTCATGCGGCTGAAGCACCCCGACCTTCGCGCCGACGACTATATCAGCCGCAAGGTGATGGACGACTATCGTGCCCAATATATCGCCGAGCTTCTGACCGACGAGCGGGGCGAGCTTTCGACCCTCGAGGACGAGGTGGTCGAGAGCCTGAAGACGCACGATACGCTCGCCGAGAACATTGAAGAGGACTATGAGGACCACCGCTCCATCGGCGACCGGATGGCCGACGGCGTCGCCATATTCGGCGGCAGCTGGACCTTCATCATCTCCTTCTGTCTGTTCCTGACCGTGTGGATGGGCATCAATGTCCTCATGGGCGAAAAGACGGCTTTCGATGCCTATCCGTTTATTCTGCTGAACCTCATTCTCTCGACGATTGCCGCCCTGCAGGCCCCGATCATCATGATGAGCCAGCGCCGCCAGGAACAGAAGGATCGCCTGCGCGCCCTTAACGACTACAAGGTCAACCTGAAGGCCGAATTGGAAATCCGCCACCTGCATGAAAAGGTCGACCACCTCCTCAATCGCCAGTGGGAGCGGCTGACCGAAATCCAGCAGATCCAGATCGAGATGATGCTGGAGCAGGCCAAGGCCGCGACGCGGGCGATAAAAGCCAACAAGGTCACGAAGGCCAAGACCAGCGCCTTGAAGAGCCTCTTCGGCAAGGTCAAGGATCCCGAGCCGGACGATTCGCTGAATTAAGACGGCGGGAAGAGCTGTATGGAAGCGACCCGGCCGGCACTCATGCGCCGGCCGTTTTCTTTCGGATCGTAAACAGCACCGGCACGCAGGTGACATAAAGCAGCGCGCCGAGGATCCAGATCAGGCCGGGAAAATCATATCTGGAGGCGAAATAGATCTCGCTGACCGCCAGGGGCGCAATGATGGATGCAAGGCTCGTCAGGCTGCCCAGCACGCCTTGCAGGCGCCCCTGATCATCGGCACCCACACGCTGCGTCATCAGCGACAGCAATGCCGGCTGGCCGATGCCGCCCATTGCGCTCAGGCAGAAAAGCGGAAACAGCAGGACGGTGATGAAGCTGCGCGTAACCAGGGCAATCGCGATATAGGCGGCGCTGTCGCAGACGATGGCAACGATGAGCGCACGACGCTCGCCCCAGCGCTCGCTCAGGGGGCCGGCGACAAAGGCCTGGGCGAGGGCATGAAGAAGCCCCATGCAGGCAAGAGAAAGCCCGACCGCCGCCGTATCCCAGCCGAACTTGTCCTGACTGTAGAGCACCCAGACGGTGCCGCCGATCTGGCCGACGATGTTGAGGATGACGGACAGGAACAGCAGCGGCAACAGCGCCGGAAACGCTCCGAGCCAGCGCAGCGGCGCCAGCGGATGAAAGGCAGCCGGATCGATATGCTCCGGCTTCTCGACCCGCGTTTCGGGCAGTGCGATCAAGGCAAGAATGAAATTCATCATCACGAGTATGCCGGCCGCCACGAAGGGTGCGCGAAGAGAAACCGTGCCGAGCAGGCCGCCGATGACCGGCCCCAGAATAAAGCCGATCCCGAAGCAGGCGCTGAGGAGCCCGAAGGCCCGCGTGCGCTTTTCGTCGGGCGTGATATCGGTCAGGCAGGCTGCCGCAACAGAGGCATTGGCGGCCGTCAGGCCGGCCACAGCACGGCCGAGGAACAGCCACCAGAAGCCGGGCGCCCAAGCCATGAAGGCATAGTCGATCATCCCGCCTGCCAGTGAAACGAGCAGCACCGGCCTGCGGCCGTAGCGATCGCTCAACATTCCGAGAATGGGAGCGGCGAGAAACTGCAGCGCGGCATAGAGCGACAGGAACGCGCCGTAGCGCCAGCCGAGATCCGGCGTATGCGCAACGCTCTGCAGGAGTTCCGGCAGGATCGGCAGCACCAGCCCCGTGCCTGCCGCATCAAGGACAACGACGGCCAGAATGGTCAGAAGCATCTTGTTCATAGTGCGCAGCTTATCGTTGATAAATAACTTTATCGGCGATAAACTAGGCTTCCGAAGCTGTCAATTGGAGACGCGATGAAAATCGATCGGGACCAAATCGTCGACACAGCATTGACCGTTCTGAATGAGGTCGGCGTCGACGGCCTGTCGACACGGTTGATCGCCCAGCGCCTTGGCGTCCAGCAGCCGGCCCTCTATTGGCACTTCAAGGGCAAGCAGGCGCTGCTGGCCGCGATGAATCTCGAGATGCTGAAGCGGCGCCATACGCGCCGCACGCCGCTTGCCAGCGAAACCTGGCAGGACTTCCTGCGCGCCAATGCCAGAAGCTTCCGCTCCGCTCTGCTGGCATGGCGCGATGGCGCGCGCGTTCACGCCGGAACGGAAGCTGAGTCCACCGATCTCGATCCCATAGAAGCCCAGCTCGAATGCCTCGTTGCGGCCGGTTTCACGCCTGGCCAAGCGCTGGAGCTTCAGATTGCCATCGGTCGATACGTGGTCGGATGCGTGCTGGAGGAACAGGCGAATACGGCCGATCCACCGGGCGAAGCCGCACTCGATGCCGCCGCGCAAACCCGTCCGAATCTCGCTAAAGCCATCGCTCATTACCGCGCTAGCGGGCATGAAGCTCTCTTCGAAGCTGGCCTCGATCTTCTGATTCGCGGTGCTGAAAGCAAGAGATAACCCACCTGCACACGCGACAGAGGAGAGCTCGCTACACCTCGGCCTTGAATGTGCGGCCGAGATCCGGCCCCACACCGAAATAGTGTCTGAATACGTAGAGCAGCGGGCTCCATTGGCTGGTATCGATATGATTGGTGCCGGGCACGACGATGCCCCTATGAGCATGAACCCGAACAGCCTTCACCTCGATGATCCGGAAAGCCTCGGGCCGCTCCTGGGGCCATTCGCCACCCGGCCCGTGCGATGCCATCACCTCGGCTTCAATTTGAATCGGGCATTCCGCGATGCGTAGCGGCCGGACGAGATCGGCAGCTTGAGGGGTAAAGTCGCCGACGTCGAACTTGTCGGATTCGAACCGGTATCCGATCTTTTTCTTGTGTGAGGGAACGGGATTGCGACCCGTTGTCGGAGCGATCGCCTCGATCTTCCGCCACAAATCGGGTGAGGGAAAATTCAACACCAACTGCCGTTCGCGCAGGGCGTTTTCACCGCCCTTGCTCGTGCATATCAGGCCCAGAACGATGCGGTCGAACAGTGCCCATGCGGACGACATCGGCGAGATATTCGTGGTTCCATCCGGGTTGAGGCTGCTGATCAGCACGACGGGCGTGCCGACATAGAGCACGCTGGGTTTGATGACGATATGGTCGTGACCATTCTCTGCGGGTTTCGATTGAGCTGTGTTCATCAACATTGCAAACTCTCCTTTTGGAGCTGCAGTGTACCCCAACGCCGACATGCAATAGTTCGGCCGTGACCGAACTATTGGGGCAACAGCATAGTGCAAGCGCCTACAGTGCAATCGTCACACCATTGTCATGCAGCGTCTCTACTCAGGCTTGTAACGCTTCCAAACGCTGATTTTTAGATGACAAGTGACGCAAACCGAATCCAGGCTGCCGTCTCGGCAACGGGATTGGAACTCCATTACGACAAGGCGATCGTTCTCAACGGCATCGATCTTTCGCTTGCCAAGGGACAAACACTTGCGCTGCTCGGCCCATCCGGCTGCGGCAAGACCACCCTTTTGCGCCTCGTCGCCGGTCTTCTTGCGCCGACAAAAGGCAGGATCAGCATTTCCGGCCAGACCGTCGCCGATGCAGCATCGAGGACGTTCGTACCGCCCGAGAAGCGTAACCTCGGCATGGTGTTTCAGGACTATGCCCTGTGGCCACACCTGACGGTCGGCGGCAATGTCTCTTTTCCGCTTGAAATGCGCGGCATCGCGAAGGCCGAACGCGAACAACGCACCATGCGAGCGCTGGAACGCGTTGGCCTGGCAGCGCTTGCCCATCGGCGCCCAAGCGATCTTTCCGGCGGCCAGCAACAGCGCGTTGCCATTGCCCGTGCCATCGTTGCCGAACCGCAACTCATCCTGTTCGACGAGCCGCTGTCCAATCTCGATCGCGAATTGCGTGAAAACATGGTCGGCGAACTGGCCGAACTCATCGCCACGCTGGGGCTGACGGCGATCTATGTCACCCACGATCATAGCGAAGCGCTGACGCTTGCCGACGAAGTCGCCATCATGCGCTCGGGCGAAATCGCCCAGTTGGCCTCTCCGGATATCCTGATTGAAAGCCCGGCCTCACCCGAAGTCGCCGAATTCCTGCGGCTTGGCAGCACGGCTGATCTGGAATGGCGCGATGATGGCTGGCGACTGGCGGGAAGCCCACATGTGCTGTCGGATGAGGCGCGCCCGGGACAGGGGAAGGCCAGAATTCTCATCCCGACGCGCGCTATTTCGCTTGGCGAGACCGCCTGGCCGAACCTGCCGGCAACGGCTTTGCGCTCGCACTTCCGCGGAGACGGCCATCTCGTCACCGCCGCGCCGCATGGCACGACAGGCATCGAATTTCAGGTTCTGAGCCCGGTCAAGATCCGGCCGGGAGAGCAGATCGGCCTTTCGGTCGACGCCACCAGCATCCTGTGGTTCTAGCAGGAATATCACTTGAGCCTAGAGAGGAAAACCATGTTTAAATCACTGAAGAATATCGCTATTTTTGCCATTTCGACCGCACTGTTGAGCGGCGTTGCCCATGCCGACATCACCGTCTACACTGCCGGCCCGCAGAACCTCATCGACAAGCTTTCCGCCGGCTTCACCGCCCAGAGCGGCATCAAGGTCAACGTCTTCCAGGCAACGACCGGCAAGGTCATGGCCCGCATCGAAGCCGAGGCCGCCAATCCGGCCGTCGACGTGCTGATCTCGGCTTCCTGGGATACAGCGACCGATTTCGCCAAGCGCGGCTGGCTCGTCTCCTATACCAGCCCGAATGCCGAAAAGGTTCCGGCCTTCCTGAAGACCGACACTGCCGTGGCCCAGGGCGTTTCTGCCCTCGGCATCGCCTGGAACACCAAGAGCGGCACGACCGAGCCGAAAGAATGGGCCGACCTCGCCAAGCCCGAATTCAAGGATCTCGTCAATATTCCCGACCCCGCCCAGTCTGGATCCTCTTTCGAACTGACGGCAGCCCTCGCCGGCAAGGATAATTACAAGCTCTTCAAGGAGCTGAAGGATAACGGCGCCATCATCGCCGGCGCCAATGCCGAAGCATTGAACCCGGTGCTGCAGGGCGCCAAGGCGGCCGTCTTCGGCGCGGTGGACTACATCACCTTCGCCGCCAAGGCCAAGGGCGAGACCATCGACGTCATCTTCCCGCAGTCCGGCACGGTCATCGCGCCGCGCCCGGTCATGATCCTCAACTGGTCCAAGCATCAGGACGAAGCCAAGAAGTTCGTCGACTATATGTTGTCGGATGAAGGCCAGAAGCTGGTCGCCGGCACCTTCCTGATGCCCGCCCGCGCCGACATCCCGGCCTCGCGTCCGCTGGTCGGCGATCTGAAGCTGCTCGATTACGACGTCAACGCCGTCTACGGCAAGCGCAAGGAAACGCTGAAGCAGGTCGGCGATCTGTTCGGCAGCAAGTAAGGCTCGATACGATGAATGCGAAGGGAACAGGCGCTCCGGTGCCGGCAGCTTGGCTGGCCCTCCTGGGGTTGATCATCATCGTCGCCTTTCCCTTCGTGGCCGTCGTGCTACAGGCGGTCTTTCCCTCGCTGGGGCAAGGCTCTTTTGCAGCACCCTTCTCGGCCATCGGCAAGACACTGGCCGATGAGGCCCTCCTCGGCATGACGGCAAATACCATTATCCTCGGATGTGCCGTCGTCGTCGCCTCGGCCCTCATCGCTGTTCCTCTCGGCGTCGTCCGCGCGCTCTACCGCGTGCCCTTCGCGCCGCTATGGGACGTGCTGCTGCTGACGCCCTTCATGATCCCGCCCTATATCGCCACGCTCGGCTGGATTATGACGCTGCAGCCGCGCGGCTATCTCCAGCAGATCGTCGGCTTCAATCTCGCCCCGACCCTCTTCTCGCTTACCGGCATGACCGTGGTCATGACCTTCAACACCTTCCCGGTGGTCTATTTCGCCGTCTCGCGCACCGTCGAGGCCGTGGGCGCCCGCTATGCCGATGTCGGCCGCGTCTTCGGCGCCTCGCCGGCCCGCGCCTTTTGGCGCATCACGCTGCCGCTGTCTGCCCCTGGGCTCGCCGCCAGCCTGCTGCTGGTCTTCGCCGCTGCGATCGAGGAATACGGCACACCGGCAGCCCTCGGCCGCCGCGCCGGCTTCCAGGTTCTTGTGACCGGGATCGATACCCGCATCGGCGACTGGCCGATCGATCTGCCGGGTGCGGCCATCCTGTCGCTCACCCTCGTCATCATCTCGCTGATCGCATTTCTCATCCAGCGCCGGATTCTTTCGCGGCGCTCCTACCAGACGGTGAGCGGCAAGCCGCAAAACAAGGACAAGCGCCCGCTCGGCTCGCTGACCATCCCGGTCTTGCTGGCATTCGGCATCGTCTCGTTTCTCGCGACCGGCGTGCCCATGCTATCCATTCTGGCAACGGCGCTGTCGAAGACAGTTTCACAAGGCCTGGTCGTCAGCAATCTTGGCATGGACAATTTCGCGGCCGTCTTCGGCAACGGCGCCGGCGCGCTCGCCGCCCTCGGCAATAGCCTGGCGCTTGGGGTTGGCACTGCCGTCATCACCGGCCTGATCGGCGTCACCGCTGCCTATACCATCGTCAAAACGAAAATGCGCGGACGCCTGCTGATCGATATTATGACCGTGCTGCCCAACGCCCTGCCCGGCATCGTCGTCGCCGTCGGCCTGATCCTGGTCTGGAACATGCCCGGCCTGCCGTTTACGCCTTACAATACCGCTCTAATCCTGCTGCTAGCCTATTGCTGCATTCTCCTGCCGCAGACCGCGCGCTATTCCTCCGCCGCCTTCCAGCAGATCGGCGACAATCTCGAGGCCGCAGCCCGTGTCTCAGGCGCAAGCACGCTGACCGTCTTTCGCCGCATCCTGCTGCCGCTGGTGCTCCCGAGCCTGGCATCGGCCATGCTGCTCGTCTTCGCGCTGGCTTCGCGCGAACTCGTGGCCTCGATCGTTCTTGCGCCCGTCGGCATGCAGACCATAGCCACCTTCATCTGGCGGCAGTTCGAACAGGGCTCCATCGGCCTCGGCATGGCCATGGCCTTCGTGACGATCATCATCACGACGCTCATTCCGCTTCTCTTCCTATCGTTGTTGCGCCGAAGCGGCCTCGTCGCCGAATAAACTCCGCTGAAGCAACCGGCGAGATTTTCGCCGGCTAATTTATTTGCGCTCATCCACCAGCGGCGGCACAACGACCATCGTATCCTCTGCCATAAGCATGCGCCCATCCTGGGCACGCAGCTCCAGCCGCCGCACTGGTTGATTGCTCTTCCTGTCGACCAGAGTGACATGCGGCTCACCCGGCGCGAAAAAGAAATCCTCGCCCCATTGGCGAAGCGCGACCAGCAGCGGAAACAGGCCCTGCCCCTTCTGCGTCAGCACATATTCCTGATAGGGGCTGCCGTCCGATGCCGGCACGGTATCCAGAATGTCATGCGTGACAAGATTGCGCAGCCGGGCCGAGAGGATGTTCTTGGCAAGCCCCAGGCTCTTTTGAAACTCCCCGAAACGCCGCAGCCCGTCGAAGGCATCGCGGATGATCAGCAGCGACCACCAGTCGCCGATTGCATCGAGCGGTCGGGCGACCCCGCACATCGAATCCTTGTGGCTTATTCGTTTGGCCATCGCACTCTGCTTCGCTCCGTTCCTGCATTTCGCCGACACCGCACCGGGCATCGGGTCGTCTCAATATTGCGCCATGATATCGGTTGCAAATTGAAACCACAAGAGATACGGAAATCATGGTTGCAAACTAAAACCACACAGGAGCCCACCATGATCCCCTCTGATGCCACATTTGCCGACACCTTCCCTTTCGCACCTCATTTCACACAAGCACCGGGTTTCGGGATGCATTACGTCGATGAAGGACCGCGCGACGGCGAAGTCGTTCTCTGCCTGCATGGCGAGCCCACCTGGGGCTATCTCTTCCGCCATCTCGTGCCGGCCTTGAGCGGCAACTATCGCGTCGTCGTTCCCGACCACATGGGCTTCGGCAAGAGCGAAACGCCCGCCAACCGCAGCTATTGGCTACAGGACCACGTCGACAATCTGGAAGCCTTCGTCGCGGCGCTCGGGCTTACCGATATCACCCTGGTCATGCATGATTTCGGCGGCCCCGTCGGCATGGGCTTTGCCGCCCATCAACCCCACCGCATCCGCCGCGTCATCTCGGCCAACGGACCGACACCCTTCGGCCAGGCGGATCTGATCGATCGTCTCACGGCCAATGCAGCCATATCGCCCTGGTTCCAATGGATTGCCAAGGCCGCGACAGACGGCACGCTCGAACCGGTGCTCGGCAATCTCGGCTTCAATATCCTCAGCACTCTCAAGCTCAACGGCTTCGAGAACAACGCCGTCATCACCGACACATGGATCAACGCCTATGGCATGCCCTTCGCAAATCATGCCGATTGCCTCGGCGCACTCGGCTGGGCAAAGGGTTTTCCAACCAATGCCCATAAGTTCGAATCGCCCACTCCCGCCGCCGACAGCGCCATCCGCGGCAAGCCGGCATTGGCGATATGGGGAGAGACCGACAGGACGCTCCACGCAGAACACTTCCTGCCGCTCTTTTCCGCGATCTTCCCTGCCGCCCCTATCGAACGCCTTGCCGGCGTCGGGCACTATTGCTTCGAAGATGCGCCGGATACTGTCTCCGGCCTGATATCCGATTTCATCCGCCGGACCTGAACGCCTGAAAGGCAGTGCAAAGAGAAGGAGCGGAAACCCTTCCGCTCCCGATGGCCTCTCATTAATTAAGCTCTATCTTTTGCGACCATAAAGTCTCGCTAGCCACGGCTAGAAGACACGGATATCCACGCCCGGCCAATTGACATTCGCAGCCGATGTGACACCGTTCCGAATAGTTGCTGACAGAGCGTTTTGAGGCAAAATGACCGAGCGATCGCAAGCAGTTATCACCACGGCCGAAGAACGCCCGCGCGACGGATGGGACGATCCGGTCCATGGCCGCATCTCCTGGCACACGCTGCTCAGCAGCGACATC
>BFBZ01001832.1_pt1 | contig 13071 bp, 11 predicted proteins | sample 1888401 | NCBI WGS metagenome assembly BFBZ01 (sample SAMD00112614, study PRJDB3348) | symbiont metagenome | host: Chara braunii | reverse complement strand
TCGGATGTCGAACGGGAATGGTTTCGCCTTTTGCAGACGGTGCAGGGCGTCGGCGCCAAGGTCGCCCTCGCGGTCCTAGGCACTCTGCCGCCGGCGGACCTCGCCAATGCGATCGCGCTGCGCGACAAGGCCGCGGTGGCGCGCACGCCGGGCGTCGGCCCCAAGGTCGCCGAGCGCATCGTCACCGAGCTGAAGGACAAGGCGCCGGCGTTCGCCGATGTCGATCCCGGTGTCGTCAGGCTGTCCGGCGCCATCGAAGAATCCCGCGCGCCGCAGCCGATCGCGGACGCGATCTCCGCGCTCATCAATCTCGGCTATGGCCAGCCGCAGGCGGCTGCCGCCATTGCCGCCGCGTCACGCGCGGCCGGCGACAAGGCCGAGACCGCGCAACTCATTCGCCTCGGCCTCAAGGAGCTGGCGAAATAGGCTATCGTCGCCCGGCCGGGCGAGCAGAAGGACATCCGTTTCCCCATGGTGAGCAAGAAGGACAAGGAGCTGATCGAGGCGGCCGCATCAGCGGTCAAGAGCCGCTATCGCAACGATTGGCAGGAGGTCGGCGCCGCCATGCGCACGCGCGACGGCCGCATCATCACCGGCGTCAACATCGATGCCTATCTCGGCCGCAACGCTGTCTGCGCCGAGGCCATCGCGATCGGCCGCGCCATCACCGAGTTTGGCGACCACGGCATCGAGACCATCGTTGCCGTGCGCCATCCCAAGCCCGGCGAGCCCGGCGAGGTCGCCGTGGTCTCGCCCTGCGGCACCTGCCGCGAGCTGATCCACGACTATGATGCCAAGGCGCGCGTCATCGTGCCGTCGAACGGCAAGGGGCCTGCGGCGGTGACCATCGGCGAATTGCTGCCGAACAAATACAGGCGCGGCAACGAATGAAGCCGCCGGCGCGCATGGTCAGTCCGGAGCGGCGCTCCGACGATGTCGGCGACACTGCGCTGCGTCCGCAGCAGCTGTCGGAGTTCGTCGGCCAGCAGCAGGCGCGCGCCAACCTCTCGATCTTCATCGAGGCGGCGCGCAAGCGCGGCGAGGCGCTCGACCATGTGCTGTTCGTCGGTCCGCCCGGACTTGGCAAGACGACGCTGGCGCAGATCGTGGCGCGTGAGCTCGGCGTCGGCTTCCGCGCCACCTCGGGCCCGGTCATCGCCAAGGCCGGCGATCTCGCCGCGCTGCTGACCAATCTCGAAGAGCGCGACGTGCTGTTCATCGACGAGATCCATCGTCTCAGCCCGGCGGTCGAGGAGGTCCTTTATCCGGCGATGGAGGATTTCCAGCTCGATCTCATCATCGGCGAAGGCCCCGCGGCCCGCTCGGTCAAGATCGACCTGTCGAAGTTCACGCTGGTCGGCGCGACGACGCGCGCAGGCCTGCTGACCAATCCGTTGCGTGACCGGTTCGGCATTCCGATCCGACTGAACTTCTACACGGTGGAGGAGCTCGAAGGCATCGTCACGCGCGGTGCCCGCGTGCTCGGGGTCGGCATGACCGCCGACGGCGCCAACGAGATCGCGCGGCGCGCCCGCGGCACGCCACGGATCGCCGGCCGCCTGCTGCGCCGCGTGCGCGACTTCGCGTCGGCCGCCAACGCCAGTGCGATCGATCGCGCCATCGCCGATCACGCGCTGAGCGCGCTCGAAGTGGATGCCGCCGGGCTGGACGCGATGGACCGGCGCTATCTCTCGACCATCGCGCTGAACTACGGCGGCGGGCCGGTCGGCGTCGAGACCATGGCGGCAGCGCTGTCGGAGCCGCGCGATGCGATCGAGGACATCATCGAGCCGTATCTGATCCAATGCGGCTATCTGCAGCGTACGCCGCGCGGCCGGCTGCTGACGTCGCACGCGTTCAGGCATCTCGGCCTGGCCGAGCCCTCGAACCGCGATCCCGGCCAGTTCGGCCTGTTCGGCAGCGAGGACGATGATTAACGAAACTGCTGACAATCTGCACAGACGCACCCGAAATCGGTTGCAATGATCGGGGAGAAGGGAGCCGCTGCGAGGAGTTTATCGATGCTGTCACGCCGTCGCTTTCTGTCATTCTCAGGCGGTCTTGCCGCCACCGGTTTTTCGACCGCGACCTACGGCGTCGGCGTCGAGCCGCTCCGCCTGGGCGTCACCGACTATCACATCCATCCACGCAACTGGCCGGCTGGGCTAAGACTGAAGATCGCGGCCATCGCCGACATCCATGCCTGCGATCCCTGGATGTCGCTCGCTCATATCGACGGGATCGTCCAGCGAACCAACGCGCTGCAGCCGGATCTGATCGTTCTGCTCGGCGACTACGTCGCCGGTCATCGTCATCACATCGGACGCATCGACGCCGATGCCTGGGCGCCGGTGCTCGGCGGCCTGAAGGCGCCGTTGGGCGTGCACGCCATCCTGGGCAATCATGATTATTGGGATGATCGAACCGTGCAGCGCGACGGCCGCGGCGCGCCGTATGCCCAGAAGGCGCTCGAGGCCGCCGGTATTCCCGTCTACGAGAACGACGTCGTGCGTCTCACCAAGAATGGCCATGCCTTCTGGCTTGCCGGCCTCGGCGATCAGTTGGCCTACATGCCAGCGCGGCGCTTCCGGCCGATGCCGCGGATCGGCATCGATGATCTCGCAGGGACGCTGCGCAAGGTGACGGACAGCGCCCCGGTAATTCTACTGGCGCACGAGCCCGACGTCGCGCTCCGGGTGCCGCCGCGCGTGGCGCTGCAGCTGTCGGGGCATACGCATGGCGGCCAGATCCGCGTGCTCGGCTGGTCGCCGGCCGTTCCCGCGCGTAATGGCGTCAATCTGGCCTACGGCCACATCCGCACCCAATGCGACGTGATCGTCTCCGGCGGCCTCGGCTGCAGCATCATGCCAGTCCGGATCGGCATGCCGCCGGAGATCGTGCTGGTCAACGTCGGCAGGGAACCCGTCGAGGTGACGTCCTAGCCGGCTCGTGCTGGCCTGCTCTTGCGTTGGCCGTTGAACTGGGCGAAACGATCGCCATTTCCGGCTATCGAGGGCTTCCCTTGACCCAACGACATCTCGACGGCGCGATCCGCGACGGCCGCCACCACATGCAGGTGCGGGTCTACTACGAGGACACGGATTTCTCCGGAATCGTCTATCACGCCAACTACCTCCGCTTCATGGAGCGCGGCCGCACCAATCATCTGCGGCTGATGGGCGCCGAGCAGCACGCGCTGTTCGCGGAGGCGGCAAGCGAGGCCCCGGGCTTCGCCTTCGTGGTGCGCTCGATGACGCTCGACTTCCTGCGGCCGGCCCGTATGGACGACGTGCTCGACGTCGTCACCTGGCCCGTGGCGGTGAAGGGCGCGTCGATCACGCTGGCGCAGGAGGTCAGGCGCGGCGAGGAGGTGCTCGTCAAGGCCGACGTGAGAGTTGCGTTCGTCAGCGGCGGCAGGGCGCAGCCCATACCGAAAGCGCTGCGCGACCTGATGAAGGCGGACCTCGCCTAAAGACGTCCTAACGGTGGGCGGGCGGAGGGATGAGGATGCGCCCGCCGGCGATCGCGACCTCGCCGCGGTCCAGTCGGCCGCGCCATCTGCGCAGCGAATGCGACGGCAGCTGTATCGCCGCGGCGTAGGCACGGAAGCCATTCCGCTACGGTTCAGCGCAAGCCAGCTGGCGAGCACCGCCGCACTACGGTAGAGCGTAGACGGCGACCTGATCGCCGACCTGGTCCTTGAGGATCGTGTTGCCGCCCGCGATGAAGGCGACGTATTCGCGGCCCTTGTACTCATAGACGGCGGGATTGGCGACCGCGGGGGCCTGGACGATGTCGGACCAGAGCTCCTTGCCGTCGGCCAGCGCGTAGGCCCGCACCTTGGCGTCCATCGAGGCTCCGATGAAGATCACGCCTCCGGCCGTAACCGCCGGGCCGCCGATCGTCACCGATCCCATCGACTCCGGCATGTAGAAGCCCCACTTCTGGGAGGCGCCGATGGGACGGCGCCATTTGATGTCACCGGTGGTCATGTCGATGGCGGCGATCTCGCCGAATGGCGGCTTCCAGCAGGGCATGCCGAGCCAGTTCAGCGCGTTGTCGAGTGACATGCCGTATGGCGCACCCTCTTGAGGATAGAAGCCTTGCTCGTTGCCCGAGCCGGCTGCGCGCTGCTCATATTCTTTCCGGGGGTAGAGCTTGATGGATTGCACCACGTGCGAGAAGTTGACGATCGCGGTCTTGCCGCGCGGATCGAAGGCTACGCCGCCCCATTGCACGCCGCCGGCCGAGTCGGGATAGGCGAGCACGCCGCTGTCCTTGTGAGTCGGCGGCGAGTACATGCCGGCGTAATTGAGGCTCTTCCAGAGCCTCGAGCATTGGCCGAGCCCGAGGGCGTCGGCGACCCACCAGATGGGAGGCTTCTTCGACTGGTCGAGCAGCGGCGCCGGCCTGATCGGAAACGGCTGCGTCGGCGCGTAGATTTCGCCCTGGATCGAGCCGTCGCCACCAGGCACCTTGCGCTCCTCGATCGGCCAGACGTCCTTGCCAGTGCGTCGGTCGACGACGAAGAGGAACCCCATCTTGGTTGCCTGCATCAGCGCTGGGATCTGCTTCCCATCGACGGTGATGTCCATCAACGTCGGCGCGGAGTTGATGTCGTAGTCCCAGATGTCATGGTGCACCCACTGGCGAGACCAAACGACCTCGCCGGTTTCGAGGTTGAGGGCCGTTGTCGATGTGGCCAACGGGATCGGCTCGGTGCGGTTGCCGCCCCAGTAGTTCGGGGAGGGGCTGGAGACCGGGAGATAGACCAATCCAAGTCCCTCGTCGACCGACATGCCCGTCCACACATTGGCGGTGCCGGTGCGGGACGCGATCTTCGGCGGCAGCGTAGCGAAGGACCATTGTCGCTTGCCCGTTTGCGGATCGAGCGAGAATACGGTGCCGGGCGGTGCTTCAGCATAGGCCCAGTCCTTGCCGGCCCAGCCCAGGATCACGTGATTGCCCGCGACCGTCGGCGGCTGAAGCAACGAAAGCGGATATTTGTTGTTCACGTCGTTCCACTGATCGACGTTGAGGACGCCGCCGTTCGCGAAATCACGACAGAGCTTGCCAGTATCCGCGTCCATGGCAAAGAGCTGCGCGTCCATGGTGCCGAGATAGACGATCTTCTGGCACGGCTGGCCCGCGACGGGATTCGCTGCCTCCCAATAGGCGACCCCGCGGTTCTTCAGCGCCGGCTGGGTCAAGGCCTTGAGCGTCGATTTGGAGTCGAAGGTCCATTTGACCTTTCCGGTCGCGGGCTCCAGCGCAACAACGCGATAGAACGGCGTGCCGATGTAGAGCGTGTCATTGGCAAAGATCGGCGTGGCGGACCAGACGCTGGTCGGCAGCTTGCCCGACCCATCCGAAACGTCGCCGGTGTGATACTCCCACACCTTTACCAGCGATCGGACATTGTCGGCTGTGATCTGGGTCAGGGGAGAGTACTTCTGGGCATTGAGCTGACCGTGAAACGTATTCCAGACGGCATGGGTCGGGACGAGCGGGATCGGCTTCGGCGTGGGCAAGCTGCCGGACGGCAGCTGAGCGCCTGCGTCGGCAGCTCCCGATTGCTCGTTGCCCGGTGCTGACGATGCGCGACCGGCATTGCTGTGGGGCTGCTCCGAGTCAGTGCTCGAAGGCCCATGCTGCTCTGGGCCTGGAATGCTTCCGGGGGTGGCAGCCGGATGAGCAGTGTCGTTCTGTGCAATCGCCGGCGGCAGCGCGACCATGACCGCCAGCGTGAGCGCCGCAAATGGGGCGCTACGGCAGAATGAACGGATTCTCATGCCACGGCTCTTCTTGGCTGGGGTGGGGCGGCAAGCGTCACAATCAATCCGACGAGTGCGACGACCGTGGCCGCCGCCAGCCACCACGCATGCAGAAAGCAGGCGGCGGTTATTGTGCCGAGCGCGCCGAGCAGCCCGAGGGACCAGAACACCCAGAAGAGCCACCCGCTTCGACCAAACCACAGGACGAAGGCGTCGACGACGAGTGCCAGACTGGATCCGATGACGAGCAACGCGCCCGGGGCGCCAGTGACCCCGGTCAAAGGAGCTAGGTAGTCGTAGAGGCCGAGCAGCGTGCCGGCGGCGGCTGCCACGAGGATGATGATCGGGCCGAGCGGCCTCTGCTCAAATGAGGTCAAGTCAACGCTCCAAGATTCATGGCCGACGAGCGCGGGGCAGCGGCGGTGATTCAACGGACGAGAAAAGAATGTCTCGTCGAAGCAGGGGTTCCACGCGCCGCATCCGTACCCGTTCGGGGCCGAGAAGGGCCCCCATCCGGTTTGCCAACCCAATTCCTCGGCGCATGGCGGACTATCTCTGGCACTGTCGGTATAGCGGGGGGCGTGAGACAATCCGCAGCTCAATACCAAACGGGCCTCGATCGGCCGCGGAGGTCGCTACTTCTTCTCCTTCGAGCCCCGAGTCAGAAGCCACCAGTTCGCCGGGTGGGAAGGAACCCAGGAGCACGGAACTCCGGGCTGCTGACCTTCACGAGCCGTAGACCTCCAGTCGCGTGCCGAGCACGTGTCGGAGGCCGTGGAAATGGCAAGTGTGACGCCGTGCATTCCAACCTGCCAAGACGCGATCGAAATCGTATCGGCCTTGGCGGCCGCGATAAGCCCCTGGCCGAGCGACAGACCTCGCATCGGCGCAATCGTGAAATACCCGCTGCGCAAGGCGCATCGGAGAGGCTGCCGGGGATCACGCTGCGCTGACCCGCCAGACGGACTGCCGCTCAATCAGACCGTGGCCGGGGAGGAACTCGCGCGTTGAAACCGTCAGTATCGCCCGCCGCTGCGCTCTTGTTGCTTGATCCAATCCGACAAGGTCCGGGGCGACGATCCTTGTCCGGGGCGCGATGGCTTCGCGGTGGCAGTCCTGTTGCTCCGGTTCGTCGTCTCCGTCGGCCCGCGCGGGCGCGTCGCGGCATGGGCGCCAGAGACGCCCCTCGGCGCCGTTGTGAGCTTCTCCGCTTCCTCCTTCTCCAGCCGCAGCTTGCGCAGCCGCTCCATCTTCTCGCGCTCCGGATCGACGGGCGGCGGTGGCAGCTCGCGCTGGCGGGCTTCCTCGGCGGAGATCAGCAGACCCATGATGGCGCTTTCGCCGAGGGCCTTGCAGGCTTCGAGGCGGTGCAGACCTTCGACCAGGACAAAATGGTCCTTGTCGCGGCGGACGAGGATCGGCTCGCGCTGGCCGACCTCCAAAATGCTTTCGGCCAGCGCGTCGACCGCGTCCTGCTTCAGCGCCTTGCGTTTCTTGTCGGGGATGTGGATCTTGTCGATGGGGAAGCTTTCCGGTGCGGACACAGTCGAAACTCCGTCGTGGGCGCGCCGTCCGGCGTCAGGGTCGGAGGGGGCACGATCCCCGGATCCGCACCGCAGGGCGGAGGGAGGCAGACCGGGCACGTGCGGCTACAATAGAGACATTCGCCATCTCGCCGCAAGGAGCGGTGATGGGGCGTGATGGCTCCTGTCAGACCGCAAGGTGGATCATGCCGCTGTGATCGGCGCCCAATCGGCCGCGCTCGAAAATCGCTCACGCGTCAATTCATGCTGCTATGCTGCATCGCTCATACAGGAGGACGCCGCTCATGACGATACGCACACTCGTTGCCGCGCTGGCCGGGATTGCTCTCGCGCTGCCCGCCGCTGCCCTCGCGCAGGAACCGCCGGTCGAGGAGCAACTCGTCAACGCGATGAACAAGGTGTTCGGCGTGCACGCCGGCTTTCGCGCCAATCACGCCAAGGGCGTCGTGGTCGAGGGCAAGTTCAAGCCGTCGACCGAGGCGACGACCTTGAGCAAGGCGTCGCTGTTCAGCGGCGGCGAGATTCCGGTGACGGTGCGGTTCTCGGACTCCACCGGCGTGCCGAACCTGCCGGACGGATCCGGCGACGCCAATCCGCACGGCATGGCGGTGAAGTTTCATCTCGCCGACGGCAGCGACATGGACCTCGTGATCAACTCGCTGAAATTCTTCCCCGTCTCGACCGGTGCGGAGCTGCGCGATCTGTTCCTGGCGATCGCGGACTCTGGACCGAACGCGGCCAAGCCGACCAGGCTCGAGCAGTTCGTCGCCAGCCATCCCTCGGTGCCGGCGGCGCTCGGCACCATCGCGACGCCGGACAGTCTTGCCGACGAGGCCTATTTCGGCGTCAACGCCTTCGTCCTCGTCAACAGGGCCGGCGAGAAGCAGGCGGTGCGCTGGCAGATGCTGCCGGAGAAGGTCGTGCATATCGACCAGGAGGACGCGGCGAAACGCGCGCCGGACTTCCTGATGGCCGAGCTGCCGGCGCGGCTGAAGCAGGGGCCGGTGACGTTCCGCTTCAAGGCGCAGCTCGCCGCGGCCGGCGACGACACCAAGGATCCGGCAAAGCCGTGGCCTGACGATCGCAAGCTGGTCGAGCTCGGCGTGCTGACGATCGACAAGGCGGTCGAAGACAGTGACGCCGCGCAGAAGAAGCTGCTGTTCCTGCCGGGCCAGCTCACCGACGGCATCGAGGCCTCCGACGATCCGATGATCGACATCCGCAACGGCGCCTATGCCATCTCGTTCTCCCGGCGCAATCCGTGATGATGGTGGCATGACACGCCATGTGCCGTGCGCACCGCGCGGTGCGGCGGATCACGCTGCGCTGATCCGCCTGACGGGCCTCAGTCTGTCGTCATGGCCGAGGCGAGCCCCGCCATGATGCTGCGCGCCGCAGGCGGCGCTTGTGCTGATGACCGGACGATTTGGCGGCGAGCTCAAATCCGTATTTCCGGACGCGATCGGCCGTGACCTAGCTTCGTTCCATCCTCATCGCAATCCAGAACGAGCGGAAATGGGTGCATCTCTTCGGAGTGCAGGATCGGATCGACACCCTCTGCGGGGCCTTCGAGCCCGGCGAGTGAGCACGACACAACCGGCCGCAATTATGGATGCTTCGCGGCACGCGCCCCCGATGAGTTGCCGCAACGTTGACGAAGCCACGCCTCATTCGGTGCGATTGCGGCGGCGTCCGCCGCTTTCTCTCCCGATCGATGACGTCGCACAGGCTGCGCGATAACGGCGAAACCAAGAGCAGGGGTTGTCGACACGCATGGACCGCCGAGCGTCGGCGCGTCGAAGACGATGGCGACCGTGCAGCCGATGTGCCGCCCCGCTCGATGTGATGCAATCGAGGCGTGTAGTAGATGTGAAGGACGACGATCGCGAGGTGCGCGCGATCAGGAAGCATGCCGTCGAGCGCGGGGCCGCGCGCTGCGCCTCCAGTGAGTTCGGTGCGCACGTTCGTCTACGAATGAACTCATGAGCCGCGACGGCATCGCGCATCGCGCCGTTTGTCGCAATCGTGTCGCGCGCTGCTTCTTTTCGCCAGAATCCTGCATCTTGCGTGCAACAGTCAAAGCCGAATCTCGATCGCGTCGGGGGCCCGATCTGCATTCCTTCCGAATGACATTTTTCAATTCAGTTCGCGACACAATCTCACCCTCCTGATGCGGCCGCCGTTTGTTGCGGCACGTGTTCAGGAGTTGTGAGTTCGATGCGTCGCGTATTTGGCGTATGCCTTTGCCTATCTACTTTCGCAGGAAGTACGACATCGGTCTGGGCGACTGATCTCGCCCTGCCTCCCCCGCTCCCGCCGCCTGACGTCTTCGCCTACAGGTGGAGTGGCTGCCATGCCGGCGCGAATGCCGGGATGGCCTGGTCGCGCCAGCAGCAGACGTGGAGCCAGGTCGCCAATGCCGCCGCCGCGCCCGTTCAGCCCGTGCAGCAGCCGGTCGGCAACGCGAACAACCCGCCTGTGGTCAAACCGCCTGTGGTTGCAAACCCTGCGCCGAACCCGCCGCCGCCGAACAACCCCGGCGGGAATAACGGCGGATGGAAGCCGCCGCATAAGCCGCCGCAAAAGCCCCCGATCTGTGAGCGCGGCGACAAGGGCTGGTGGCAGCCCGGCAAGCCGTACGGCGACAAGGATCACGACTGGCCAAAGGTTGGATCGAAAGGCGGCGACAACAAGTCGTCCTGGCCGTCGGCGCCATCCAAGAACAAGGACAACAACTACAACGACGTCAAATATGGTGGCGGCTGGTTCGACAAGCATCACGACGACGACCATGACAAGTCGAGCGGCTGGTCGCAGCTGCATTCAAACGGCTACTCCGACAGATCGGCTTGGCTGCACCGTGATCGGCAGGACGATCACGACAAGCCGGCTTCCGGATGGGGTGGGAAGAAGGACGACGGATACGACAAGCCACTCGGTTTCGGCTGGTCGAAGCAGCCGCTGAAGAGCGAGCGTGACAGCTACGCCTGGCTGAAGCCGGATCAACGCGACGACGACAAGCATGGCGGCTATGGCTGGGGCGGCAAGCCGCGCGACAATGATGACGGCAAGGGCGGCTATGGCGACAAGCAGCCCGACAAGGATCATTGGCAGCAGCAGGGCGGCAACTACCATCATGGCGGATGGCCGTATCATCCGGACAAGCCCTGGCCGCCGAAGAATCCGCCGCCGAACAATGGCGGCGGCCAGCCGAACCCGCCGCCGCAGGGCAACAATGGCAACCCGCCGCCGCAGAACCAGCCGCCGGTGGCAGGCGGCGGCAACGTGGCGCCGCTGCCCGTCGCTGCCGTGCAGATTCCGACCGCCATCTCGAGCAATGGCAGCGACGTCATCGGCGGCCTGCAGCTCGGCTGCGATTATCAGATGGACCGCTTCGTCGTCGGCATCCAGGCCATGGCCGATATCGGCATCATCAACGCGTCGAGCCCGCTCGGGCCGGCGCTGACGATGAACACGCGGACGAGCAACCTCTACACCGCCACGGTGCGTGCCGGCTATCTCGTGACACCTGAGATCCTGGCCTACGTGCGCGGTGGTGCGGCGTGGACACGGACCAACGTTTCGGTCGTCAACACCGCCACCGGGCAGTCGGCGAGCGTGGCGTTCAACCGCAGCGGATGGACGGTCGGCGCCGGCGTCGAGTGGATGTTCGCCCGCAACTGGTCGGCCTTCGCCGAATATGATTACGCCGATTTCGGCACCGTGACCGGCACGCTGCCGGGAGCAGCCGCGATCACCGGAGGGCCGAACGTCGTCAGCCAGAAGACCCAGCTCCACACGGCGATGGTCGGTGTCAACTACCGCTTCGAGATGCTGTCGCGCGGCGGCCGCTGAGATCAGCAGCAGACGCATTGCATCCCACACGACAAAGGCCGCCTGGCTCATCCAGGCGGCCTTTTCGGTTTTGGTCGGCCGGCGCTCAGCTCGCGCGGACCGAGCTCAGGAACTTGCCGACCTCGTCCCTCAGGCGGCCACTGTCACGCGACAGCAGCTTCGCGGCCGACAGCACCTCGGAGGACGCGGTCCCGGTGCTGCTTGCGCCGCGCTGCACATCGGTGATGTTCGAGGAGACCTGCTGCGTGCCCTGGGCCGCCTGCTGGACGTTGCGTGAGATCTCCTGCGTCGCCGCGCCCTGTTGCTCGACTGCGGCGGCGATGGTGGCCGAGATCTCCGACAGGCGTTCGATGGTCTCGCTGATCTCGCGGATCGCGCCGACGGACTCCTGGGTGGCGGTCTGGATGCCCGCGATCTGCTGGCCGATGTCGCCGGTCGCCTTCGCGGTCTGCTCGGCAAGCGCCTTGACCTCGGTGGCGACCACGGCAAAGCCGCGTCCGGCGTCGCCCGCCCGTGCCGCCTCGATGGTGGCGTTGAGGGCGAGCAGGTTGGTCTGGCCGGCGATGCTGTTGATGAGCTCGACGACGTCGCCGATCCGCGCGGCCGCCTTCGACAGCTCGCCGACCCGCCCCGTGGTGGAGCGTGCCTGCGTGACGGCCTCGTTGGCCATGCGCGCGGACTGCTGCACCTGGCGGCTGATCTCGGTCACCGAGGAGGCCATCTCCTCGGTCGCGGACGCCACCGACTGCACGTTGGTGGACGCCTGCTCCGATGCCACGGCGACCGTCGTAGCCAGCGTCTGCGCCCGCTCCGCGGTGGCGCTCAACGAGCCGGCCGACGTCTCCAGCGTGCTCGAGGCAGCCGACACGGTTTCGACGATGCTGCCGACGGACGCCTCGAACTGATCCGCCATCTGGCTCATCTCGTGGCGACGCTGGGCGTCGGCGGCGGCCTGGTCCTCGGCGCGCTGCGCGATGCTCTGCTTCAGGTCGCCCTGCATGGCTTTCAGGGAGGTGGCGAGGGCTCCGACCTCGTCGGCCTGCTCGATGGTGAGGGTCTGGTTGAAGTCGCCTTTGGCGATGCCATTGGCAAACGCGGCGCAATCCTGGATCGGACGGGCAATGCCCCGTGCCGCCACCCAGATGAGGAAGATCGCAAGCGCCGTGATCACCGTTCCGACCCCGAGCTGCCACAGCGTGTTGTTGGTCGAGCGGCCGCTGAGCGAGGCGTCGAGCTGCCGTGCGGAGGCGAGAACGACGTCGCGCGGGACGGAGATCACGACCGACCAGGGCGTGTCGGTGAGACCGAATGTGATCGGGGCGTAGATGTCGACGTTGGGATTGTTGGGCTCGTCGAGAACGGTGCCCTTGCGGGTTCGAACGATGGCGGCGCTGTCGGCCCAGCGCGAGTCGGCCTCGGCGGCGGATTTGCCGATGACGTTCTGGTCGGCGCTGTCGGCGACGACGAGGCCGGTGTCGTTGAGGATCACGACCTTGCCCTTGCCGTCGAACAGCGAGGTGTTGATCTTGACCGCCAGCTTCTGCACGAAGTCGAGATTGTAGTCGGCGCCGGCGAGACCGCGGAATTTGCCGTCAATCATGACGGGAACGGACATCGTGGCCAGGAACACCGGCTTGCCCTGGACGATGTAGGGCAGCGGTCCTAGGATGTTCTCCCTCCCGGTGGTGCTCGGGTTGATGTACCAGGCGCCCTTCACGAGGCCATTCTGATGGCGCTCGCTGCTGTCGTATTCGACCAGCGGCTGCACGGCGATTGCGCCGCCGGCGCTTCGCGTCCAATAGGGGCGGATTCAATTGGTCGTCGCAACACTCGATGAGGAGGTTGCGATGGGCATTCGAAAGAAACGGTCAACGCGGGGCAAGCTGGGATCATTGGGG
>BFBZ01001843.1_pt1 | contig 13079 bp, 10 predicted proteins | sample 1888401 | NCBI WGS metagenome assembly BFBZ01 (sample SAMD00112614, study PRJDB3348) | symbiont metagenome | host: Chara braunii | reverse complement strand
TCATAGGCGCCGATCTCTCCGGTCTCCAGAGAAAGGATCGGCTGGTATACCAGCGAGACGAGGTTCTGCTGGATGGCGATCTTCAATATCGCCGCAATATTTTCGCTCGCATCGCCACCCGGCAGTTCGTTCGGGTCGAAGACCCTCGCGCAGTTTCTGCCGCTCGCCTTTGCCGAATAAAGCGCCCGGTCGGCTTCGTTGATGACATTCTCGAGCTTTGCGCCGGCCAGATCTCGCGTAACGGTCGCCCCGACGCTGAAGGTCACATGCCTGAAGCCGTCGAGCCGCTGAGCATGAACTATATCAAGCGCCTCAATCCCCCGGCATATCGCTTCCGCGAGGCCCAGCGCCTCGGCGCTGCGTTCCACATCGAGAATGACGATGAATTCCTCACCGCCGTATCGCCCGACCGTTGCTCCCAGTGGTGCGACGATATCCGCCAAGGCATTGGCAACCGTGACAAGGCAATGGTCACCTTCCTGGTGACCGTAATAATCATTGTATTTTTTGAAGAAATCGACGTCGACAAGGAGAACGGCAAAAGCGGTGCCATCCTGGCGCCAACGCTCCCAAAACTGCTTCAGACGGATATCGGCAGCCCTTCGATTTTCCATGCCCGTCAGCGAATCCGTGATCGACAGGCGCAAAAGGGCTTCGCCACGCTCAGTCGCCTGGCGCTGCTGCAGTTCCGCCTCCCTGGCATTCAGGAAGACGTTGAAGCGCTCCTTGTTCAGCTTCCAATTCACATAGGAAGTGAAAACAAAGCAGCAGAGATAGAAGGTCGTGAAGGCAAGACTGTAGGCCGGGCTATAATGAAATTCGACGAGCGACAGCAAAAAAGTGACGCAGATCAGCCCCGATGAGGCGATCGCCAGCCCGAATTCGAGACTGAAGAACAGATTGACGCCCATCATGAAGATGGCGCCGAAGGCGGCATAATAGGAAAAGGCCTCGGCATTGGCGGTCTGCAATGTCGGAACGAGCCACACCACATATCCAAGCACCACGGCGGCCGCACATGTGGCCTCAAGTTCTCCGGCGCGACGCTGCCGCGCGAACTGAATTTCCAGAATGAGAAGCGCAGTCCCGCCAATGAAAAAACGCGCCGGGATCGTCACATGTGCGACGTCGGGAGTGAAGATCAGGTCGGTTATCAGAAAAAGAACATAAACGGGCACCGCGAGCCACAGGCCGCTGCGAGCCAGGCTGCGGCGCGCCTCGTTGCTATAGTCTTTGTAAAGGGTGCGAAGTCCGGCCGGACCGCTCGTCGGGCGTGTCTTTCCCCGGCCAAGATCGCTTCCTCCCGACAATAGACGCATGTTCCCCATAATCCGAGTTAGCTGAGACTTCATGTCCACCGCGGCAAGCCCTGCGTCGTTCCACCGAACAAATCGCGCGCTTTACCGGGCAGCTAATTTGGTCCGTTTGATAGCGACAGCGTTGCAGCAGTCCCATTAACAAAACCATAGCGCTCACATTTTTAGTGCGATATGGTTTGTATAGTATTCACGGGATTATTTAAAATTGACACAATTTCAAACAGCTCTCGATGGTTATAGCCTTGTGACGGCGCAATCGATCTCCGAACACACGAGATCGAAGGTTAATAATTTTACAACCGAACAGATGAAGGAGGGCGAGGCCGAACTTGCCCTTATTCTTTCTTTGGCACAGCAGGCATTCGAGGCGAATGCGCCCGTTCAGGGTATCATGAAGGCCCTGGTCGAACGTCTGCAGACGTTGAAGACCAGATCGACCCCCCTGATCTGGGATCACCTTGCATCTCTGGCACAGGCGCATCCCGTCTCGTCGTTTCTGCTTCAGGATCCCTTAACCAGATGGTCCTTCGAGAAGCCCCGCGGCTATAGCGGTGACGCGCAGTTGCTGGACTTCATTTACGAGCATCCCGCCGTCGCCGCCCAGGTGACAGAGGCTTCGCCTCTCGGTACGGAAGTTTACAATTTCACCCGAATGGCACCATCCGCAGTCGCGGTGCGCGAGCGGCGTGAGCTTCTTGCCGCGCATGTCGATGCCGTGGCCTGCGAAAAGGAGAACGCGGAAATCCTGGCGATTGCCGCCGGACATCTTCGCGAGGCGGAACTTTCCAATGCCCTAAAGAGTGACAGGCTCAAGCGCTGGGTTGCGCTCGACCAGGATCCCATCAGCGTCGGAACCGTGACCTCGACCTACCATGGAAGCTGCATCGAAGCGGTCAACGGGTCTGTTCGCACCATTCTCGGTCGCGCGCAAAAGCTCGGGACATTCGATTTCATCTATGCAGCCGGCCTCTATGACTATCTCGCCGAAAACGTCGCCGTGAAGCTGACGGAACGCTGCCTGCAGATGCTGAAGCCCGGCGGCAAGTTCCTTCTCGCGAACTTCGCACAGGACATCGGCGTCGAGGGCTATATGGAAACCTTCATGAACTGGCCGCTGATCTGGCGGACAGACAGAGAAGTCCAATCGATCATCGACAAAGTCCGGCACCCGATTGCCGACAGCGTCATCATGCGCGGCGAAAACAGAGGCGTTATTTACGCGATCCTGACCGTATAGTGGTTGGATCTTCGCTATAGGCTGAGCCGCTTGGCGGCTTGGCCAGCAACAATGCTATAATAGACCGTATATGCTGTGCGCCTTGAGGGCGAGGCGCGTGTTCGCGCGCAGAAACCAATATCTCTTCGGCTCACATCACAGCCGCGGAGACGGCAATCCGATTGTAATCAGGCCTGCCGATGCCAGCAAAGTTCATTGCAGCAAAAGGCAAGGGAGAGTATCGATTGCCTCCCCTGCCTTTTGCGACAGCAATGGTTCATTGGTAACCTACGGCGCACGGGATCTATCGATCCGGCGACGCAAATCATGAAGTTCCACGCCTTCGAACCTTCGAGCCCGAGACCATTTCCAGCTCTCCGGTCTGACGTTGAATGCAGGGAAACAAGCCGCGCCATCCGCCCGAACTCAAGCAAAATGGCGTAGATGCAGCGGCAGGAACTTGGGCTGGCCCAGAGTATCCTCCCGCTCGGGAAGACCGATATCACGAAGCTGGTAGTTCGATAGCTCGGATACGCATTTGCGCGTCTGGTGCTGCCTCCAGATGACAAGCAGCAGGGCGCGCGCGGTCTTCCACGCACCGAATTCCTGGCATAGTTCATCGACTGTTGCCGTTAAGTTGTCGGCAACTAAAAATTGTGAATGAGTCATCGTCTTTTCCTGGCGCAATCACGCAGCCAGGTCCTCTTGAAGCGCGACCGGCTTCAGGAGCTGATACGTCGAGGACGCACCAAATCATTCCCTGAGCAAGTCATATAGGTTTAACGGGAAAACGCCTAAGCGGCGGCAGATAAAGCTTTTTAAGCTTTAGATGAAAGCTCGTCGTGCAGCTGGCATGACACATACCAGAGCAGTCGAGATCATTCCGCCAGAGACGTATGTAAACATTTGGGTATAATGCATGTCACGCCTCCTTGTTTGATTTGCGGATGGGCGTATCATACGCAAGATCTTAAAATCGGCAACCCCCACAATTTCGAATTGCAGATATATCGGCCAATGTGTTGCACTGGCGCAACAATAAATGCGCAATCGCCGTCCGGCAAACAGCAGCTCATGTCACCGCCTCAAGGCAAGTCACCTCTGCCGATAAGACCTGCTCAATCGCAAAGCATCGCTAGAACGAATTGACGATGCCACCGCCCGAGCGCATCTGTTGGACCATGATATGAGCGTGATAATGCATGGCGCATTTGATCGCGTAGATCTGCATGACCACGGGCGAGCGGCGGCGAAGCAGTAGCTTGAGAAAGCGTTGACGGTAGACGGCTCGCAGTTCGGCCTCCTTCACCCGGCGCATCAATCGAACAAAGATGCCGAGCGCTTCCAGCGCCCATGTCGCGTTAAGAGCGATCAGCCGCAGCGGATGGCGACGCAGGTATCGTAAGCGCGTACTTTCGGGTTCGATGCGGGCGTCGATATAAAGCGCGTCCAGACGGTCGAAATAGGCCGAGGGCTGATGCAGGTCGCTGAGGACCGAGAGATACCCATCCCGCAACGTTTCGCGGGAAAGATTAAGGGGAATGACGTTCGTGCCGAAGGCTGGCGGATCATCGTGGTCGAGCCGACCTTCCTTCGCAAGGCGGGTATAGAGTGGCGTCTTTGGAATGGCGGCGAGCATGCCAATCATGGCGTTGACAATGCGTGCATCCTTGATGAAGACGCGCTGTGCATCGAAAATCGTCGCATCGTCACTATCGAAGCCAAGGATCATGCCGCACCAGACCTCCATGCCGGTCTGCTGGATCGTGTGGATCTTCTCCAGCATCGTTCCACCCTTGCGCAGGTTTTGAAGCTTCTTGGTTTCGCGCAGCGCCTCCTCGTTCGGGGTCTCGATGCCGACGAAGACGACGCGGATATTGGCATCGACCATCAGCTGCATCAGCTCGGCGTCGTCGGCCAGGTCGATCGACGCTTCGGTCAGAAACGTCATCGGGTAATGATGCTTTTCCTGCCAGGCAACAACCTCTCGCAACACCTCCTTGATTGCCTTCTTGTTGCCGATCAAATTGTCGTCGACGATAAAGGCCGTGTCCATGCCAGAGGCCAGCAAGGCCTCCATCTCAGCGATGACCTGCGCGCTTTCCTTGATGCGGGGCTTGCGTCCGAAAACGACGATGATATCGCAGAAATCGCAGGTGAAGGGGCAGCCCCGCGAGAACTGGACGCTGCCGACTGCATACTCATCCATCTTCAACAGGTCGAAGCGCGGCACAGGCACCTTGCTCATATCCGTCTTGTCGGATTGCTCGTAGCGCCGTGCGTGCTGACCTTGCTCCCATTCATCCAGGAATCTCGGCCAGGTCTCCTCCGCCTCACCGATGAAGCAGACATCGACGAGATTGCCGAAATAGTCTTCCTTGACGGTCACCCAAGGTCCGCCGACGACTGTGAAGCAATTGCGTCGTTTGAGTTCGGTCAGGATTTCGGTCATCCGGAAACGCTGGACGATCATCCCCGTCAGCGCGACGATGTCGGCCTTCTCACATAGGCCGAAGTCGATCGCCTCGACATTCTCGTCAACCAGGGTGACGGTATGATCCGCAGGTGTCAGAGCCGCCAACAGCGGCAGACAGGCCACGGGAAGGTTTGCCTTCGCATCGAAGAGCGGCAGAGCGTGTTCCATGCCCCAATAGGAGGTTTCGAAACGCGGATTGATGATGACGATATGAGCCATTGAATATTCCGCTCCACGACTTTGAAGATCTGGTTCGGTATTGCAGTAGGGCTGTGTCATTCGCATCTGCCACTGGCCGCTTTGGCACAGGGACAGGTTCTTTCGGCATTGCTGCGGCACTCTTAGCAGCCCTATATGAGCTCAAGATTAAATTCTTCGCTCGATACATCGTCTGCCTGGACCGGAGGTCTCGCCGCAACTGCACAAATATTGCTCTGCAGATCGACCGGAAAATTTCCGAAGCAACAATGTCGAAATCGACCAATCTCAATCGTCTTTATTCCAGAGATGAGGCAAGGCATGATCGCGAGATCCTTCAGGTCGCAGGTCGAGCCGGTTGAAAGGGAGTGCGAGAGATGAGTTCCTCCTATCGTTGGGTGATCGTCGGCGCCGGAGCATTGATGACCTGCGTTGCGCTCGGCGCGATGTTTTCCTTGGCGATCTTCCAGGTACCGATCGCCGCCGATACCGGTTGGTCGCGTGCCGGCATTGCCGCGGCAATGACGCTGAATTTTCTCGTCATGGGCTTGGGCGCCTTCGCTTGGGGTGCAGCAAGCGATCGTTTTGGCGTGCGTGTCGTCGTAATCGCCGGTGCGCTGCTGCTTGGGCTTGCGCTGGTATTGGCGAGCAGAGCCGGCTCCCTTCTTCAATTCCAACTGACCTACGGCATTCTGGTCGGTCTTGCTGCCAGCGCCTTTTTCGCGCCGATGATCGCGGCAACGACTGCTTGGTTCGACAAGGGCAGAAGCCTTGCCGTGTCTCTGGTCTCGGCCGGCATGGGGATCGCGCCCATGACGATATCCCCCTTCGCCCGCTACCTTATTTCCGCCTATGACTGGCGCTTCGCCATGCTGGTGATCGGTATCATAGCCTGGGTTCTACTCATACCGGCGGCGCTGCTGGTGCGGCGGGCACCGGTTGCCGACGAAGCCTCGAATGTCGACGGGCAGATGGAAGAAAAGAGCGCGCCTCTCGGCCAGATCTTCCGCTCGCCGCAATTCCTCGTTCTTGGCGCCACCTTCTTTGCCTGCTGCGCGGCCCACTCCGGTCCGATCTTTCACATGGTGAGCTATGCCACCATCTGCGGCGTAGGCCCGATGGCCGCCGTCAGCATCTATAGTGTCGAAGGCCTGGCGGGTCTCGGCGGCCGTCTTCTTTACGGCACGCTTGCCGATCGGCTCGGCGTCAAACCGGTGCTGATAACCGGTCTTCTGGTGCAGGCGGCGGCACTCGCCACCTATCTTCTGGTGAGCGAACTCGACCAGTTCTATGCACTCGCTGTGGTCTTCGGCAGCGCCTATGGCGGCGTCATGCCGCTTTATGCCGTGCTGGCGCGGGAATATTTCGGACCGCGTATCATCGGCACGGTTTTCGGCGCCGTCTCGATGCTGTCGAGCATCGGCATGGCAGCCGGCCCTCTCATCGGCGGCTGGATATTCGATACCTTTGCCAACTATTCCTGGCTCTTCATCGGATCGTCGATGGTGGGTCTGGGCGCAGCGGCGATCGCCGTGGCCTTTCCGCCCATGCGCCGCCTGCAACTGCAGCCGGCGTGAGGCGGAATATATTCGTATTTCTTGATAGTTTACGCACAGTTTTCCATGAGCGACGGAAGTTGCAGGCATTGCAATTTTCAATTTTTAGCCAACACTCACAAATGCATCAGGTGCGTGATCTCCTGGGGGAGGAAATCCGGAGAGCACCTGATCCGGGTCGCCCACAATGGCCGTACGAACCTCCGAAAGGGTTCTATTGCACCTGAAACGATGGCCCGGAATCGAAGGAAAAATATCACCTGCGCCCTAAGTGTATGATTGTGTTTAATTATATTCATTGCCGGAAGTTAGCCTTCCAGTATTGTACCCGTTTGAGAGGTTTCCTCGCTGTGAGTGACCGGTGCTGGTTATTTGCTACAGCAAAAGCATTCCGACATGCACTCGCGCCGCAGTAAAAAGGATGGTTACAACCCGAACGGCGTAGGTGGATTTCATTAATCTAGTAGCATTATCCCGGCCCCGAATTTTTGTTATCGGGGGCACAATGCGCAGCAGACCGACAGAAGATGAAATACTGGCTGAGATCGTCTCTGCCTCAGAGAGACAGCATATTGGTGGCGTTGCAGGCGGAAAAGGCTACCACTTCCAAGATATGGTTGCCGTAATTAGGATACTCGAGAGCGCTTCGACCTGCCTTGGCCCATCCGATGATCCATTTATCACTCAAGAGAAACGTGGATCAAAAACAGATGATTTACACATGGATTGGCCGGAGAACTCCCATTCACGCCGGCACCAAATCAAAGCAGTAGAGAATCTTGGTTGGGACACCGATTTGCAACTGCAGTTCATCGTCGAGCACAGAAAGAATCCACGTGCTGACTTGCGATTAACAGTTCACCGGTCGAACCTCGCAGAAAAACTCGAGATTGAGCGACACAATTACGAGCTCTCTTTCGTAACCGTTGAGCACGTTGACATGTCGCTTCGCCGGCGGCCTCATCACGACCGTGAAATATGTCGGCATATCGACGCGTTGAGCTTGGTGCCACCCTACGCAACGTTCTTCGCCGCAATCTGGCATCACATATACTCGGTCTGGATTCATGATTGGGAGCGGACGGGCACACTACATGAGCTGTTCGAGGACCTCAGTCGTTCATCTGGCCATATTATAAGTTCGCTCACGCCGTCCACACAGGAGACCAATGAGCTCGTATGGTCCCTTAACGAGGCGCTAGGTGCGAGTTTGTATTTTGCCGCCGACGGTCAGACCCTGGTCATTACCGGGAGAAGAGGAAGGACTTACCTCCCGCTTGCCATACTCCTATCGTCGGTTGAAGACGATTTTTGGGACGACTTTCCACGTGATCCATATGAATTTTGGAACAAGATCAGTGGCTTCGGAAGTGAGACGGAACTCGAAGATGAATACTATGACGGAGTCGATTGATCGTTTGTTTGCCTTGACCGATCGAAAAAGCGCTGCGCTTGAGCTAAAGATGCATGCGGAACTCGCGGCGAACGAACTCATCGCAAGGCTGGACGGGCAGCCAGCATACGTGGTTGGTTCCGGCCCCGACCTGGATCAGTTCGGTGCAAAGGTGGCCGATAAACTTGGAGCCCAACTGATCGGCGCCGCAGGTATATGGACGCACATCTTCCCTCATCGTGTTGCGAATGAGTTCCGAAACTTTTGCGTAACGCAAGAGGTGATTGAGCCCCTTCCGCTCAGGCCGACCATTGCGTTCTGCCAATCAGTAATAGCGGATGAATTCGAAGTGCAGACTATTATCTCGCGCTTACAGATGGAAGTGCAAATTCACCGCCTTATTATCTGTGCTGCGGCTTTGACGACCGGCTTGCGAGCCCGGCTTATGAGGTATTTCGAAAGGGCGGATATCCTGGTCGAATTCGTGGTGGCAATTGACCTCGAGGCGAACGCCGAATTGTTGCGCGACCATGTCTATTCTGTGCTCGACGACCGCCCAATAAAGGCGGTTCCCATCATGTCTCGTTGGATGATGAAGCGCATGTTCGGCCCCCGGCCATCCTATCATGACGACAATGAGCATCGGGAAACGCGTCGTAGACGTCTAGGACCGAGCGGCTGACAAGGGGCGTCACCCGACGTCGATGAACCCCCAAAAAAAGGTAGCGGTTCGCTTGTCATTTTTTATTGCTGAGCGATCGCGCTGCCCTAAAATTACGCTCCGAAAACTGAAGATCGGAGGAGAAAATGAGCGAGCGTGAAGATCATTTTTCGGAAGTCATACTGTGGGAGACGCCCGTGTTCGTACGGATCGGGCGAGGTATGACCGAGCCGATCGATGGTCCTAAGGAGGCCCTGGACTATCTTTGGAATCGATGGCCGGCTGAGCGCGGCCCAAAATTCGAGATCGCCAAAGTGTCCTGCAGGCTGGCAGTCGAGCATTACGGTTCACTTGCGGAGGCGCGTCAAGCCTTCCAGGACGCTGCCGTTGAAGTTAATATCTTGGCTTAGGCCTTAGCTCTACGAAGATTGAGGGAGCTGCGGATGCGGGTTTGGAGGTCGGATTTGACTAATCTGCGGCAGCGAAACCTCTAACGACCTACGGGTTGCCCGATCCCATGTGGCGGTGACGCTTTGATGATCGCGCGCTCAAAATCGTTCGCATGGTGTCTGAGTGGCTTTTGCGCGGCACTTCGGTCCACCCCCAGACCCAAAGTCAAGGTTGAGCTATTTCCGGTTACAGGAGCCCTACAGCGCTTATAACAGTATGATTTCATTCGGTTGTAACGTTTTCGCGAAAACGTTACAACCGAACATACTGCCTGCCGCAACGCTCAAAAGCGGCCCGTCCTGCAAGAAGTTTCAATCTTCGATCACGTCACGGCCCTATCTCGCCAAACGCCTCCGAAACCGACCTTCACGTGACACAATCTCACGATCTGTCAAAAGCCGTTGATCTTCACAAGTTCGAATTCACAATCACGGCCTATAGAGATCACTGACACTAAAGTTGATTTCTGAAGAGGACATTGTTGTGACAGGCATCGGAATGAGGGCCAGCAGGATTCACGGCAGCGACGCCATTAAGATCTTCTATTTCACTCGTACAACCGAGAAATGGCTCGAAGCGGAGGGCGACAGCGGACTGGCGACGATAGTCTCTAGCATCCCGGTGGAAGAGTTCCGATCGGCCTGGCAACTTGAGGTCATCAAGGCACGAGACGTGATGCTCGAGTCATTCGGTGACCTACGAAGCGCTGTCGTCGACGTTCTGTTCGATATACGTAAAGGATTCCATTTCGCCGCAAGTTGCTCCCGTCTCCCCTTCGAAAAAGAGCATATGGAAACCTTGTTCGAGCTTCGCACATATCTTGTCATAGGCAAAAAACTCCGATCGCCACTCGACAACGATGACGAGACCTGGGAGGCCGTAGGAGACTATCTTGGCATGAGTGGACAGTCTATGAAGGAGACTACTCTGAAGATATTCAGCGAAACGCCATGACGGTGGTGTTCGGCATCGAAAGCGGTCGGCCGTCGTCCTGAACAATTGCGAAACGCTCACGTCGGAGTGTAAAATCTCCCGACGCATCATGGGTTGCGCCCGCCCATCATCACTGTCCATTTCGATATGCGGCCATAAAATGCGCTTCGGCGTCAACAGTGGCCATAGGAACTCAACCAGTGAACGGCGCGGACCAGCCGTCGTAGACTATGTAACCCATACACAAGCTCCGCCAATCATTCCTGCACCGGCTGAAGCAAGCAGCAATCGTTCACCGAGTACAAATGGGGCGGTCGCATTGGCGACGGAAAGAGAGAGCGGGATCGTCGCAGCAGACGAATTCCCAAACGCCTCGATCGTTCGCGCTGTCCTGGAGGGCTCGATGCCGAGTTCTCCACAGACGGCATCGAAAATCCGCGTGTTAGCCTGGTGCGGAATAAACCGATCTAGTTGAGATGCCAAAATTCCAGAGCTCACAAGCGCCCGCCGCGAACAGTTAGACATCATTTCGACGGCACGTGAAAACACCTCTCGCCCGTCCTTCATGGACATCAGAAATTCTTCGCCGGCCAACTCGGCGGTAAAGGGCCTATTGCTACCGCCAGCCGGAATGGTGATGAAGTCGTATCCACTGCCATCGGAGGCGAGTTCGACCGCCATCAAGCCGACGTTTGACTCGTCGGATGGAGCGAGCAGCACGGCGCCCGCTGCGTCGGCAAACAGCACGGCGGTGGCGCGTTCATTGGGGTTGATACGACGTGATAAGATATTCGCCGCCACCACCAGTACCGGGCGTCCGTGCAGGCGGACGAAGGCGTCCGCCAAAGCGAGTGCATAGAGAAAGCCCGAGCATGCGCCTGCGAGATCGATCGCGCCTGATCGGACAAGGCCCAGGTGATGGGCGAGCAGCGGCGCCGACGGCGGAAGCAGATGATCTGGAGTCGACGTAGCGAGCAAGGTCAACGCTACGTCGTCAGGCGCTACACCCGAATTGTCGATTGCCATCCGGCCCGCTTCTGCCGCAAGCGCGCTGAGAGTATCGCCGTCGCCTGCCCAATAGCGGCTTAGAATACCTGTCCTGCGTTCTATCCACCCAGATTCGAGACCTAACGAGCTCTCGATCTCACCATTGTACACACGGCGACCGGGCACGGCATGCCCGAACCCGACCATGCGCGAGGAAGCGGCTTGTTTCATCGCGATCTCCCGAGAACAATGGAGGAAACCTCGTCGATGGCATCATAGGCATGAGCGAGCTCGGAGGCGCTGACGCAATAAGGCGGCATGAGGTAAATCACATTGCCGAGCGGGCGGATGAGCAAGCCACGTTCACGAAATAGCTTGCGCATACGCGGACCGACATCGGCCAGATAACCGCTTGCGGTCACGTTCAGATCGAGCGCTGCGATGGTTCCCATCTGCCTGACATTGGAAAACCGGTCGTCATCCTCAAATTCTCGCAAGTGCTCGCAATGGAGCGTGCCCAAGCTCCTGATCCGTGCGTTTACGTCTTCATGCTTCCACACCGCCAGGTTCGCAACGCCCGCGGCGCACGCAATGGGGTTCGCTGTGTATGAGCTGGAATGGAAGAACGTCTTGCTCCGTTCTCTCGACAGGTGCGCGTCGAATATGTCGGACGTGCAAAGTGTTGCCGCTAGGGGGAGTGCGCCCCCCGTAAGGCCCTTCGATGTGCATAGGATATCTGGCGAGACCCCCGCCTGCTCGCACGCGAACATGGTTCCTGTCCGGCCCCATCCGGTCATCACCTCGTCGGCTATGACAAGGCACCCGTAACGGTCCGCGATTGTCCGAACTGACCTGAGGACGTCAGCGGAGTAAATCTTCATACCACCTGCACCCAGAACAAGCGGCTCCACCAAGATGGCCGCGACCCGACCTGTCCGGCAGTAGACTTCGAAGGCGTCCAGCGTCTGCTGCTCGCGACCTTGTTCGGGAAAGGGAATACGGTCGACACCGAAGAGCATTGGAGCGTATGCGGCATTGAACACGCCACGTTCACCGGCGGACATGGTGCCGATGGTGTCTCCATGGTAGCCGTGCTCCATCACGACGATGCGATCACGCATTTCGCCAACGTTGTGGAAATAGCCGAGTGCCATCTTCAAGCCGACTTCGACGCAGGTCGAGCCGCTGTCCGAGAAGAAGACATGCCTCAACCCTGCTGGAGCGACATGAAGCAGTCCTTCTGCCAGACGTTCTGCCGGTTCGTGCGAATACTCTGCAAAGATGATCTGGTCGTAGGATTCCGTCGCCGAGCGTATGGCCTCCATGATGACTGGATGGCGATGGCCGTGGGTGATGACCCACCATGACGATATTGCGTCGAGAATTCGATTTCCTTCCTCATCGACGAGGTAGGCGCCGTCCGTAGAGGCGATCCGCTTCATTGGTGGTTCCAACGCATGTTGGGTGAATGGATGCCAAATGATCGAATTTGTCATGGGCGGGCGTCCGCGAAACTATTGAGATCGAAATTCTCATGAAAAGCCTTGCTCACGGTCGACGCCTTCAGGCTTGCAAGGATTGGCAGTCGACCGAGCGGCCGTACGCCGCTCAAGCGGGCGATGACGGTCTCGGTTTCTGGATTCGCCTCCCCGATGAATGCGATGCCAAAAATCGGGATCGCGCGATGATGCATGGCCTCAATAGAAAGCAGAGTGTGATTGATCGTGCCGAGGGTAGTTCTTGCGCAAAGGATGACAGGGATCTGCCATTGAGCAAACACATCGGCAAATACAAGGTTCTCTGCCAGCGGAACCATCAGCCCCCCTGCGCCTTCGATGACGAGCGGCCCATCGACTTGCGGCGGGACCAGCCTTTGCGCGTCAATCGAGG
>BFBZ01001842.1_pt1 | contig 13083 bp, 10 predicted proteins | sample 1888401 | NCBI WGS metagenome assembly BFBZ01 (sample SAMD00112614, study PRJDB3348) | symbiont metagenome | host: Chara braunii | reverse complement strand
CGATCGCTGTCTCGCGCGATGCGTTGCGAGGAATGATCGCTTCGGGTGGTTGGGGCTGGTATCTGGGCGACGAAGGCAGTGCCAGCGGGCTTGTGCGCGAGGCAGCAAGGACAGTGCGTTTTGCGCTCGATCAAGGGGAGGCCCTCGACCCGCTCGGTCGCAACCTCCTGGAGGCTCTCGCCGTCCCCTCGCCGATCGAACTCGGTCGGGCGCTGGGCGCAATCGGCTCTGCTGCCGGCATTGGCCGGTTTGCTCCGCTTGTCTTCGACGCTGCCGAAATGGGTTCAAGGCTCGCACAGAAGGTCATTGGGGACGCGGGCAAGTCGCTTGCGGTGCTGACCGAGCAATTGGTTCGACGTGGTGCTCCGCGTGGCGATGTCGTGACCGGGGGCGGTGTCATTGCCCGACAACCGCGTCTTCTTGCTGCATTTCAATCCGCGCTAGCGGACCGCCTGCCGGATTTAACTCTGACCTTGCTGCACGGGCACCCCATCATGGGGGCAATCGTATTGGCGCGTAAGCTCCGCGTGGGCGACCTGCCGGAAACCCTACCGCTGCCGCACATCGACGGCACTTTGAAAAGCCCCGGCGATTGGAGAGTGGCATGACCTCCCAGAAAGTCATTCCGGCACGAAACTGGGGGCAACGCGCGGCTGCAGCGCTGCTGATTGCCCTCGTCGCCCTGCTCCTATTCATGGTCGGCACCAGCCGCCACATCAGCTGGTCGGCCATACCCCAATATATTTTCGACGAAACGATCCTCGACGGGATCCGGCTGACGATCCTCTTTACCGTCTTGTCGATGATCATCAGCATCATCGCCGGCGCGATCCTTGCAATGCTGCGGCTGTCGCCAAATCCGATTCTCGCCGGCTTTGCCAGTCTCTACATCTGGTTCTTTCGCGGTACGCCGTTGCTGGTGCAGATCATTTTCTGGTTCAATATCCAGCTGTTCATACCCAGTATCGATGTCGGCTCGATCCACATCGACATGAACGTGATCGTCACCGCTTTCGTTGCCGCGCTCCTCGCCCTCAGCCTCAACGAGGCGGCCTATATGGCCGAGATCATGCGCGGCGGGTTGATGGCGGTGGACAACGGGCAGAATGAGGCTGCCAAGGCGCTCGGCTACACGCCGACCCAAGCCATGCTTCGCATCATTTTCCCGCAAGCGCTTCGCGTCATCATCCCGCCGATCGGCAATCAGACGATCTCGATGCTGAAGACGACTTCGCTCGTCTCGGTGGTTGCAGCCCAGGATCTGCTGACGCGCGCGCAGAACATTTATGCCAGGAATTTCCTGATCATCGAACTGCTGATCGTGGCAAGCATCTGGTACCTCGTGATGACGACGATCGCCTCAGCCATCCAGTTCGTCATCGAGCAACGGCTCGGGAAATCCACCAATCAAGCATCTGGTCTGTTGCAAAGCGCCCTTCGCCTGATGCGCGCCGAAGGGAGAAACGGATGAACGCTCCAGATAGTCGGCCGGCAGCCCAGCCCATCGTCGAGGCAATCGATGTTCACAAATCGTTCGGCTCGCTCGAGGTGCTCAAAGGCATCAATCTCTCGGTCAATAAAGGCGAGGTCGTCTGCCTGCTCGGCCCCTCGGGAAGCGGCAAGTCGACCTTTCTTAGATGCATCAATCATCTGGAGCGCATGACGAGCGGCCGAATTCTCGTCGATGGACGGCTGATCGGCTATCACGAACGCGGCGGCGCGCTCCATGAAATGAGCGGCAAGGAGCTTGCCGCCCAGCGTCGTGACATCGGCATGGTGTTCCAACGCTTCAACCTCTTTGCTCACCAGGACGTGCTCACAAACATCTCGCAGCCGCCGATCCTCAATCGCGGCAAATCCCGCGAGGACGCGTTCGCCCACGCCCGCGGCCTCTTGAAGATGGTGGATCTCGAAGGACGCGAGGGCGCCTATCCCTATCAGCTCTCCGGAGGCCAGCAGCAGCGAGTGGCGATTGCCCGGGCACTGGCAATGAACCCAAAGCTCATGCTCTTCGACGAGCCGACCTCCGCACTTGATCCCGAACTCGTCGGCGAAGTCCTGAACGTCATGCGCAAGCTTGCGGCGGATGGAATGACGATGATCGTGGTGACCCACGAACTCTCCTTTGCCCGCGAAGTCGCCGATCGGATCGTCTTCATGGATCAGGGCGTGGTGGTAGAGGATGGCCCGGCGCGCGAAGTTCTCGACAACCCCAAACAAGAAAGGACCCAGGCTTTCTTGAGGCGGATGCACTGACCGAAAAGGCAGGCACCGGAACAAGGCCGCACGTCCTTCACGTGCATGAGGAAAAAAGGGGAATAGCAATGACAGGGAAGACAAATCTGACAATCATACTCGCTGCGGCGGCATTGCTTGCGAGCTCAACGGCCTGGGCGGCCGGCGTCGATCAAAAGCTGCACGACATGCTGCCCGAAAAGATCAAGTCGGCAGGCGAAATCAAGGTCGGCACGGAACCGCAAACGCCGCCCTACGATTTCTACGGCGAAGACAACAAGACGATCATCGGTCTGGAACGTGAGCTGCGCGACGAGATGGGCACTCGCCTTGGCGTGAAGTTTACCGACGTCCCGGCTCAATTCGCCAGCATCATTCCAGGCATCCAGGCCGGCCGCTTTGATATGGGCATGTCGGCATTCGGCGATTTTGCCGAGCGTGAAAAGATCGTCGATGTCGTCAATTATATGCTCGAGGGCACCAGCATCATCGTGCTCGAAGGCAATCCGAAGGGCGTGCACAAACTGAAGGATGCCTGCGGTTTGAATGCCGGCGCGGTTCAAGGTTCGATCCCGCTTCAGCTTCTCGACAAGCAGAAGACGCTCTGCCCGGCCGACAAGCCGCTCAATGTCATGCAGTTCCCCGCGAACGATCAGATCAAGATCGCGCTTCAGAGTGGGCGCGTCGATCTCTCAATGGATACGACAGGCGTTGCAGCCTACAGCCTTCAACACCAACCCGAAGGTAACAAGAAACTCGCACTCGTCAGTGGCACTCAATATGCCGTCGGCTATCAGGCGATGCTCGTCGGCAAGGAGAGTCCGCAACTGCGCGATGCCCTCTCGGCCACCATGCAGTCGATGATCGACGACGGCTCCTACGCCAAGATCTTCGAAAAATGGGGGCTCGACGACAACAAGCTCGACAAGGTCACTATCAATGATGCGGCGCGCTTTGCCGACTACATGAAGCTGGATTGATATCCGGCAGATCAGCGGCGGCCGTGACATCACCGGCCGCTGCTTCCTTCCAAACATACGGGAACGATCATGACAGAAAGAGTGCCTTATCGCGAAGCGATCGCGCTTCAGCCAGCCGCCCTGCAAGCCTGCTTCGACGCTGTTTCGAAGCGGCTGGAAATGCTCGACCTCAAGCCCGTAAGCATTGGTCCGACGGTCCTCCTCGGGATTGGCGCAAGCCTCTATGCGGCTGTCGCGGCTGCAGCACAAATGCGCGCGCAAGGTATCCGGGCCTTTGCCTTGCCAGGCACCGATCTTTATGATCCGTCCATCGACGCCGGGAGTGCCTATATCGCCTTTTCGGCATCAGGCCGCAGCGAAGAGCCCGCCCGGGCCATGGAGCTTCGCCCCAACGCGCACTCCTATGGCATCGCCAAGGCGGATGGCACGCCGATTTCCCGCGTCGTCAAACATATGGTCGCGACCGATAGCGGCGCCGACAGCGGTCCGAACACAACAAGCTATCTTGGCTCACTGCTCACAGCGGCGTTAATTGCCGACAGAGCTGGACGTCCCTCCACAACGAACTGGACCGAGATATCGGCTCGCGCCGGGGCTGTCTTGAAGACGACGCGCGCCCAGGCGGACAACGGCGCCAGGCTTCTCGCGGCCAAGAAATCCATCGACTGTGTCGGAGCAGGCGTTGCTTTCGGCACGGCGGGCTACGCAGCACTTCTCATCCGCGAGGCAGCACGCGTGGCGGCCCAGGACTGGGATACGCTCAACTTCCTGCATGGGCCGATGGAGCCGAACGACCGGGATAGCGGCGTGCTGCTGTTCGGCAACGGGCGAGAGGTCAAGCTGGCGCAGGATCTCGCCGGCTTTGGCATCCCCTCGGTTCTGGTGACCTCACATGCCGATGTCGCCGATGCAGACAATCTGGTGGTCATTCACGTTCCGGCCTTCTCGGACGGGATTGGTGACGCGATCCTGCAGGCCATTCCGGCGCAATTGCTCATTGCAACACTGTCGGAAGACGCAGGTCTGCCGGTCTGCGAATTTCGTTACCGCCAGACCGATACCAAGCGTGACATCTGACTTTCTTCAAAGGCTGATCTGATCCACTGTCAGTGTCCCAGGATAGAGGAAGGCAGGCTTTCCTTCCTCTCCCAGCAACCTGGCCATGGCAAAATCGATGGCGAGACGCACGGCGCCGAGAACCGTTGCCTGGTTTGACAGTTGGCCGCTGACCACTTCCACCGGCCAGCATAATTCTTTCACGACATCTCTGACACCCGGCAGCAGTTGTGGATTTTGCCCAACGCCGCCGCCAAGCACGATCAATTGCGGATCGAGCACGCTCACGCAGGCCGCAGCCAGGTTTCCGACATCGCGGGCATGCTGCTCGACAATGGCGCGCGCGGTTGGGGATTGCTCGACGCGAGCAAAGAGATCGCTGGTGCTTTCCGGCGGCTTGCCTTCTTCGGGGCGCCAACTTGCTGCAGCACGTTCCAGCAATGCGGCTGACCCCATATAGGTTTCCACGTGCTGCCACTTTGGCCGCTCCTGCTCGGACCAGGGGAACGGCAGATGACCGATCTCGCCTGCGCCGCCCCTGAAGCCGCGGAAGAGGCGTCCATCAAGGACGATGCCCATGCCGGTCTTCACACCGATCTGCATGTAGATCGCAAACGAATGCTGCTTTGCCGCTCCCTCGTGATATTCGGCAAGGGCTGCGCAATTAACGTTGTTCTCGAGGAGTACCGGCGCACGATAACTGGACTGCAGCCGTTCCAGAATGGGAAGCAGTGTCTCGCGGCCAAACATCCTCTCCAGTGACGCAGAAATGATATTGGGAAGTGCGATGACCAGGGCGCGGAGCGGCGTCGCTCGAGCTTCGAACTGCAACAGCAGCTGTTCGACGACGTCCTCGATCAGCAGGAACCGTTCGGCAGCGGATTTGTCGACCAGTTGTTTTCCCGCTGTTGCCAGCGTCGCCCCGTCAAGGCCGCGGGCAATCGCGTTGATATGGGTCGTGCCGCAATCGATGCCAACGACAAAGCCGGCCTTTGGACCGAGCCCGTAAGTGATCGATGTTCGGCCGACCGATCCGCGATTGACGCCTGCCGGAGCAACAAGATCGTGGCGCTCGAGTTCGCTGACGGCTGCCGACATGGTTGGTTTGGAGAACATCAGCGCGGCGCTCAATTGGGGTCTGGTGGCAGGCCCCGTACCCGCAATCGTCCGCAGCACCGCCCGCGCACTCTCCGTCAGCGGCGGCGCATCAATTCCGATCTGTTGCTGTGTAGTGATCAAAAGACACCCGGAGCCAAGAAGCCATTCGTAAAGCTTCCTTACCATTGCAATCGTGAGATTGACAGTCATATCCTATTGAAAAATATGGCGTGGTGGGTCGAACCGGTTGGCGCATTTCGTTCGAAGAACGGTATGCCGTTGCGGACCGTTTTACGCAGGCGATGTGCCACTGGGCTGGGGAGAGGTCGACGACGGCGAGTCGATCCGCGCCATTCATCGTGCCGCCGATCTCGGTCTTCGCTTCTTCGATACGGCTTCGAACCATGGGGCGGGTCACTCTGAGAAAATTGTCGGGAAAGCTATCGGTGTTAAGTTGCGCAACGATTTGACCCATTTTTCCGTTTCGCGCTAACCCAACTTCTCGGTCGTATAGCCCTGAAAGGTTTCACAAATCACACAGAACCTTGGGCAACTTCGAAATGCAAACAGGGGACAAATTCGGGTGGAAATCAACAACCGGACATTGCGGCTGGTGCAAAACGTCCTATTCTGCAAATGCCGCAAAAGTCCGGTAAAACAAGCGGCAGGGCTGACCCACCCGCCAGATTGGGCCCATCAAGATCGGGCCATCAGGCGTCCTACAGGAGATGAAGCATGTTCACCCACGTCATGATCGGCAGCAACGACTTGGATCGCGCCAGAGCCTTCTACGACGCCACGTTCATGGCATTAGGAGGCAAGCCCGGCGAGATGGATGCGAGAGGCAGGCTGATCTACGTCCACGAGGGCGGTCGCCTGATGATCACGAAACCGATCGACGGTAAGCCGGCGACAGTCGCCAACGGTGGAACGATCGGTATCGCCGCCGAAAGCCAGGACCATGTTTTAGCTTGGCATGAGGCCGGTACCAGGCACGGTGGCACAGCGATCGAGAGCCCCCCCGCAGAGCGTCCGAACGGGTCCTTCGTCGCTTATCTTCGCGATCCGGATGGAAATAAACTAACCGCACGGTCTCAACCCACAAAATGAGATCAGCGCCAGCGGCGCCAAATGGGCAGCCTGATCGGTGCTCAGAGGCGAGTTGGCAAGGGAATGTCGGCTTTGAGCCGAAAGCTGTCTTCGGCTAATTCGTCACCGCGGCCGGGAGGTTGCTTGAAGGTTTCATCGCAATCGGCAAGACCGGAAAGATCGTTCGCCAAATCGAAGAGCTGCTGGGCGATCAGATGCACAACCTCCCCTTCCGAGCTGAAGAAAACACCCTTGAAGCAATTTCAAATAAGGACAAACTGGTAAGATAAAAGATCGGCCGCCCAAATCCATATCGACGAAAACGCAGTTGGAATTTCCTGATGAGAGGAGCACGGGAAGACGCATTGTGTCATGACAGCCATAGCCGATCGGAGACATGAAACACAGCTGGACCGAGATTGATCTTTGAGCGTGTCTTTGGCTCCTCTTCAGCAGAAGGCTCCTGAACTAACGATTGAACTTCGTGACCAACAAGACAAACAAGGCCACTGATACCGCGAAGGCGAATGCGCCTAGCGCAATCGACCGCATCCATAGATAAACGATGACGGTGCATCCGCCCACAAACAAAGGCCCTATCCATTCCACGACGAACTTGGGCAGCGTCTTGGAACGAGCGGGATTCCTTACGGCATTGCTGTCAGAGGTGGAAGCATCCGACGCACCCCGCCCTGGCTTCCGACCGCTTGGGAATGCCGAGGCAAGCGCAGGCGTTGGCCAGGCATCCGCACCCGCTCCGCTAAGCAGCCAGATCGGGTCGGAATTTTGCCACCTTTTGAAATCTGCCACCATGCTCTCGAAAATCGGCCCTGGACCATCCTCAAGACGATCCATGGAGCCGGCGGTTTCTCGTAGCCCGACCTCTGCATCCCCAGGATCGGGAAGGCCAGCCGTCCTGACAAGGATAAAGGGTCCAAAATCGCGCGCTATCAACTCGACAAAGCCGTCATAGATGGGAGCGTATGTCTCACCGATACCCCTGACCACCGGTTCGCGCCGCCGGGTCAGCCGGATCAGCGCCTGCTCACGGCTCGTCACCAGATAAGGATAGGTCGTGTCCTCGGAATAGCCCGATTCCGCCTTGAAGTCCTCACGCTCTCCATCCGGATCATCGATGTCAAAATTGTCGATGATCCGGGCACGGGCAATATCGGCTTCCCCGAACAAGCACCACCATAACAGTGGAATCCCGTTTTTGGCTTCCAGCTCGCTGCTGCCATCACGCCAGAACTGCCGCCACTCGCCGGCTTCACCCGACGGCATACGAGGCCGCTCAGATGAGTTGAGAAACACGTAATTTGCCATTCACGAAGCCTTCTGAAATCGACGCGCGACGGTGGTTCGGTCGCCGACGCAAGAGGGGAAATAGCGGTCTGCCGTTGGGTGCGCATTCCACTAATGCCGGACGATGATTCCGACATGAACCCGGACACTATCGCCTGCCCAAGATCGATTTGATCTTTGGAGAGAATGGAGGTTGACGTCAAGTCGGTACGGGGTAGTGGTTCCCGGCATTGGTGCACGGATCGTTTGCAGGGTTGTGAGCCGGCTTTGAAGAATGACCGCCGTTAAGATCCCACCAGCCATTCGAAACCGACAGGAAAATTGCAATATCCATGGAGTCTGGAGCGACGCCGGCATGACTATGGACCTCGGGATTTCATGAGCCTTCTCCGATTGAGGCTCACAGAGTGTACCAGTTTTTCGTCTCTCGTGGTTCAGCCCGAAGGGTTCACTCCAATGCCGGGTCAGTTCTCGGTGAAAATCAACACCAAGCAGAAAGCGGCTCAAATCATGACGGAATTCAACGGGCAAGCTTCCTCACTGGAAGCGCTGGTTCAGTGTCGAAAACTGCTGTCTTGTGCCCGTCGCCAGCCTCACCGCTCCCGATCCGGCAACCAGGAGGATAGAGGCAATGTGCCGAATCCCTGGCTTACGCCCCACGAGGACATGCCGCTGATGTTCTTTGCCGGCATCCACGTTCCGCAATGGACGCCGTGCGAAAGATCAAGGATGGAGCGACGATCTCTGCGTTTTTTTGAGCACTGATCCGAACAACCTCGTCAAACCCATTCACGACAAGGCCGCGTCGGGCCTGTCGCGACCAAGGAAGAGACTGAAATCTGGATGACGGCGCAATAGGAGGAGGCCAAGGAATCTGCCCAACTTCCGGATCTACTCTCAAGGTGGCGTCCGGAGAGCCTCATGGATCGGCCGTCGTCACACCAAAGAAGGCGAACTCGCCGACCAGTCGGAGTTGTTCTGATAGTTCGTGGAATGCAATAAGGCTGACCTTTAATTACCTATCTCGCTCCACAGCGGTCGCGGTCCAACGCGGGATTTGTCAGATAGCAGGGCCCATTCGAATAGGGTTACCGTCCGCGAAGCGGGACAGGCGGAAACGATGCAGATCATGGCCGATGTCGTTTCCACGGATCATGTCGGACATAATGCGGCCAATCCCGGGCCCGATGCCGAAACCGTGGCCACTCATCCCTGTTGCCACGAATAGGCCGCCGATCGGTTCGACCCGATCGACAACCGGGACCGCGTCTGGCATGGCGTCGATCATCCCCGCCCATGTCGTTTCCAGGCGAAGGTTTTCGAAATGCGGAAACAGATTTTTAAAGCCGCGCAGGATCGCAGCCAGATCGGAACGGCCAGGAGCTGGATTAAGCACCCGCATCTGCTCGAAAGGGCTTGTCTCATCTGGTGTCCAGTCGCGGGGGGTCGACCAACCATCAGGGAATCCCGAGGGAGCGGCAGGGAGATAACGAGTTCCAAGAGGATGGGCCATCAGGGCCGGAAGATATTTCCTGGCGTGTCGGAATGCATCGGGGCCGACATAAAGAAGATTGCTCCTGCCAGGAGCCAGCGTGTATCCACCATCCTGCCGACGCCTGAACGCGATATCGTCATCGACGGCCGCGCCGGCATGAAACTCGGGCAACGGCCCTGTTGCTGCGACCGTGGCCCTGACGCTGAGCTGAGGAATGGAAACACCATGCTTCTTTAAGAACAGCGACGACCACGCACCTCCGGCGACCAGGACGTTCGAGGTTTCGATCTTTCCGCGCTCGGTCCACACGCCCACAACCCGGCTCGCAGCGATATCAAGGGTTCGGGCGGCGCAGCCTTCAATGATTGTGACGCCCCGACGGGCAGCAAGCCGCGCAAGAGCTGGAACGGCCAGCCAAGGCTCCGCCCGCATATCAGACGGCGTCGTCATCGCTCCGGAAAATCTGCGTGCCATGCCTTTGATCATGGAGGAGACCTGCGCCCCGTCGACAAGACGGGTATCGATCTCATGGGCGGTGGCGATCTTCATGAAGTCAGCGAACCCCGTCATGTCCTTTTCGGACCTTGCAAGATACGTAACCCCTGTCTGCCTCAGACCAATGTCTTCACCGCACTCTTCCGCGAGCTGCTGCCACAAACGGCATGCCTCGATCACTATCGGCAGTTCGTCAGCGTCTCTTCCCTGTTTTCGTATCCATCCCCAGTTTCGCGACGATTGTTCCGCAGCGACACGTCCTTTTTCCAGCAAAGTCACCTGAATATTGCGGGCCGCAAGGAAGATCGCTGTACTGACACCAATGATCCCTCCGCCAATGATCACCACCTCCGAGGTTTTTGGCAGGGCGCTGGAATGTCGGATCGGGTCCGCGACGGAAAATGGAAACATCAGAACATCTTTGTGGATGGAGGCCTCCTTGATCCCTAACCTTGGAGCAGACCTATTTCAAGCGCGGTGACGTTGTCCGCATTTTTGTGCTCATTATCCAATTTGCGGTCCACGTCGACCCGAGTGAAGTCGGGAGCTCGTAAAGGAAATTGGACCGACGATCTGTCATAAATAAGCGCCGGATTCTCGATCGACAGAAGTCTTAAACGGTATGGCACCGAGAAAGATTTTGCGCTTTGAGTTTATCTGGCCGTTGCCAGCGCAACCCACCCACACCTTTCTCGATAGTGGGACACCGTTCATACGTCCTTGAGATGACCGTCGCGCCCTGACACCGGCCGCTTTTGCGATCGCTTTATCGGGCGAAGCGCTCCGGTCGGAACGCGCCTAGAAGCGGATGACGCTTGCCGGTGGCGATTTCGTCGGCAAGCAGCTCGCCGGCAATCAGGCCAAGAGTGGCGCCGCTATGGCTGAAGGCGACGAAATAGCCGGGTATAGCCTGCAATTCTCCAAAAACCGGCTCGCCGTCACCGGGGATGGGTTTGGGGCCGACGCCGTAGTCGCCGATTTCGAGCTTGGGATTTCCTTCCAGCACCTTTGAGGCTTCCTGCAGCAATCCCTCAAGGGTCGATGTCTTGATCTGGTAGCTGCCATCGGCATTCACGATAACCTCTTCCTCAGACCACGCAGAATCCAGGGCAAAGGCCCCATCGTGGGTCGGTCGGATGGCAACCCGCGGCGTATTCAGCACAGCCTTCAGGGGATGATCGATCGGCTTCGTTCGAACGAGAAGCGCGATCGGCGTATCGTCACCGATGTGCTGGCCGGCCTCTGCAACAATCGCTGGCACCGCACCGCCGGCGGCCAGCAACACCGCATCAGCCGACCAATCGACACCGTTTGCCGTCGTGACGCCGGTGGCGCAGCCGTCCCGCACATTCACCGTCGCCCTGCCTGCGTCTGTGACGATTTCGCCACCCAGCGCCTGGAACTCCTCAGCAAGAACGCCGATCAATGATGGCAGATCGACCCAGCCCTCGCCCGGATTGAGGATCGCGCCTTGCCGCGTTACAGAGAGGAGATCGACACCCGGTATTGCCTTGGTAATCTGATCCGCACTCAGCAATTGCGCGTGGTAGCCAAGGTCCCGCTCATAGTCAAAGACCGCGGCAATGTCATTGCCAGCGTCATCGGCGTCCCAGGTCAATCCACCATCGAAGCGCAACCAGGCTGCACCGGGATATTTGGCCGAAAGTGTGCGATAGCGGTCAATCCCAGCCATACGCAGCCGATGATACGCATCCGATCGGCGCCGAGCTGAATTGAGCCAGGCAAGTGAGCGGCCAGATGCGCCATTTGCCAAAGAGCCATGATTGATCACGGTTGTTTGAATTCCGAGCCGGGCGAGATGGACGGCCGTGGAAACGCCGAAGATACCACCCCCGACGACAATGACCTTCGAAGGACGAATGGAAGCATGCATGTTGGAAACCTTGTCTATAGCGGGTGTTGCGATCAAAGAGCCGACTGAGCCGCAGTCGGCCCTGGTTGTCAGAGAACTTCGGCAAGGAAGCGTTTCAGACGTTCGTTTTGAGGATTGTCGAAGATCTGTTGCGGCGGGCCAGCTTCAACGATGCGGCCTTCATCCATGAAAATGACCTGGTCGGCCACCTTGCGGGCGAACCCCATTTCGTGCGTTACGATGACCATGGTCATGCCCTGACGCCCGAGATTGGCCATCAGGTCGAGAACGCCCTTCACAAGCTCTGGATCGAGCGCGCTCGTCACCTCGTCAAAGAGGACAACCTCGGGATCCATGGCCAGTGCGCGAGCGATTGCGACGCGTTGCTGCTGGCCGCCGGAAAGGCCGGCGGGCCGATGATCCTTGCGTTCGGCAAGCCCGACTTCCGCGAGGCGAGCCTCGGCAATCCGCCGCGCCTCGTCCTTGGGCAGTTTCTTGATCTTCGACAGCGACAACATGACGTTTTCAAGTGCTGTGTGATCCGGAAAGAGATTGAAGTGCTGAAACACCATGCCGACACGTCGGCGCAGGCTTTCCGGCTTCATGGACAGGATACTCTCCCCATCGAGTTCGATACTACCGCGCCTCGGCTCCACCAGCCGATTGAGGCATCTGAGCAACGTCGACTTGCCCGAGCCCGATGGTCCGACAATGCACGTCACGGTGCCGTGAGCGACATCGAGATCGATGCCTTTCAGCACTTCAAGATCGCCGTAGGACATGCTGAGATCACGGACTTTGACCGCCCCGCCCTTGAAGCGTGGAGCCGCGCCCGCGCGGGACGTCCGAGTGCCCGACGCCGCTTCCAGCTCGCCAACCTCGACAAGCCCACTCGTCGCACCGGAGCCGCGCCCCTGGCGCCCGAGACGTAGATGTGTGTCGATGTAATTGACGAGATGTGTCAGCGGAACGGTGATGACGAGATAGAAGACGCCTGCAAGCAACAAAGGTGAGAGATTGCCGGTAACGACGGCCTGGTCCTGACCGACACGGAAGATCTCACGCTCGGACGCCAGGAGCCCGAGAAAGTAGACAAGGCTGGAATCCTTGACGTTGCCGATGAACTGATTGACGAGAGCCGGCAGGACGCGCCGCACGCCTTGCGGAATGACGATCAGTCGCATTCCCTGCCCATAACTCATGCTGAGCGCGCGACAAGCTTCCATCTGACCTCGCTCGACACTTTGGATGCCGGATCGAAAGATCTCGCCGATATAGGCGCCTGCGATGAGGCTAAGCGCGATGATGCCCAACGGAAAAGGCGATGGACCGAAAAGTTCGCGGCCGATGCGGGCAAAACCCTGGCCAATGATCAGGATCGTCACGATCGCCGGCAAGCCGCGAAAGATATCGGTGTAGATGCGCGCCGGCAGGCGCAGCCAGCGCGATTGCGAGAT
>BFBZ01001841.1_pt1 | contig 13084 bp, 9 predicted proteins | sample 1888401 | NCBI WGS metagenome assembly BFBZ01 (sample SAMD00112614, study PRJDB3348) | symbiont metagenome | host: Chara braunii | reverse complement strand
CCCGCTTGTTGAACCTCGTAACCGCCGCAATCGGATTGAGCTGTTCCGGGCCGAGCAATGAGTTGCGAAGCTTTTCCGCATCCTGAGGTGTGCCGAAGCTTTCGGTAAAGGCGATGCCGGAAGCCATATGGAGCAGCGCACGAATCGGCGTTACGCCCATTTCCGTGCCCTTCAGCTCCGGTACATAGGTCTCCACGGTGTCGTCGATCGAATGAATGGCGCCCTCGGAAATCGCAATTCCAATGAGCATGCCGGTCAAGGTCTTTGCCATGGATTGGGAGAGAAAGCGGTCCTGATCGGTACGGCCATATTGGTAATGTTCGAACAGAATCACATCGTTGTGCGCAATCAGCAGCCCAGTCGTTGGATTGGTGTCGAGATACTTCATCAACGAAGTGGTTTCGGTACCAAATTTGAAGCTGGTCGAAAGCTCGGCCGGTGCTCGCAATAGCGTCGATGGCTGTTCGGCGGCGGCTACCGTGTGCGTCGGCCAAAGTCGGTCCGCGTGCGTGTAATTGCCGACCATGTGGGGCTGGTCTTTGAACGGCAGACCGACGGGATAACCGAGCTTCTCGCCATAATCCGCAGCATCGGGCCCGGTCTGAGAAAACACGGGAACGGCTTTCGGTTGTGGCTGCAAAGGCGCAGCACTTGCCTGAATGGAAAGTGCTCCAAAAAAGATGGCGACAATGCTGCCCCAAAGCCTCACGTAAAAACCCTTCTCAACAGAAATGCGACGTCGTCTAGCAAAGCCCGGTAACAGGCATTTGACGAATTATCCCAGCAATCAGCCGTTGCCAGCCAGCAGCCGCTTTGCAGCCGCCCTCGCCTCTTCCGTCACCGAAGCGCCTGCAAGCATGCGGGCGATTTCTTCAGTGCGATCCTTCGGCTCCATGGTCGCAACGCGTGTCGAGATCTTTTCCGAGCCATCCGCGATTGGCCCCTTGGAGATCAGGAGATGGGTCGCAGCGCGCGCCGCGACCTGCGGTGCATGCGTAACGGAAAGCACCTGGACACGATCGGAGAGCCGCTTCAGCCGCTGGCCGATGGCATCGGCCACCGCACCGCCAACACCGGTATCAATTTCGTCGAACACCAGGGTCGGCGCAGACCCGCGATCGGCAAGCGCCACCTTCAGCGCGAGCAGGAAACGCGACAGCTCGCCACCGGAAGCGACCTTGGTGATAGGGCCAGGACGCGTGCCCGGGTTGGTCTGAACATGGAATTCGACCACATCGATACCGTCAGCCGTGCCGGCGTCCGGATCGCTGGTAATTTCCACCATGAAACGCGCCCGCTCAAGCTTCAGTGCCGGCAATTCCGCCATGACCGCGGCGGCAAGCGCCGCGCCAGCGTGATGACGCTTGTCGGATAGGCTGCGCGCAGCGGCATCGTAGTCCGCCTTGGCGACAGCCAGTTCGCTATCCAGGCGCGCCAGCCTTTCCTCGCCGGCATCGACATCGGCAAGATCGGAGATCATTCTCACGGCCAATGCCGGAAGCTCGCTGACCGGCACGGAATATTTGCGCGAGGCTCCCCGTAGCCCGAACAGACGTTCCTCGACCCGCTCCAGCTCCCGCGGATCATATTCGGTCTTGCGGAGTGCGGCCTCGACTTCCATCTGCGCATTGGAAAGCTGATCCAGCGCCGCATCAAGCAGCGCTACGGTGTCTTCCAGCAGGCCCGGAGCCTCGTGGCTCTTGCGCTCAAGCCTTCGCACCAGCGAGGCGATATGCGGCACGGGAGACGCATTGCCGTTCAGAAACTCGGAGGCTTCGGCAATATCGCCGGCAATGCGCTCGGCCTTCATCATCCGCGCGCGGCGTTCTGCCAGATCATCCTCTTCGCCATCCTGCGGTGAGAGCTTCTCGAGCTCCTCGACGGAAGCGCGCAGATAATCCGCCTCGCGCGCCGCCTTCTCCACCTGCTCACGCTGCTTCTTCAGCGTCCGCTCGGTATCGCGCCAGACCTTGTGAAGCCTGCCAACGACCTGTGTTTCCTCGGCAAGGCCCGCGAAGGCATCCAACAGCATGCGATGCGCGTCGGTATCGACCAGCGCGCGGTCGTCATGCTGCCCATGAATTTCGACGAGTAATTGACCAACCTGACGCATGAGCTGCACGCTCAGCGCCTGATCATTGACGAAGGCCTTGGTGCGGCCGTCGGCCGACTGGACGCGGCGAAAAATCAGGTCGCCATCGTCATCGATGCCATTGTCGCGCAGGAGCTTGCGGGCCGCATGCTGCGTGCCCACATCGAAGACCGCAGTCACCTGGCCGCGATCCTCTCCATGGCGCACGAGATCTCCATCGCCGCGCCCGCCAAGGGCCAGCGACAGACTATCAAGCAGAATGGATTTGCCTGCACCCGTTTCGCCGGTCAAAACAGAGAGACCGGACTCGAAGGCAAGATCCAGCCGCTCGATCAGAACGATATCGCGGATCGAAAGCTGGATCAGCATCTTCGCTCAATCTCACGTCCCAAGAAGAAGTTTCTTGCCCGCTCTGGAAATCCACGAACCGGAGTTCTCGCTCGGCTCCACGCCACCCTTCTTCAGCAGCTTGTAGGAATCGGCATACCAGCGGCTGTCCGGATAGTTGTGGCCGAGAACGGCAGCTGCCGTCTGCGCTTCCGGAACGATGCCCATCGCATAATAGGATTCCACCAGGCGTGCCAGAGCTTCCTCGATCTGGTTCGTCGTGGGATATTGCTCCACGACGATGCGGAAGCGCGAAATGGCTGCAAGATAGTCCTTGCGCTCAAGATAGTAGCGTCCGACCTGCATTTCCTTGCCGGCGAGCTGATCCTTGGCAAAGCGGATCTTTTCCTGCGCGTCGCTGACATATTGCGACTTCGGATAGTTGTTGACGAGCTTGGTCATCGCCTCGATCGTCTGCGCCGCGGCACGCTGGTCCTGCGTGACGTCGACGATCTGCTTGGCATAGGACGAACCGACCAGATACTGGACGTAATCGGCATCCTCGGAGCCCGGATATTGCTTCAGATAGCTGTTGCCTGTCTGCACGGCATCGTCATAGCGACCTGTGCGGTATTTCACGAAGGTGCTCATCACCATCGCCTTGCGCGCCCATTCCGAGAAGGGCTGCTGCTGGTTGATGGCGTCGAACTTCTTGCCCGCCTCCGTCATGTTGCCAGCCTTGATGTTGGCAAGGCCCTGATTGTAGAGCAATTCCGGCGGATCGGTCTCGACACCGAGCTTGGTGATGTCGATATCCTTTTTGGTATTACAACCCGTCACCACCGCACCGGTACCAGCGAGGAGAAGCGATACGAGCAGAGCCCGTGCTGTGACATTCATGCTTTCAGACCTTGCAAAACCCATCGGATCACTGTCCCACTAGCCGTCGTTGCGGAGACGGCATTCTCTCGCTGGCGTTTCTAGCCGCAAAAACACCATCAGGGCAACGCATTGATGATGCATTAACGCATTTTTGTGGCAAAGACCGCATATCGGCAGGCTTAATCACTGTTTTGACAATGAATTCTTTCGTTGGACGGCCTGACTTCGATGTTGCGCGCCGACGAAAAATAAACCTTGCGAATCTCTCGCCAAAAAAAAGCCGCTCCTCATCGGAGCGGCTAATTTTTTATCTCTGTTCCAAAAGATCACGCCGACCAGGGCGCAAATTCCGGCGCATTGACCGAAACGAAATCGCGGCTGTGAGCACGCTGGCGCGGCGCCGCAGTTTCGACGACATCATAGGCGCTCGCATCGCTGAGCAATGCCTTCAGGGCATTCGCATTCATACGGTGACCACCGCGATACGAACGGTAGTGACCGATGAACTGTGCGCCGGCCAATGCCAGGTCGCCAACGGCGTCCAGCGCCTTGTGACGAACGAATTCGTCCTTGGGATAACGCAGGCCTTCGACGTTGATGACGGTGTTGTCGTCAGAGATGACGACCGAATTTTCCAGCGACGAACCCAGCGCGTGACCCGAAGCCCACAGCGGCTCGACATCGCGCATGAAGCCGAAGGTACGAGCGCGCGACAATTCAGTCTTGAAGGTCTCGGCGGTCAGATCGCCTTCCCACTTCTGCCGACCGATGAGCGGGCATGCAAAATCGATCTCGATTTCGAATCGCGTGCCGTCATACGGACGAAACTCGCACCAGGAGCCGCCAGCCTCGATGCGAACCGGCTTGATGACCTTGATATAGCGGCGCTTGACGCCGAGAGATACGATACCGGCCTGCTCGATGGCTTCGATGAAGGGATAGGAGCTGCCGTCCATGATCGGCATTTCAGCGCCGGTGACTTCGATAACGACGTTATCGAGGCCAATCGCGTAGATTGCCGCCATGACATGCTCAACCGTCGCAACCGAGCGCAGCGGCGAGAAGCCGAGGACAGTGCAGAGGTCCGTGTTGCCGACCTGCGAGGAAACCGCGCGCAGCTCCGTTACGTCGCCATTGTCATGCTGACGCTGAAAAACGACACCGGTACCAGCTTCTGCGGGATATAAGGTGATCGACACATTGGCGCCGGAATGAACGCCTATACCTGAGAGTGTCACAGGATTTGCAATGGTGGTCTGAAAACCCAGCAATCCGATTGCCATATAAATTCTGCCTTCGTCTATCTGATCCAGGCTGGGGCGGTCATTCTTCGGACGCTTACCCATATTGCCGGTTCAGTCTGTTAATCCTGCCGCGGGCGCCACATACATTCATCGACGAATGTGATTCCGCAGGCTTGCTTGTTCTCTACATACTCGCCGAGGCATCTCATTCCAAATCACTGTTTCTTTCGCTTTGTTACGAAAGCAGCTGATTGAATTTGCTGGATAATTTCAGATACGGCATCAAGTCCAAAATAAGGAAATCCGGAGCTTTTCAGCCCCGGATTTCGTCAGGATGGTTAGCAACCTATTAAAAGGCTGTCCAATGTCGGGTCAGTTCGACTGGCGGCGCAGGAAGGCCGGAATTTCGAGCTGATCGTCTTCATGGCTTGCCATGCGCGCCGACGGAACCTGCCGGCCCTGGTCGTCGAGCTGGCCGCGACGAGGAGCGTAGAGGCTTGCTTCCGGCGAAGGCGCGCGGCGCTGCTGCGGAGCAGCAGTGTTGGTGGAAGCCATCATATCGTCGAACGCCGGGTCTTCTTCACGGCGGCCAAGCGAGTTGGTGATACGCTTCAGAAGGCCCATCGGACCGCGCTCTTCGGCAGCCTGAGCGGCAACCGGCTGGGCACGATGTTCCATTTCAGCCTTAACCACCGGCGGGAAGTCCTCCACCTTCGGCATGCGGACCTGTTCAGGAGCCTGACGGATGATCGGCTGCTGATGCATGACCGGAGCCGGCTGCGGCTGAACCGGAGCCTGACGGACAGGCTGGGCTTCAGGCGCGGCTGCGAAGATGCGGCTCTGCGGACGGAAGTTGTCTTCCTGTGCTGCGGGCTGCTGCATGACCGGCTGCTGCTGGACATGAGCCTGGCGGGCCATCTGGATTTCCAGTTCGCGTTCGAGATCGGCTTCCGCCGCACGAATCGTCTGCGCGACAGGATCCACGGTACGGGGAGCTGGAGCAGCGGCCGGTGCGGTGTAGGCCTGCGCGACATGGGCAGGCTGAGCTGCGGCCGCTGCCGGAGCGGCGGCCGCGGAAGGACGGATAGCCGGCTTTGCCACCGGGCGGAACTCCATGCCCCGGTCGGCTGCTTCGTTCATTGCGCGGTCGATACCGGTTGCAACGACGGAGACGCGGATGATGCCTTCAAGCGATTCGTCGAAGGTTGCGCCGAGGATGATGTTGGCGTCCGGGTCGACTTCTTCGCGAATACGGGTCGCGGCTTCATCGACTTCGAACAGGGTGAGGTCACGACCACCGGTGATCGAGATCAGCAGGCCCTGTGCGCCCTTCATCGAGGTTTCGTCGAGCAGCGGGTTAGCGATAGCGGCCTCAGCAGCCTGCATCGCACGGCCCTGGCCGGAAGCTTCGCCGGTACCCATCATCGCGCGGCCCATTTCGCGCATGACCGAACGAACGTCGGCGAAATCGAGGTTGATGAGACCTTCCTTCACCATCAGGTCGGTGATGCAGGCAACACCCGAATAAAGAACCTGATCGGCCATCGAGAACGCGTCGGCGAAAGTCGTCTTGTCGTTGGCGATGCGGAACAGGTTCTGGTTCGGGATGACGATCAGTGTGTCGACCGACTTCTGCAGTTCCTGGATGCCCATCTCGGCGAGACGCATGCGGCGGCCGCCTTCGAAGTGGAAAGGCTTGGTGACCACGCCGACGGTCAGGATGCCCTTGTTGCGGGCTGCCTGTGCGACAACCGGAGCAGCGCCCGTACCCGTGCCGCCGCCCATGCCGGCGGTGACGAAGCACATATGCGTGCCGTTCAGATGATCGATGATCTCATCGATGCACTCTTCGGCAGCTGCACGGCCGACTTCCGGCTGCGAACCGGCGCCGAGACCTTCCGTGACGTTGACGCCGAGCTGGATGATCCGCTCCGCCTTCGTCATGGTCAGCGCCTGGGCATCAGTGTTGGCGACGACGAAATCGACGCCCTGCAAGCCTGCCGTGATCATGTTGTTGACGGCATTGCCGCCACCGCCACCAACACCGAACACGGTGATACGCGGCTTAAGCTCGGTGATATCTGGCTTATGCAGCTTGATAGTCATTGTACCCGTTCCTTCTCTTTATGGCCGCATCGCCACGCCGGCCAATTCACTCGATTTCACTTGCCTGACGCTTGCCCCGGGAAACATTCCCGGGATCAGGCACTCAAAAACTCTCTTTCAGCCATTGGCCGACGCGGCCGATGCGGCTGTTGTTCCCTCCAAGCGACGAGAGCAGTCCGCTGCTCGGCGCGTGTGTCTCCATGTCTGCGACCTGAGGATAGATCATCAGGCCCACCGCCGTCGAAAAGGCCGGCCCCTTGGCCGCCGTCGGCAGGCCGGATACGCCCATGGGGCGACCGATGCGGACATTGCGGGCAAGAACACGACGCGCCACATCGGGCAGACCGGTCAACTGACTGGCACCGCCGGTCAGAACGACACGCTTGCCGACGATCGGGCTGAAGCCCGAGCGCTGAATGCGATCGCGAATCAGTTCGAGGGTCTCTTCGATACGGGCCTTGACGATGCGCGACACCAGAGCCTTCGGCACCTGTGTCGGCTGGTCACGCTCGTCTTCGCCGATCGGCGGGATGGAAATCAGTTCACGTTCATCCGAGGAGTTTGCCAGCGCCGAAGCGTGTACCACCTTCAGCCGCTCGGCATCCTCGATACGGGTCGAAAGACCGCGCGCAAGGTCGGTGGTGACATGATGGCCGCCAAGGCTGACCGCGTCGGTATGTACCAGCTTACCCTCGGCAAAGACCGAAATCGTCGTCGTGCCACCACCCATGTCGATCGCAGCGCAGCCAAGCTCGACTTCGTCGTCGACGAGCGCGGCAAGGCCGCTGGCATAAGGTGTTGCCACCATGCCTTCCACCGAAAGATGCGCACGATTGATGCAGAGCTCGAGGTTGCGCAAAGCTGCGCGCTCAGCCGTCACCACATGCATGTCGACACCGAGCGCATCGCCGAACATTGCCAGCGGGTCGCGAATGCCGCGTTCGCCATCAAGCGAATAGCCCGTGGCCAGCGAATGCAACACGGCGCGCTCCTGGCGGATCGACTGCTGGCAGGCCGCAGCCAGAACCTTCTTGAGATCGTTGCTTTCGACTTCCTGGCCGCCCAGATCGATGGTCGCGGTATAGATATCGCTACCGAGCCGGCCGGCGGAAACATTGACGATCAGACTGTCGACGGTAAGGCCCGCCATGCGCTCGGCAGCATCGACCGAAAGCCGGACGACACTTTCCAATGCGTCGAGATCGGCGATGACGCCGGTCTTGATACCGCGGGAACGTTGATGGCCGATGCCGATGATCTCGATATTATGCGTGCGGTTCGGGAGAACCTGGCTCTCCTCGCGCGGCGTCAGCCGACCGATCATGCAGACGACCTTCGTCGAGCCGATGTCGAGGACCGACACGATATGCGATCGCTTCGAAGACAACGGCTTCAAGCGCGGCAGGCCGAAATGGGACGAACCGAATAAGCTCATGTATCCTGCCCTGCTTTCTTCAAAGCCTTGTTTCTCGCATCGACGGCGGCCTGGCGGCGAAGCGTTGCGTCCGGGGTCAATTCTATTGCGGTACGATCGTCGAGACGAAGATCGACGGCAGCGATATCGCGCTGCAGAAGGTTCTGATCCTTGTCGAGATCGATGAGCCGCGCGAGCGCGCCGTCGATATTATCTTCCGGCAATTTGATGATCACGCCACTATCGAGATACAGATCCCAGCGGCGTCCGGCGACGCGCACAAAGGCCTTCACATGGTTGCGAATGTCGGGCCACTTGGCAAAGACATCATCGACAGAAGCGGCGGCGGTTTCAGCATCGCGACCGACAAAGAGCGGCAGTTTTGCAAACTTGTTGTCCCGCAGCGGCGCGATGACGCTGCCATCCTTCTGGATCAGGGAAAGCTCGGAACCATGCTGCCAGATGGCATAGGCCTTACGCTCCGTCAGCTTCACTTCGACAGTCTTCGGGTAGACCTTGCGAACCTGGACGGTCTGCACCCAGGGCAGGTTCGCGATCTTCAGGCGTGCCGCATCGGCATCAAGCGCAACAAGCGATGTCGTGCCGTCGAGGCCGAGCAGCTGCAGGATCTCGATTTCCGATGTCTCGTCGTTACCAGAAACCTTGACATCTTCGATGGCGAAACCGGCCGCGGACGTCGTCGCTTCCGCAACGGCCTGACCATGCCCACCGACCGACATGCCGTAGAGGCCCGTAGCAGCAAACAGCAGCAGGGCGGAAATCGTACCCGTGTGATTGGGAATATTGACGCGCCCGGAGCCAAGGCTGACCAGGAAGCGCACGGCGCGACGAAGCGGGCGCGGCAGAACGAACGCATCCTCGACATCATCGATGGCGAGAGGGACGCGATGACGGGACCGCCTCATATTTTTGACCGTCAGCGCAAACAAGACGCGTCCTCCACCATCCACCGGAGAAATTCACCAAAAGAGTAGCCGGCATGAGCGGCCATTTCAGGCACCAGCGAGGTAGGGGTCATGCCGGGCTGGGTGTTAACCTCAAGCCAGACAAGTTCACCTTCTTCGGAAAAGCGATCATCGAAACGGAAGTCAGATCGACTGACGCCGCGGCAGCCGATAGCTTCATGCGCCCTTAACGATAATGTTTGTATCTTTTGGTAAAGATTCGGTGAAATTTCCGCCGGGAGGACATGTTTTGATCCACCTTTGGCGTACTTGGCATCATAATCATAGAAGCTGTGGCCGAGCGGCACGATCTCAGTGACCCCGAGAACCTTGTCACCCATAACGCCGCAAGTCAGCTCACGGCCATGAATATAGCGTTCGACGAGCACTTCATCGCCATAACGCCATTCCGAGGAGGTAACGATCTGCGGCGGATGCGTCTGATCTTCCTTGACGATCACGACACCGAAGCTCGATCCTTCGCGCACCGGCTTGACGACATAGGGCGGCTTCATCGGATGTTCGCCGACAATATCGAAACGATCCATGACAACTGAGCCGGCAACCGGAATGCCGGCAGCAGCAGCGACCGTCTTTGCCCGCGACTTATCCATCGCAAGAGCCGAAGCGAGCACGCCGGAATGGGTGTAAGGGATCTGCAGATATTCGAGGATGCCCTGAATGGTGCCGTCCTCGCCGAAGGGGCCATGAAGAGCATTGAAGACAACTTCGGGCTTCAGTTCCGCCAAGCGGCTGGCGACGTCATGATCGACATCGACACGGGTGACCTCAAAGCCTTCGGCTTCAAGGGCGTCAGCGCATGCTTTCCCTGAGGAAAGGCTGACAGGCCTTTCCGAGGAAAATCCGCCCAAAAGGACAGCCACATGCTTGCCACCCATCAATACCCCCGGTCTCGCGATCTCTGTTTTGCGGTTACTCAGCCTCGCCTAACAGCGATTCTAGCTCCGCTTTCAATAGGCCGATTAGAACGACATTAAGGTTAATGAAGCGTTTACTTTCGTTAACTTTCCGCCGCTCGGCCGACGATCGAATTATTCGAATCAAACCGACTTAAAGAATTCTGCCATTGGAATCAGAGCGTTGCTACTTTTGAAATATCTACATTTAGATTTTTTAAACAAAGAGGCCCGCACCGGACGTCCGATGCGGGCCTGAAAGCATTAAGACGACGCTGATCTCACTCGCTGTCGTCGACCAGTTTCCAGACAAGCCCGCCCAGCGCACCGCCGACGATTGGCGCAACCCAGAACAGCCAAAGCTGCTGCAGCGCCCAGCCACCGACGAACAGGGCCTGCCCTGTCGAACGGGCCGGATTGACAGAGGTGTTGGTGATCGGGATCGAGATCAGGTGGATCAAAGTCAACGTCAGGCCGATGGCGATTGGCGCGAAGCCGGCCGGCACCTTGCTGCTCGTCGAGCCGAGAATCACGACCAGGAAGAACAAGGTCAACACGATCTCGGCCACCAGTGCCGACACGAGCGAATAGCCGCCGGGCGAATGTTCGCCGTAGCCATTTGCGGCAAAGCCACCGAGCTGGAAGTCCGCCTTGCCGCTGGCGATCAGATAGAGCACGGCTGCCGCCACGATGGCACCGACAACCTGTGCCACGATATAAGGAATCAGTTGGCTACCGGGAAAGCGGCCAGCCACAGTCAATCCAACCGACACGGCTGGATTGAAATGCCCTCCCGATATCCCACCGACCGCATAGGCCATGGTCAAGACAGTTAAACCGAACGCGAAAGCAACACCTAGAAAACCGATACCGAGGCTCGGAAATGCGGCGGCGAATATTGCGCTGCCGCAACCGCCGAATACGAGCCAGAACGTCCCAAGAAACTCAGCGATAAGCTTTTTCTGCATGAAACCCTTCTCCTCTGCCCTCAACCGAGGCGAAAATCAGCAGTCCATGAAAAATGGTCCGGAAAAGACCCGCCGGAGACATCCCCACGCCCTGGCAAACGCTCGCCCAATTGCTCGCGAATCAACAATTACGGCTAAATAATAGCATGCAACCGTTGATTTCTTGCGCAGTTGGCGTTTGCGCTGATCAAAAATTACGCTAAGCACAGATTTTAGCCCCTAAGAAAACTCAACGTCATCTAAATTGGTGGGATTATGACTGACGCGATATCGCCTCTATCGCCGACCCCCTCGTCATCGAACAACGCCGCCGCGAATTCTCCGGCGCGTGTTCTGATCGCGAGCCTCATCGGCACAACGATCGAATTCTTCGATTTCTATGTTTATGCAACGGCGGCGGTCATCGTCTTCCCGAAGCTGTTCTTCCCGGCAAGCGACCCGACCTCGGCGACGTTGCAATCCTTCGCGACCTTCTCGATCGCTTTCTTTGCGCGCCCGATCGGAGCGATGATCTTCGGCCATTTCGGTGACCGCATCGGCCGTAAGGCGACGCTTGTCGCGGCCCTGCTCACCATGGGTCTGTCGACCGTCGTGATCGGCCTGCTTCCCACCTACGAATCGATCGGCGTTCTCGCCCCGATATTGCTGGCGCTTTGCCGTCTCGGCCAGGGTCTCGGCCTCGGCGGCGAATGGGGTGGCGCGGTGCTGCTTGCCACGGAGAATGCTCCGGAAGGCAAGCGCAGCTGGTATGCCATGTTCCCGCAGCTCGGCGCACCGATCGGCTTCATCCTCTCGGCAGGCCTTTTCCTGATCCTGCGCGAAAGCATGGCCGATACGGACTTCCTGAGCTTCGGCTGGCGTATCCCGTTCCTGATCAGCATCGTGCTGGTTGCGGTCGGCCTCTATGTCCGTCTGAAGATCACCGAAACCCCGGAATTCCAGCGTGCGATCGAAAAGGAAGAACGCGTTTCCGTTCCGATCGCCGTCATTTTCGGCTCGCACCTCCGCAGCCTTATTCTCGGCACCATCATCGCAGTCGCAACCTTCGTGTTGTTCTACCTGATGACGGCCTTCACGCTGAGCTGGGGCACCCGACCGGTGGGCACCGGCGCACTCCCGGCAGGCCTCGGCTATTCGCAGGGTCAGTTCCTCGTCGTCCAGCTCGTCGGCGTCGTCTTCTTCGGCCTGATGATCCCGGTTTCCGGCCTGTTGTCCGACCGTTATTCTCGCCGGCTGGTCCTGATCCTCACGACCATCGGCATCCTCATCTTCGGCCTGTTCTATTCGTCGCTGCTGACCGCCGGCCTTGCGGGCGCGTTTGCCTGCTCGATCATCGGTCTAGCCTTGATGGGCTTCACCTACGGTCCGATCGGCGCTGCCCTGGCTGCGCCCTTCCCGACCACCGTGCGCTATACCGGCGCATCGATGACCTTCAATCTCGGCGGCATCGTCGGCGCGTCTCTGGCGCCTTACATCGCCACATGGCTCGCAACGACCTACGGCCTCGTCTATGTCGGCTACTATCTGGCAGCGGCCGCCCTGCTCTCGCTGATCGGCATCCTGCTGTCGGGCAACGACGAGATTTAAGGAACTTGAAGTAACCAATTGAAAAGGCCGGGTTTTGACCCGGCCTTTTTGTTGAATCAATTTGTGAGCTGCGGACGGATCGAAGCGTCTTATTCCGTCGTCACGCCCTGGAAAGGCCGAACCTCGCGGCCGGGCATGAAGTGGCCGAGACGCTTGATTTCCCATTCCAACTTGACACCGGAATGTTCAAAAACCTCGCGGCGAACCTGCTCGCCGAGATATTCGAGATCGTAGCCTGTCGCCTGTTCCATGTTGATCATGAAATTGCAGTGCAGCGACGACATCTGCGCACCGCCGATGACGAGACCGCGGCAGCCCGCTTCATCGATCAATTTCCACGCCGAAAGACCTTCAGGATTCTTGAAGGTCGATCCGCCAGTCTTTTCGCGAATAGGCTGCACCGTCTCGCGATGCGCGCGTACCGCGTCCATCTCGGCACGGATCTTGGCCTTGTCCTCGGGATAGCCCTCGAACAGAACATGGGTAAAGATCAGATCTTCCGACGCATCGGAATGCCGATAGCTATAGCCCATCTCGGCATTGCTAAGCACGTGCTTCTCGCCCTTGCGGTCGACGGCATGC
>BFBZ01001840.1_pt1 | contig 13090 bp, 12 predicted proteins | sample 1888401 | NCBI WGS metagenome assembly BFBZ01 (sample SAMD00112614, study PRJDB3348) | symbiont metagenome | host: Chara braunii | reverse complement strand
AGACGTCCCTGCCCGGCAGGCGCGCGTTCACCATCGGCGTGAGGCCAAGCACCTGGTTGGCGTGCAGCATATCGGCGACGACTGCCTGAGTGTTGGAATAAAACCGCCTGTAGCGATTGTTGGCATGGCTGTAGCTGTGATTGCCGACCGTCACCAGCGGCATCGACTTGGCTTGCGCCAGCAGATCGCGACCTGCGGGGATGGTTTCGACATGCAGGCCGACCATGAACATGGCCGCCGGAACATTCTCCTGGCCCAACACCGAAAGAACGTTTTGCGTTCCCGGCAGAGGACCGTCATCGAATGTCAGATAGATCGTCTTGTCCGCAGCCGATGCTTCGAAAGCGCTTGCCGCAATTACAACGCCCGCCAAGAGCCATCCAAACAACGCTCTCCTGAGACAATTCAACCCGCCCAAGCCTGCCGCCTCCCGCATGATCAAAGCAAACTGGCACATCGCTTCGGACAAGAAAAGCGCCTCGATGCCACCGACAAACGCAAAGGGCGCTCGACCCATTTCTGGGGAGCGCCCTTGCTTTAACCCGGACAGCGAACGCCAGCTCGACACGGAAATGTCAGCACGGCAGGCCATCGTTACAGGTGATGGCGTGCAAATAATAGCGAATCGCACTCTTTGCAAGAGCAAAGATCAAAGAAATGCAAAGGATCCCTCAGAAAAGAGAATCCTTTGCTCTTGTCTCGACGTAACCGCGGCATCAGGCCCCTATCAAGCGGCCTGAAGTGCCGCATCTCTGGGAATCTCGACGTCGATCTCCAGCATGGAGACATTCTCGTCACGATCCATCTTCACCTGCACCTTGTCACGATCGACCTGTACGTGCTTGGCGATGACGGCCAGGATTTCCTCACGCAGGATGGATACGAGATCCGAATCGACCGAGGCACGCTCATGGGCGAGGAGAATCTGCAGACGCTCACGTGCCATGGGTGCAGATTGCTGCTTGCGGAACAGTCCAAAGATATTCATGCGGCCCTCCTTGCGAAGATCTTGCCGAAGATGCCCCGCTTTTCGCCGGGGATGGTGATCGGCAGCTGCTCGCCGGCAAGGCGGCGTGCGGCTTCGAAATAGGCGAGAGCAGGTGCGCTGCGAACATCCGCGAGGGTGACCGGCGAACCGATATTGGAAGCGCGAAGCACGTCCATGCTTTCCGGAATGATTCCGAGCAGGGGAATGGAGAGGATCTCCAGCACGTCGTCGACCTTCAGCATGTCGCCGCGTTCGGCGCGAGCGGCATCGTAGCGGGTCAGCAGCAGGTGCTTTTCCATGCGCTCGCCGCGCTCGGCCTTCAGCGTCTTGGAATCCAGCAGGCCGATGATGCGATCGGAATCGCGCACCGAGGACACCTCCGGATTGGTGACGACGACGGCGACGTCGGCATGACGCATCGCAAGCGTAGCGCCGCGCTCGATGCCCGCCGGGCTGTCGCAGATGACCCAGTCGAAATAGTTCTTGAGCTCGTTGATGACGCGCTCGACACCTTCGGGCGTCAGATTGTCCTTGTCACGCGTCTGCGAAGCCGGCAGCAGGAAGAGCGTCTCCAGCCGCTTGTCGCGGATCAGCGCCTGCGGCAGCTTGGCATCGCCATGAATGACGTTGACCAGATCGTAAACCACTCGACGTTCCGCGCCCATGACCAGATCGAGATTGCGCAGCCCGACGTCGAAATCGACGACGACGACCTTCTCGTTTCTCTGTGCCAGAGCCGCCCCCAATGCGGCAGTCGACGTCGTCTTGCCAACTCCGCCCTTGCCTGATGTGACGACGATTACCTTGCCCATCTCGCTCTCCTGTTTTGGCCGGCTTCGGCTCAGATTAGTTTTTCTGCCATGATCGTCTCGCCATCCAGCCAGAGCTGGACGGATTGTCCGCGAAGGCCGGGACTGACGTCTTCCGCCATCTTGTAGATGCCATCGATCGCCAGCAGCTCGGCCTCGAGCTTGCGGCAAAAGATCCGCGCCGAGGCATTGCCGATGGATCCGGCCATGGCCCTGCCCCGCAGTGCGCCATAGATATGAATGGACCCTCCTGCGATGACTTCCGCACCGGACGCCACCGACCCGATGACGGTGACGTCACCCTCGGGAAAGATCACTGACTGGCCGGAGCGCACCGGCTCGCGGATGATCAGCGACTGGGTGACCGGGCGAACCTCGACCGGCGCCGGCTTGACTTCGCTGTTGCGCCGTTCGACCACCGGTTCGGCTTCGTTCACCTCGAAATCGGCAGCCGGGCGTCCGCCCTTCAGAATCGGTGGCATTCCCGGCCCGGCAAGCGACGGACGGCCGCCCTCGATACCCATGATGCTGACATTGCGAGCCGAAAGCTCCGATATCAGCTCCTTGAGCTGCGCCTTGTCGATCGGCAGATCGGTGATGTCGAGCACCACCGGCCGCCCCAGAAAGAAACCGGCCGAACGGGCTGCCAGGTCGTCGAGCCTGACCAGCCACTGCTCCAGCGGCAGGTCGGGCGAAAGCATGACCGCAAGAAAGGAGCGGCCCTTGATACGGATCGAGCGAGCGTCTGTTAGCACTTTGGTCATCTATGTGAATAAATCGTTGACCTTGTGTACCTTTGGCATGGTTAACAGATGGTTAACGCACCGCGTGATTTAGCCCCGATCCGCCCCACAAAACGGCAATGCTCGCAAGCGCCGAAGGCTCCTTGGAACCGGGGTCGTAAACGCATGGAGCAGCGAAAATCGCAGCTCCTGCAAGGAGAAGAATGATAGGTCTCATGGGATCCTCCAGGCGCAAGGCACAGGCGGCCTCGCTCGATATTCGATGCAATAAAAATTAACGATTCCGCGCGCCGCGCCTTCGGGTACGGCGCGCAATATCGATGCTTGAGCGATTCTCAGGCGAGCTTCAGCTCGACATTGATGTTGCCGCGGGTCGCCTTCGAATAGGGGCAGGTCTGGTGCGCTTCTTCGATGAGCGTTCTTGCCAGATTCGATTCGATGCCCGGCATGCTGATCGTCAGGCGTGCCTGCAAGAAATAGGCGCCCTCGGTGGTTCCGAGATCCACCTCGGCGTCGACCGAAAGATCGGCCGGCAGCTTGATCTTGCGCTTGCCTGCGGCCAGGCCCATCGCACCGATGAAGCAGGCCGACCAGCCGGCTGCGAAAAGCTGTTCGGGGTTGGTGCCGGCATGGGCGCTGCCGGGAGGCGAAAGCTTGACATCCAGCTGACTGTCATCGCTGCGGGCAGAGCCGTCGCGGCCGCCGATGGTGTGGGTTCTGGCGGTGTAGAGAACCTTGTCGATCTTGGTCATGGAACACTCCTTTGTTGCGTCGCCCGCTTTGCTGTGTCGTCTGGGGCGACGTCCGTTGACGGAGTGGTTTTGATGGATCGACGTATCCGGCATGTTTCGCAAAACGCGGGATTTGTTACGAAGCGTATGCGCCTACAGGCCGGATACAATTGCTTACAAAGACGCTGAAAATCTTCAGGTGGACGATGCGGGAATGACGACTTCGGCCGCCAGGCCGCCGCCATCGCGATTGTAGAGCCTGACTGAGCCGCCGAGTGTCTGCGCCAGCTGCTGGGCGATCGCAAGGCCAAGCCCCGTGCCGCCGGTATTGCGGTTGCGCGATTGCTCCAGCCGGAAGAAAGGCTGCATGGCCGCCTCGATCTGGTCCTGCGGAATGCCCGGCCCTCGATCGAGAACCGTTATGACGACGTCGCCCGTATCCCTGCGTTCCACGGCAATTTCCGCCGCGCCGGCGAATTTCAGGGCGTTGTCGATGAAGTTGGTGAGGATGCGGCGCAGCGCATGCGGCTTGGTCGCCACCGTCCCATGGATAAGGCCGAGAATCTCGACCGATTTGCCGGTGTCCTGATAGTCGTAGCTGATGCTCTCGACGAAGGAGGCAAGATCGATGCGGGAGCTCTTCTCGCCATTGCCGTGAGCACTGCGCGCATAGGCGATCCCATCCTGCACCAGCCGCTCGATCTCGCCGAGATCCTGCAGCAGCTTGGTCTTTTCGGGCGACTCGTCGGCGATATCGGCGCGCAGGCGCATCCGTGTGATAGGCGTCTGCAGGTCATGCGAGATCGCCGCGAGAATCTGCACGCGCTCCTCGAGATAATGCGCGATTCGATCCCGCATCGCATTGAAGGCCTTGGCGGCATGAGCGACCTCGCTCGGCCCCCCATCGTTCAAAGCCTGCCCCTTCTTGTTGGGATCGAGCGCATCGGCGGCCGCGGCAAGCTCGGCAAGCGGGCGTATCACCAGACGAACGGCAAACCACGTACACAGCACGATGACCAGCATCTGCACCGCGAAGACATAAGGCAGCCAGGATGCGATCGGCATGATGCCCTTCGGCGTGACGTCGATCGTCAGCGGGCTGCCGTCGCTCAAATTCAGATGCGCCTGCAGGCGCGAGATTGGGCCAGGTATCGATTCCATTTGTATGGGAAAGCGATGTCCGACGGCATCTTCTATCTTGGCAGCAATTTCTGCGCCATGGCCCGAAGTATCAGGCACACCCGGCAACCCCGGCCCCAACTCGAAGCTATAATTGCCACGACCGAGCCAATCGACGAAGCCGGCCCTCTCGTCGGCCGGTAGACGGTCGAGCACCGCGATAGACGTCGCGACGTCGCTCTCCAGCGTGCCGAGCATGACGGCCTTTGCCGACATGTAGCGCTCAATGTAGAGCACGCTGAAGGAAAGCCCGTAGGCGATCGCAAGCCCGACCAGCAGGATGATGGATATGCGCGAGCGCAGGGTGCTGGGCCACGACAGCCCGCGATGCAGCAGGGTCGCCGTGCTCATGGACGCAGCTCCGCAATTTCTACCGGAACGGAGAAGACATAGCCTTCGCTGCGAACCGTCTTGATATAGGTCGGCTCTCGGGCGTCGTCGCCCAGACGCTGGCGGAGACGGCTAACGAGCAGGTCGATGGAGCGATCGAACAGATCGGCATCGCGGCCCTGAGTGAGGTTCAGCAGCTGATCGCGATTGAGCACCCGCTGCGGGTGATCGATGAAAACGCGCAGCAGGCGGTATTCGGCACCGCTCAAGGCAATTTCCGTTCCATCCCGATCGAGAAGGTGACGTCCCACAGTATCGAGCCGCCAGTCGCCGAAGACGAGCAATTGCCCAGCCTCGCTGATTTGCAGATTGGGCGGCAGCATACGCGTTCGCCTGAGCACAGCCTTGATGCGAGCGAGAAGCTCGCGGGCGGCGAATGGCTTGGGCAGGTAGTCGTCGGCACCCATTTCGAGGCCGAGGATCCGGTCCATCTCGTCGCTGCGCGCCGTCAGCATCAAAACGGGCGTCGCCTTGTGCTTTCCGGAACGAAGCTCACGACAAAGCACAAGGCCGTCGTCACCCGGCATCATGACGTCGAGCACGATCAAATCGACCGAATTGGCCTCGAGAAAACTGCGCATCTGGCGACCGTCTGCGGCCGTCGTCGTCCTCAGGCCGTTCTTCGTCAGATAGCTCGACACCAGCTCGCGGATTTCCCGATCGTCATCGACAATCAGGATGTGGTCGATATGCTCCATTTGACTTCCCATTCATCATCGTAAGCATCAGGCTACGAATATTCATCCAGTGTCGCGTCGGCAGCAGAGGGCGCCGGCATGAGCCGGCGCTTCCTCGCACACTACCGTCGAACTAGAAACGATCAACATCTATCACGGCCTGCGCAAACGCCTGCGGTGCTTCCTGAGGAAGGTTATGGCCGATCCCGCCGCTGATGGTGCGATGTTCGTACTTGCCGGAAAACTTGCCGCGGTAAGCTGATGGTTCCGGATGCGGAGCGCCATTCGCATCGCCTTCCATGGTGATGGTCGGGATCGAGATCACTGGCCCTGCTGCCAACGTCTTCTCGTAGGCATCGTACTTCGCCTCGCCTTCGACAATCCCAAGGCGCCAGCGGTAATTGTGGATAACGACGTCGACATGATCCGGATTGTCGAAAGCCGCAGCCGATCGATCGTAGGTCGCATCGTCAAAAGCCCATTGCGGCGACGCGGTGTGCCAGATCAGCTTTGCGAAATCATGCCGGTTTTCCTGATAGCCGAGGCGACCGCGCTCGGTGGCGAAATAGAACTGGTACCACCAGGCAAGCTCTGCCTTCGGCGGCAGGGGCTTGCGGTTGACCTCCTGGCTGCCGATCAGATAGCCGCTGACCGACACCAGCGCCTTGCAACGTTCGGGCCAAAGGGCCGCCATGATGTCGGCGGTGCGAGCGCCCCAATCGTAACCGGCAATGACGGCCTTTTCGATCTTCAAGGCATCGAGAAGCGCGATCATGTCGACAGCAAGCGCAGCCTGCTGTCCGTTGCGGGGTGTATCAGCCGAAAGGAAGCGGGTGGTGCCATAGCCACGCAGATAGGGGACGATGACGCGATAGCCGGCGTCGGCGAGCAGCGGCGCCACGTCGACGAAGCTATAGATGTCGTAGGGCCAACCATGCAGCAGCAACACGGCCGGACCATTCGCCGGGCCGGCCTCGGCATAGCCGATATTGAGCACGCCCGCATCGATCTGCTTCAGAGCCGCGAAAGATGTATGTGTGCCGGCCTTGACCGCGGGAACGGCAACGGAAGGCTTCGACTGCTGTGCACCGGCGATGGCCGGCAAGCCGAATTCGGCGGCGGCAACGGCGATTGCGGCAATGCCGAAAAAGCGGCGGCGATTGTGGTTGATTTCCTCGGACATCTGTCTCTCCTGTGGAATGGATGTTGACGGCAAGAAAGCCAGCCGCATGTATCGCCGGTGTGTCGCAGGCGGCCGAGTTTTGAATGCCCATGTAGCTTCAGGCGGCGCAGATACAGTCTGATACAATCCGCTTCCTCCACCGGATAGTCGCGGCAAACTACTGGCCTCACTGCAGAATCACTCCGGCACCGCTGAGTTTGTATCGCACTGTATCGAAGCCGAAGACACAGACGTTTCGGTACATTCTCCCCTTCAACCGGACACACTCGAGATACGTCGCCAACGGCAGATAGCGTCACTGCTGAGCACGGCACGTCGCCGTCCTCAGCCGGTCAATCCGTTCCAAAGGAAAATGACGATGACGCTTCTCATCATTGCCTATCTTGGCGGCGCACTGACGATTCTCAGTCCGTGCATCCTGCCCATTCTCCCCTTCGTCTTCGCCCGCGCCGGGCAGCCCTTCGCCAAAAGCACACTGCCCATGCTTGCCGGCATGGCGCTCACCTTTGCTTTGGTCGCAACGCTTGCTGCCATCGGCGGCGGCTGGGCCGTTCGCGCCAATGAATATGGCCGCCTCGTCGCGATCGTGCTTCTCGCGCTCTTCGGCCTCAGCCTGCTGTCGCCGCGCGTGTCGAGCCTACTTTCCCGGCCGGTCGTCGACCTCGGCAACAATCTCCTGAACGCCGCAGGCAAGGGCCGCGCGACATCGAGTGTTCGGAGCTCCTTCGTGCTTGGGATTGCCACCGGGCTGCTCTGGGCACCCTGCGCCGGGCCGATCCTCGGGCTCGTACTCACCGGTGCTGCCCTGAAGGGCGCCAACCTGCAGACCACATTCCTTCTGCTTGCCTATGGCGCCGGTGCTGCGACCTCGCTCGCCGTCGCCCTCTTCGCCGGCGGCAAGATCTTTGCCCGGATGAAGCAATCGCTCGGGATCAGCGAGCGCATCCGCCAATTCGCCGGCGTGGCCGTTCTGGCAGGGGTTGCAGCCATCGCCCTCGGTCTCGACACTGGCCTTCTCGCCCGGCTGTCCTACGCAAGCACCGGCTCGTTCGAGCAGGCCCTGCTGGAGAAGCTGCATACGAAGCCCTCCGATGCGGCCGCCACCGAAGTCGCCAGCAACAGTGCAATGGTCGCCGTCAGCGATGCGACCCGACCATTCCACAGCGACCTTCCGGTGGAAGGACAGGCTCCTTCACTCGACGGCGCCGTTACCTGGCTGAACTCGCCGCCGCTCACCACTGCGCAGCTTCGCGGCAAGGTCGTACTCGTCGACTTCTGGACCTATTCCTGCATCAACTGCATCCGCACCATCCCCTATGTTCGCGCCTGGGCGGAAAAGTATAAGGATCAGGGCCTCGTCGTGATCGGCGTCCATGCCCCCGAATTCGCTTTCGAGAAGAATGTCGATAACGTCAAGAAGGCGATTGCAGACTTCAAGATCGACTACCCGGTCGCCATCGACAACGACTATCGCATCTGGCGCGCCTTCGAGAACAACTACTGGCCTGCCCATTACCTGATCGATTCCAAGGGGCAGATCCGCTACGAACATTTCGGCGAAGGCAACTATCCCCAGACCGAGCGTGCGATCCAGGATCTTCTGCGCGAAGCAGGCAGCGACATGGCGCAGAGCGCGCCTGTCGTGCCGGATGCAAAGGGCGCAGAGGCAAGTCCCGATCTTGGCCATATCCGCTCCGGCGAAACCTATGTCGGCTACAAGCAGGCGACAGGTTTTGTCTCTCCCGAAAGCCTGAAGGCCGATACCGCCGCCGACTATTCGATTGCCAATCCCGGCCTCAACCAATGGGGATTGGCAGGCACATGGACAGTCGGCGCCGAACAGGCATCGCTCGGCAAGGCAGGCGGCGGCATAAGCTACCGCTTCAGCGCCCGCGACCTGCATCTCGTCCTCGGGCCGGCAGCGGACGGCAAACCCATCCGCTTCCAGGTGACCGTCGATGGAAAGGCGCCGGGTGCCGACCACGGCTCCGACACCGATGCCGCCGGAAACGGAACGGTGACTGCAACCAAGCTCTACCAGCTCGTTCGCCAGTCCGGCGACGTCACGGCGCGCAACTTCGAAATCCGTTTCCTCGATTCCGGGGTCCAGGCCTACGCCTTCACCTTCGGATGAACCCTCCCCAACCCCGACATCAACCTTTACCGACAGGAGTCCTACCCATGAACAAGCGCTTTCTTTCCGCTGTCGCATTTGGCCTTGCCGCAAGCACCATGGCGTTTGCAGCCCAGGCTGCTGAGATCAAGAACATCGTCATCGTCCACGGCGCGCTAGCCGATGGATCCGGCTGGCGCAAGACCACCGAAATCCTCGAAAAGCACGGCTTCAAGGTCTCGATCGTACAGGAGCCCATCACCTCGCTTGCCGACGACGTTGCAGCAACGAACCGTGTGCTCGACCTGCAGAGCGGCCCCAGCCTGCTTGTGGGACACAGCTATGGCGGCATTGTCATCACCGAGGCGGGCAACCGGGCCGATGTCGCTGGTCTCGTCTATGTCGCCGCGTTTCAGCCCGACAAGGGCGAGAGCCTGATAAGCCTCGCCAGCTCCAAGCCGGCGGGCAGCATGAATATCCGCGAGACGAAGGATGGCCAGTATCTCTATCTCGACCCCGCAACCTTCGCCGCCGATTTCGCCGCGGACCTGCCGAAGGACGAGGCCGATTTCCTGGCAAAATCGCAGGTCTTCGCCTCCAAGGCAGCCTTCACGGCCAAGATCAGCGATCCGGCCTGGCGGGTAAAAAAGAGCTGGTCGATCGTGGCAACGCAGGATCGCTCCATCAATCCCGAACTTGAGCGGGATATGGCAAAGCGGGCGGGCAGCGACGTGACGGAGATCAAGTCGAGCCATGCCGTCTTCGCGTCACAGCCGGAAAAGGTCGCCGCCGTTATCGAAAAGGCGGCCAACGACGCCGGTAAGTAAAACCAAATCGGCGGCGGCCTTCGTCTGAGGCCGCCGTCTGTTCCTATACAAGGTCGTATCGGCTGACTTCGATCCCGGAGCCGACAGGCAGGAGGACGGACGTTATGCCTGGCTTGGCGCGAACGGCCTCGCCATAGCGTTTCACGTCCTCATTGCCGGGCATGAACATATTATCCGCGACGATGATCGCGCCGGGATTGAGCTTGGGATAGAAGGCTTCCAGGCACGGAATGTAGAGATCTTTCCACAGGTCGACGAGGATGAAGTCGACGCCCGAAGGCAACGCCTTGATCATCTCGACCGCGTCGCCGATCTGGAAATCGATATGCTCCGAAAGCCCGGCCTTCCCGGCCATTTCCCTGGCAAACTCAGTCTTGTAAGCGTGCAGCTCCATGGAAATGAGCTTTCCGCCGCTTGCACGCGCGGCTTCGGCCAGCCAGATACCGGAATAGCCAAAGGATGTCCCAAGCTCGAGAATGGTAGGCGCCTTCAGGCTCTTCGCCAGAATGTTGATGAAACGGCCGGTATCAGACCCAACAGCCCTCAATCGGCGATCCTGACCGCCATCACGCCCACCCGGCGGCATGTCCCTGGGCTTGCTGTGTTCCTCGCGAATAAGCTCGTGATAGGCTTCAAGAACGGCTTCGATCTTCTGATCCATAGCAGGCTCACCTCCAAAGCAATCATCATGATGGTGTCGGATGCGATATGGCTACATCTCGATATGACGCCGCTCAAGCTCTATCGGGGTTCATGTCGGAAACTTAATCTTTCGCCTGGACTGCGCGAGCGGCATTCTGCTCGCGGATGAGATCGATCAAGGCGCGAAGCCTCGCCGGCATCTGGCGGCGCTGGGCGAAATAGAGGCTGAGTCCCGGATAGGGCGGGCTCCAATCCTCCAATACGGAGATCAGATTGCCTGCCGCGATATGATCGGCGATGGACGCTTCGCTGATATAGGCAAGACCCGCCCCTTCTAGCGCCGCAGTCAACAGCAGGTCGGATGCGCCGAGAGTAAGGCTCCCCGGCGCATCTATCAGCAGGGCCTCGCCACGCCGTTCGAACTCCCAGCGATAAAGCCGGCCGCTTGCCATTCGAGCGCGAATGCATCGATGCTGCAGAAGATCACCGGGAACAAGTGGACGCGGCCTATCGCTGAAGTAGCCTGTCGAGCCGACGACGAGCGAACGGACCGTCGGAACGATAGGGATGGCAACCATATCTGTGGGAACAGCATCAGCGAGGCGAATGCCCGCATCGAAGCCCTTGCCGATGACATCGACCAAAGCATTGTCGGTGACGATCTCGACGTCCACATTCGGATAGCGCCGCCCATATTCGAGGATAAGAGGAACCAGCAGCATGCGCGCGGCGCCGGGCGCCATGTTGAGTCGGAGGGTACCGGATACGGTTGCGGAAGAGATGCCGGCATTCTCGATGGCTGTGTCGATCGCCGCAAGGGCTGGCACAATATCCGCAACGAAACGCTCGCCGGCATCCGACAACGTCACGCTCCGCGTCGTCCTGTTGAAGATCCGCACGGACAGGCGCTCCTCCAGCGTCGCGACAGCATAGCTGAGCGCCGATGAAGACATGCCGAGTTCACGGGCGGCTGCGCGAAAGCCGCCATGCCGTGCAACGGCTGCAATCGCCTCAAGCTCAGCAAGGCTTGCCTTCATTGCGCGATTTTCCTTATCAGCCTGTTCGTCTTTGTCCTTCTAGACCGAACAAATAGCGCATCCTACCTCTATCGTGAAGATGAAGGAGACGCTCATGCGCACGATAGACACCATCTACATCAATGGCCGCTTCGTTCAGCCCCATGGCACGGAGATAGCCCCTCTTTTCAACCCGACCACCGAAGAGCAGATCGGCACCGTCCGCCTTGGAGACGCACGAGATATCGACGATGCCGTGAGCGCCGCCAAGGCGGCTTTCCCAGGCCAGTTACAAAGCTCCAAGGCCGAACGTATCGCGATGCTGCACAGCCTGCACGAGGCGGTCTCGGCGCGGGCTTCCGACCTCACTGACGCCATGCGCGAGGAATATGGCGCGCCGGCAAGCTTTATCGGCTTTTCAGTGCCGCATGCGGCAACGGCTTTCCTCCACATGGCGGAGACACTTAAGGACTATGAGTTTCGCCGCCGCATCGGCCATGCCGAAGTGGAGATGCGGCCCGCCGGCGTTGCAGCCGCCATTACACCCTGGAACAGCAATTACGGCTTCATCTGCAGCAAGCTTGCCACGGCAATCACCGCTGGCACCACCATGGTCATCAAGCCATCGGAGATGAGCGCGATCCAGACGCAGCTGATCACCGAATGCCTTCATGCTGCCGGGCTGCCGAACGGCGTGTTCAACATCGTCAACGGTTACGGCCATGTGGCGGGCGCGGCGCTTAGCGCACATCGCGATATCGCCAAGATCAGCTTCACTGGCTCGACGGCCACCGGTCAGGCCATCTTCCGAGCCGCTTCGGCGACCCTGAAGCGCGTGACGCTCGAACTTGGTGGCAAGAGCCCGAACGTCATCCTGGACGATGCCGATCTCGATCTCGTCATTCCGCAGGTGCTGGCGGCCGGCTTCGCCAATAGCGGCCAAGCCTGCATCGCCGGCACACGCATTCTCGCTCCCCAAAGCCGGCTGGACGAAATCCATGATCGATTGGCCAAGGCTGTTTCCGCGCTAAGAGTAGGAGATGGGAACGACCCGACGGTCACGATCGGCCCGATGGTCAGCCAGAAACAATGGGATCGCGTGCAATCCTATATCCGTCTCGGCCAGGAAGAAGGCGCCAGCGTGGTGGTCGGCGGCGAAGGTCGACCCGCGGGAATCGATCACGGCTGGTTCGTTCGCCCGACGGTCTTCTCCAACGTCAACAATGATATGCGGATCGCACGCGAAGAGATCTTCGGACCCGTACTCTGCGTAATCCCCTATCGCGATGAGACGCATGCAATCGAGATCGCCAATGACACGGATTACGGCCTACAGGCCTATGTCTTCTCCTCGGATCTCAGCAGAGCAAAGGGAGTCGCAAACCAGATCGACGCTGGTCGCGTCGTCATAAACGGCGCACCGCACGAGCCGCTTGCGCCCTTTGGCGGGTTCAAACAGTCCGGCATGGGCCGCGAATTCGGCGCCTACGGCCTGGAATCGTTTCTCGAACCGCGTGCCGTTTTGAGTTGATTTGAAGGAGCCCCCGGAGGGCCACGGTATTCCGGGAGGCTCCTTAAATGAACGCGGGTCTGGCCGGCGCATTCAGGTTCTCGTTAGAATCATGTTCTATTTTTAGAACAGTTCCAATCAAGGAGATCCGATGCCGGCCAGATCCGCATACTCCATTCCCCAGCGCCTGCTCCATTGGCTCATGGCTCTGCTTATCTTTTTCAATCTCTTGTTTCCGGATGGCATGAATGCTTGGAAGCACCTGATCCGCAACGGCCAGAC
>BFBZ01001839.1_pt1 | contig 13092 bp, 10 predicted proteins | sample 1888401 | NCBI WGS metagenome assembly BFBZ01 (sample SAMD00112614, study PRJDB3348) | symbiont metagenome | host: Chara braunii | reverse complement strand
GTTCGCGGGACGCGATCGCCACATCGGCCCCGGCCGCGAGCGCGTCGGCCACGCGGTTCACGTCGTCGAACGAGTACGCCAGGTCCACGTCGGTGAACACCCGGTACCGGCCGCGGGCCGCCAACAACCCGGTGCGAACCGCGTACCCCTTCCCTCGGTTCTTCGAGTAGCTCAGGACACGCAACTGTGAAGCGGAACCGGCCGCCAGGGCCGCGAGCCGGGTCTCGGTCCCGTCCGTGCAGCCGTCCAGAACGAACACCGCTTCCCACTCGGTCCCCCGCTCGGCCCGGTCGGCGACGAAGCGCGCGACCGCGTGCCACGTCCGCTCGATATCGGGACCGGGGTTGTACGCGGGCAGGATGAGGCTGTACACGACGACGTTCCGTTAGTTGAGAAGCCGCTCCCGAACACTCGGTCGCCCCGACGCAGCGCCCCGGGCGCGACTCACTTGAACGCTCGGACCGAGGGGAGCCGGAGCGCCGCCCCGTCGGCTGCGCCTGCGCCGCCCGCCGCGGTCGTGCGGGGCGCGCCGGGGGCCGCAAACTTCAAGCCCGCCCACCCCACGAGGAGCGTGCCGAGAAGCGTGACACCGAGGTCCCGCGCCGCCTGGTAACCGGGCAGGAACGGCAGGCGCGGATAAATGCCCGAAACGACGTGCAACACGAGTACGACCGTGAGCGCCGGTCCCCAGACCAACCGCCGGCGCCGCTCCATCTCCCAGAACACCAGCCCGAGCACTCCGGGGACCGCCAGTACCATGTAGTGCGTGTGATTGACCGGGGTGGCGGCCACGGCCACGATCACGAGCCCGCTCAGGGTGAACAGCGTCCGGTACCGCTCATCGGGGATGCGGCGCGCGGCCCAGAACGTCCACACGATCAGCCCCAGGGAGATCAGCGCGTGGGCGATTTTGGTGCCCGCTGAGGCCATCGGCGGGCGCGTCGCGCCGTCGAGGTTCAGTGCGTTGTGGATGATCGCGCGGACGGACTGGTTGTCCGTTCCGGTCATGTCCGTGAGTTCGCGCGACATGACGCCCGGTGCCGTCGTCAGCCCCGGCAGGAGGATCTGACCCACGAACGTTTCCGTCGTCCTCCACGCCCGGTCGGGGCCGAGTGTGAGCACCGGAACCACAACGATGCCCGCGATCATCGCGAGCGTGAAGTGTCCGAGCATCCGCCCGTCCCGGCGCACGAGCGGGTACGCCACGAGCAGGGCGGGGAACACCTTGATACAGACGGCCCCGGCCAGGCACCACCCGGCCACCGCCCGGCGCCCGCGGATCGCGGCCGCAATGACCCCTGTCAAGAGGGCCAGTACGAGCATGTTCGACTGCCCCTTGACCAGGGTGCTGCCAATCGCCGGCATACAGAGCCACACCGGCCAGCCGCGGGTCCACCAGTACCGGCGCTGGCCCGCCGTCGGCAGCGGCTCGGGGGCCGTTTTTTCGAGCGCGCGCGACAGGTGATGGGCGGACCAAAACAGGAGCGCCGCGCTCACCAGGTACCACAGCCCGACGGAGACCGGGTACGGGACCGCCCACTGCGGCTGTTCCACCCCGGCCGGCGCGTCCGCGAACGGGATCAGCGCGATGGCGAACACCGGCGGGTAGGCGTAGTGCCAGCCGTTGTCGTCGGTTACCGCGTAGGGGTCCAGCCCGTTCCGCAGCGCCCAACTGCCGCGCAGGTACACGCCGACGTCCGTGTGCCGGCGCTGCGCGAAGGCGCCACGGATTTCGGTCAGCACCCCGCAGCCGATCACCAGAACGACCAGCAGGGCGAGGCCCGCGCGGTCGCGGTGAGTGAGTGGGGCTTCCGGCATGTGCGCGGTCCGTTCCCAAGTTACGACAATGTTCGCAATCCGCCGGTAATATCGGCATTCCGGGGCGGATCGCGTGATCCCATTTTCCGGCGTCGGTCCGTGCGAGCGGGGCCACCTCTATCGGGCCGCGAAGGCTGCCTGATCCAACCCGGCACTCCGAGACAGTCCGAATCGTATGAAACGCCGCACGAAAMCCCGCCGCGGCAGCTCGCGGCAGAGAGATCGAGAGGTTTTCATTCGCCTGTGTGCGGCAACACGACCGCTCCGGCATCAGCGTGAGGCGGATGTTACCCCCGTAACACCCGTGGAGGCAACCCTGACTTGCGCGGCGAGCTACAGAAGACAAAGAGCCGCAGATTAACGCAGAAAACGCAGATAAAAAGAAAATCGTTTTATTTCTTTATCTGCGTTTTCTGCGTTAATCTGCGGCTCTTTTGTGTTCTGCGGCTCTTTTGTGCGGGGTTCGCCCGCGGGCTACAATAACGCCCCGCTCTCCACCGGAACCCGCCATGTCCACACTTCGATGCCTTCTCCCATTCGTGTTGTCGGTGTGCGTCGGCTTCGCGCCGGCCGCTCCAGAACCCGCCCCCGCATACCAGATCACCGAAGACGGCGACCGCATCCACATCACGGGGACCGCGCTGGAGGCGTCGATCAAGAAGAAGGGGTACGTGAGCGGCGTCGAAGCCGCGAGTCTCGTCGATCGGAAGACGGGGGCGCGCGACCTCGGCTTCGGGCTGGACATCGTCGATTGGATCATGGAGCCGGGCAGTGACGAAGCGTATCGCGACAAATTAGCGGGCGACTTGCCCTACGTCTTCAACAACCTCCACCACGGGAAGCGCGCGAAAAGGAGCATCGAAGGCCCGCAGATCTGCACGCAAGCGAAGTCGCTGAAACCGACGGCGATCCGAGGGGCGGATTTCGTCGCGGTGAAGCAGGACCACGCGTACACGCTCGCGGCGCCCGGCAAGAAGACCGGTTCGAAGTGGGAGCAAACGCTCGTGTTCCCGGCCGGAAAGCGGTACTTCATTTCCGCGGACAAGATCACCGCCGCCAACGCCAGCGACGCGATGTTCCTGCGCATCGACATGCCCGGCCACATCAAGCACACGAGCGGCGACACGTTCGGCGCCGTGTACCTCAGCTACCGCGGCACGATCGAGCCGAAGGAGTTCGAGAAGGACTTCGCCCCGGACGAGAAGTTCCTCTACACGCGCGACGACAAGAAGGTCCCCCGGCGCATCATCCGCGCGTACCGCATCCGCGATCCGAAGACCGGCAAAGACGGGCCGTGGCTCGCGGGGATGACGCTCGACTCCGGCGCCGTGTACGAGGCGTGGTGCCACCAGCGCGGCTACGTGTGCATGATCGAAGAGATCGGCGGGCGCCCGGTCAAGGCCGGCGAGTCGTTCGGGGCGGCGTTCGTCGTTGGCTACTTCGATTCCATTGAGGAGATGGAACAGGTGTACGACGAACTTGCCGGCAATCGGGGGCTGGAAGTGACCGAAAAGGGCTGGAAACTCACAAAAACTCCGTGAGCCGGAATGCTTCTCAACTCGTCCAGATTTCTATTGCGTCGGACAACGGGCGCGGTAATTTATGTGGTGGCAGGCCGGTAGGCCGTCGGCCCTATCGGTTGCACAAGTCCAGCCGACGGTGAGGAGAACTCCGATGACGCTTGCAAGTGTCCTCCTCTCGGATCAGGAGTCGCCGCCGGGCAATTAACGGCTGCCCGCCAGCCGGGTCGTTCGGGTCCGATTGAGCCCCGCGGGCGCCATTCCGGCTCCCGCCCGCTTCCGCTCCTCGACACCCCCACGGTCCATGTGCGGCAGCCGCGCGAACTTCTGTTCGAAGCCAATCAACAACTGGCGCCGGAACACACCACTCGGTCATCGAGCCGAGGTCAGACGACCTTACCGAACGGCACCAACCGCGGCGAAAGCCTCTGAGCGGTCTGCCCCGGAAACGAGAAGCGGGAGTACCGGAACACCGGCGCTCCCGCTTTACGCTTTTTGGAGCGAGTCCACGCGAGCGCGTTAGCGCCCGAACGCGAGCCAGCCGATCAGGATGCCGGTGATGAGCACGGCGACCGCGGACCCGAGCGCGATCAGGGCCAAATTCCGGCTCTGCGCGGTCGAATGGGTCCCGGGGCGGCGGTACGGGGGTGAAACGACGGGAACGAGTTCGTCCGGTGCCGGGGTCGGTGCCGGCGTGCGCGATCGCCCCGTTTCGGACGCGGACATCGCGGCCGTGACCTGCATCGCTCCGGACGGGTCGAAGGCGGCCGAGTCGCCCGCCGACCGCGGCCCCGAGGGGCCGTTCAGTTGCAGCGAACTGCCTTGCATCGTCCAGTAGTCCGCCAGAGGGACGTTGGGATCGGTGCCCTGACCCACCCGCGTGCGCGACAGGCCGGCGAGTACGCGGTTGCTGTGCCCCGTCCAGGGGGCCAGCGCGGCGATCACCTCGGTCGGCGTCTGGAAGCGGTCGGCCGGCTTCTTCGCCAGCATCTTCGCCACCACGGCACTCAGGCCGGCCGGCAACTCGGCGTGTGTCGCGGTCAGTTCCGGGGCGGCCTTCAACTGGTGCTGTAACAGCTTCTGCGTCGTGTTGCCGTCGAACGGCGTCTTGCCGACGAGCAGCGTGTAGAGGGTGGCGCCGAGGCTGTAAATGTCCGCGCGCCCGTCCACTTGCGGGCAGTTGATCGCCTGTTCGGGTGAAATGAAGTCGGCCGTGCCGACGACCGCGCCCTGGTCGTGCATTTCGGTCAGCTTGTCCCTGTCGCTGGCGGACCGCGTGAGACCCATGTCCAGAATCTTCACCACCCCGAACCGGTCGCGCATCAGATTGGCGGGCTTGATGTCGCGGTGGACGAAGCCCTGCTCGTGGGCGTGCTGGAGCCCGGAGGCCGCCTGCGCGACGTACTCCGCTGCCATCTCATAGGGCACGCGGCCGTCACGGTCGAGCGTCTGCTGGAGCGCCTCCCCCTCGACGTACTCCATCACGAGGTACGGGGCGGAGTTGTGCCGGGCGACGTCGAAGATGCGGACGATGTTCGGGTGGTCGAGAGCGGCGGCGGCGCGGGCCTCGCGGAGGAACCGTTCGAGCGCGAGCTTGTGGTCCTCGCCCTTGCCGGGCGCGAGCACTTTGATCGCCACTTTGCGGTGCAGTTCGAGGTGCTCACCCAGGTACACCGCACCCATACCGCCCCGACCGAGCAGGTCCTGGATCACGTACGGTCCGATGCGGAACCCTTTGTGGCGGCCGGCGAGCAGTTGCGTGGCCTGAAATTTGGTGACGAACCCCCGGTGGACGAGGAGCGTGGCGGCCTTCGACGGTTCGATGGGCAGGGCGTCGGCGCCGGGCACCGCCTTGAGGCGGCCGGCGGAGAGGATGTTGCTCTTCCGAAGAAGGTCGAGCAAATCGGCGGACGATGCCGGGGCAATGGCAGCCATGGCCGATGCGAGTCCGAGAGATAATGGGCGACGGGGGCCACGAATGTGAAACGCGGCAAATTCAACATAGAACGGAAAATCCACTTGCGCCGGATTGGAGGGCGATCGAGCGTGAAATGTGCAAAAGACGTTTGGTGGTCTAACTTTCCGCCGGCTCGCTCCAGCGGTGTGAGAGGTCGTGGGGCACCCCGAACTGGTCGCACACGCGTGCCACGACGAAGTCGACCATGTCCGCGATGCCCTGCGGGCGCGTGTAAAACGCCGGCATCGCCGGGAGCACGACGGCGCCGGCTTCCGTCACCGCGACCATGTTTCGCAGTTGGACGAGCCCCAGCGGCGTTTCGCGCGGGACGAGGACGAGTTTCCGCCGCTCCTTCAGGTGAACGTCGGCGGCGCGGTGGATCAGGTTCTCGGACGCGCCGTGCGCGATCGCCGAGAGCGTGCCCATGCTGCACGGGCAGACGGCCATGCCGGCGGTGAGAAACGATCCGCTGGCGATGCCCGCGCGGAAGTCGCGGAAGTGGTGGTAGTGTAGCCGCGTGAGGTCCAGCCCGTTCGCGTTCGGTCCGAGCAGCTCGCGCGCGTCGAACTCGTCGGCCGCGAGCCGCACGCTCCGCCCGGCTTCGGCTTCGAGAACTTCGACCGCCGCCGGGCTGACGGTCAGGTGGACGGCGCGCCCGGCGCGGAGCAGCACCTCCACCAGCCGCACACCGTAAGGCGAGCCGCTCGCGCCTGTGAACGCGACTACTAGATCGGATGCGGCCATTGGTCTTTCGGCGGGKCTGTTCGAGTGGGTCACCGTCTCCGACAGTGACGGCGCTGGCGTGCAGTAGTGTAGCTGAGAATCGGATATCGTGACCGGGTGTGCGACCCGACTGTCGGAGACAGTCGGCCACCCGAGAGAACCGATACTGCTCCGCACGCTCTCTTCCCATCCTACGGTCTGCACCGCAGAATGAACGCGTGCCACAACTCGCCCGTGCGGGAACTCGCCATGCGTTTCGTCCCCGTCGCGCTTGTGTTCCTCGCTCTTCTCGCCGCGCCAGCGAGCGGTCAACCGCCGGCCGGGCTGTCCAACTGGAAGTTCGATGAGATTACGCTCAAGAACGGGGCCAAGTTCCAGGGGCTGATTCTGAGCGAGGGGCCCGACGGTATCGAGTTCCGCTCGGTGCTCCGGCTCCCGGGGCGCCCCACAGTCACGCTCACCAGCTTCTTCGGAAAGGGCGAGATCGCCGGCACCAAAAGGCTCTCGAAAGAGGACCGCGAGGCGCTGAAAGAGAAACTGTCCGAACTGGACCCGCGCGGCGAGGGCGAGCGGAAGCGCATGGAGTCGCTGGAACTGATCGCGGCCGAGTGGCCCGGTACGGTCGCCGGCGCGCGGCGGTACGACTCGGACCACTTCTCCCTCGTCTGCACCGGAACCGAGGAACTCACCCGCCGGTCGGCCGTTCGGCTGGAACAGATCTACACCGCGTTCGCCCGGTTCCTGCCGCCGACCGTAAAGTCGGCCCGGCCCACGGTCCTCATGCTCGCCACCGATCCGGACGAGTACAAGACGCTTCTCGGCCGGTTGAACGAGGCGAACTTGCTCAACCCGGCGGTTTACGACGTGGCCACTAATCGCATCCTGTGCGGGACCGAACTGAAGCGCCTGGGTGACGAGTTGCAATCCGCCCGCGTGTACCACGGGCAACAGGTCGCCGGGCTCGACCGGTACGAGGCCAGCGTCCGGAAGCTCTACAAGGGCGACGAGCTGGCCCGCCACCTGAAAACGATCGCCGCCGAGCGGAAGCGCGCGTTCCTCGCCGACGTGAACAACGGGCTCAAGTTCGATGAGGCCACCGCGCGCCTCTTCGCGCTGCTGTACCACGAAGCGTTCCACGCCTACGTGGGCACGTTCGTTTACCCGCCGCTCAAGGCCGAGGACGTAAAAGCGGGGAAGGGCACCGGCGAACTGCCCCGGTGGCTCAACGAGGGGCTGGCGCAGGTGTTCGAGACCGCCGTTGTGGAAGCCGGCGAATTGCGGGCCGACCACCCGGACGTGGAGCGCCTCCGACTCGCCAAGGATTGGCTGAAGGGGAAGAACGGTGGGCCGCTCGTTCCGCTGGGCGACCTGCTCGCCATCGGTCGCGACGCGTTCCTCGCGTCCCATACCGATCAGAGAGCCGCGTCGGACCGGGCCTATTTGACGTGCTGGGCGCTGGCCCACTATCTCACGTTCGACCGCCGACTGATCGGGACCGAGGCGCTTCGCAAGTACCTGATCGCGGTGAACGGCGGCGGCGACCCGAAACGAGCGTTCGCGACCCTCGTGGGCCAGGATCTGACCGCGTTCGAGAAGGACTGGCACGCGTACCTGACGCGGCTCCAACCCGATGGCACGTTGGCACGGTGACGCACACAGTCGAAAGTCGGAAGGTTGAAGACCCCAACATGTGCGCGTCTTCGACGTTACGACTTGTGACCTTCCGACTTGGGACTTTCCGAAACCGCCTTCGGCCCTTCCGGAACCGGAGGGTCTTGCCGGTGGATGCCGAACTCCTGGTCGGCCGCGCCGTCGGGTACCGTCTCCTCGTGCGGTTTGTCGTGGTGCCGCCCGGTCACGGTTTCGACCGCCTTCTCAACGGCCTTTTCGACGGCGTGCCCGACCGCGACCGCCGGTTTCGAGATGATCGCGGGCATGTGCGGCGGCTCGCCGGTCGAAACGTGCCGGGAGAACACGTACTTGTACAGTAGCGCCCCGCCGATCCCGGCCAACAAGTGGCTGATGATGAGCGACCGGTACTCGTTGACCTTCTTGAAGATCTCCAGCACCTGGTCGGTCAGGAAGTACGACAACCAGAACAGCAGGTTCACGAGCGGGACGGCGTAGATGGCGTCGGCCATGAGGAACCGGCCCATCGGCACCCGCAGCACCCCGGCCATGATGAACACCGGCGCCCGGATGCCCGGCAACATGCGGGCGCCCAGCAGCACCCAGATGCCGCGCTCGGCGAAGTTCTTTTCGATCTGCTCTTGCTTCTCCAGCGGCACGAAGTTTCGGCGCACGAACCCGATGTCGAGCAGGTGGCGCCCCCAGACGCGGCCCATGCCGTACAGCACCCCGTCGCCGATCACGACCCCGGCGATCACCACCGGGAGCATGTAGTACCAGTGGAGCTGCGTGTCCTCGTGTCCGACCAGAGCGCCGGCCGTCAGAACCGGCAGTTCTTCCGGGATCGGGAACCCGAACCCGGCCGCCAGAAGGGCGACGAATACGCCGACGTAACCGTACTGGTCGAAGTGTTCCAGCATCTCGCGACCCGTGGGGGGCATCCCGACCGGTGCCGGGCGATTTTGACAGCGTACCGCTAACAGTGGGCTATGGGCAGTGGGCGGAGAAAAAGCACCGTGTTCTCATTCTCGGTTGCCGTTCGGGTCGGTCCTGGGTTTTTCTGTCCGCTGCCGTTAACTCTCGCTCGCACTCCGAAGGACCCGCACATGAAACTGGGGCTCATCAACTCCGCCTGGGCTCAAGCCGGTCGGGGCACCGCGTTCGGAATCCAACAGACGAAGGCCATCGGGTTCGACTCGATCGACATCTTCGCCGACCCGTTCGATATTGATGCCAGGGAGCGGAAGCTGATTAGCACGGAGTGCGAGCGGGTCGGGCTGCCGATCATCAGCGTCGCGTGCGTAGCCGTCGGTCTCATCGACTTCAACCCGAGTGTACAACGGTTCCACGTCGGCCGGTGTCGGGCGTACCTCGACTTCTGTTACGAGCTCGGCGCCCGGAACCTGCTCCTCGTGCTGGGCGAGTACATCTGGGAGCGCCAGGTGATTCCCGCCGCGGAGCAGTGGGCGACCGCCGTGACGCACCTCAAGGCGCTGGGCGATTATGCCGCGCAACTCGGCCTCGAGATCGCGCTCGAATTGGAGCCGTTCCAGCAGTCGCTCCTGAACGACGTGCCGAACATGGTGACGTTCATCGACGAAGTGAACCATCCCGCCGTGCGTGCGAACATCGACATTTCGCACCTCCACCTCGCGGGCGCGCGGCCCGAGGAACTGCGGGCGCTTGCGGGTAAAGCGGCCCACGTTCACATCAGTGATTGCAACGGTAAGGTACACGGCGACCTGCCGCCGGGGCGCGGGGTGGTGGACTTCGTGCCGTATTTGCGCGAGATCGCGGCGCTGGGGATCGATGGGGCGATTAGCGTGGAACTGGAGTATTCCCCGGAGCCGGGAAAAATCGTCGAGTGGGTAACGGAAGCGTACCGGGAGACGGACAAACTTCTCCGCGCCGCGGGCATCGCGCGCGAATAATAGCAGTTGCCGGGTAAGTGTCTGCCCTTGGGCAGGAATGGCGCACGACCCACCGGTGACCGACCAATGACGAAGGGAAGAACCCCGTCTTTGGTTCTTCCCGCGGCGTAGGCGGGTCACGGCGGGTCGTTGCCGTTCCCGTGAGTATGGTGGAACGATGGCCGATCAAGTAATCGATACGGATCTCCAGCGCCGGTCCGGTGAGTGGCAGCGGAGCGCGGGCGAGGCAGCGCCGGAAGCGAAGAAGTTCCTTCAGGGGCCGCAGCACCGCAAGTTCGAGCTGTGGCAGGCGGTGAAGGTCTTCCGCGAAATGGTGTACGGGTTCCGGAAGCTGCATTTCCTCGGACCGTGCGTGACCGTGTTCGGCTCCGCCCGGTTCGACGAGCGCCACCGGTACTACGTCATGGCCCGCGAGGTGGGCCGCCTCCTGGCGAAGTCCGGGTTCACCACGATGACCGGCGGCGGGCCGGGCATCATGGAGGCCGCCAACCGCGGCGCCCGCGACGCCGGCGGCCGGTCGATCGGGTGCAACATCGTGCTCCCGATGGAGCAGAAGCCGAACCCCTACGTCGATTCGTGGATCGACTTCGAGTATTTTTTCGTCCGCAAGCTGATGCTGGTGAAGTACAGCTACGCGTTCGTCGTGATGCCCGGCGGGTTCGGCACGATGGACGAGCTGTTCGAGGTGGCGACGCTGATCCAGACCGGGAAGCTGGAGAACTTCCCCGTCGCGCTGATGGGCGCGGACTACTGGCGCCCGCTCATGGACCAGTTGCGGGTGATGGCGAACGAGAAGACCATCGACGCGACCGACCTCGACCAGCTCATCGTGTCCGACGACCCGGGCGAGGTGGTGTCGGGCATCACCGATATTGCGATGAAGCGATTCGGCCTGACCTATGGCCCGCAGTGCAAGCCGCGGTGGTGGCTCGGCGAGCGGTGGAACAGGCTGCGGAAGTAGTTAGCGGGCAGCACAAGAAAGTCGTAAGGTCGGAAACCAGAGATCGCCTTCTTGGTTGCTTTGTTGAAACGATGAGGTGATTACGGGCGTGTATCACCGTGCCCCTCACCCCGCAGGAGCGGGGCGAGGTGAACACACGCCGCGTCTCAAAAGCCACACGTCACGAAGTGCTTAACGGCTCCGCAATCCCAACACCTTTCCCCGCTCCTGCGGGGAGAGGTCGGCGAGTCTTCGAGCCGGGTGAGGGGCACGGCGATACAACCGAGACGCCCTTATCATTTCAACAGGGCACTTCTTGGTTTCTGGCTTTACAACTTTCAACCTTATGATTGGCAATTAGTGGTTGGCGTAGGTGTCGTAGGGCCGCGGGCACTGGAAGCCCTGGCCGAACGGCGGGGAGAACTGCGTGGKGGGGCACTTCTTCCACAGTCCGCCACACGTCGGGCCGCACGGCGAGAAGAACTGCGAGCACGTGCCGAACTGGAACGCGAGGGTGCTCTTCAGGCTGCCGCAGCCGTTCTGGCAGGAGTAACCGTACATGCAGTTGCCGCCGGTCACGTTGGACATCGTGAACGCGCCGCGGGTACTGTAAACGGCGGCCCTCGAACTCGAACCGCAACTGCTGCACCCGCCTTCGCCTCGAATCACGGTCGCTCCGGCGGTCGGCTGAATCGGAGTCGCGGCCATTGCGGCGGGCGCGCCGTTCGGCGCCCGAGCCGGGTGGGGGTGGGACTGGGGGTGTTGAGCGGGCGCGACGCCGGCGACGAACAGCACACCGAATGCGGCCAGGAACAATCTTCGCATGGTGAGAACCCTTCCGTGGTAACGCCGCTTCCGTTGCGGCTAATCGTCCATCGGAGGCGGGTGAACCGCGTCATCGGCAAATAGGATACTGCAAAACCCACAAGTGAACCGAAGCACTCGTGCTGGCGCGGTCGAAATGATGGGTCCGCGTTCGCGTGGAGAAGGGGCCGGGTGAAGTGTAGCGGTTGGCCCGCTTTTCGTGCCCCTGGATGAACTGAATGCACCGATCGTATCAGGTCTTAGGCGCGGGGAGAAAGACGCCCCGTTCTATTAGTCGAGCTGTGTCCGACATGGATAGGGCTGCCGGGCACAGCCACAAAATCCGGTACACCATTTCCCCGCACGTGCCTTATGCCTCGGCGATCCGCCGGATGATTCGGCCGTAGTCCGGCGCAAACGAGTCCCACACTCCGCTCTTCAGAGCGATGCGGTTCGGCCAGTTCACCAGGTTCAGGTGGTCGCCGGTCCACACGTCGGTGTGTTCGCCCCACCGCGCCGACGCGACCGATACGACCCCGTCGTTCGGTCCTTCCGCCCGGCTTACAATTCTGTGCGGAATCCGCCATTCAGGACCCATCCACGGACTCTCGCACACGCCGGCAACCGACAGGTATCGCACGCCCGGTGCATCGGGCACCGTTTCGTTGAACCGCTGGCAGCCGAACGTGGTGAGATCGAGGAACGCCTGGTACGAGAGGCCGAGCAGTTGGAAGAACGGCGCCGCCAGGCGGCCGAACCGCCGGACGCCCCAATCGGCGAAGGAGCTACCGCGGTGCGGGGTGCCGACGGTGGTGAGCGACTTCACGCGGTCGGCCATGCCCAGGCGCGACACCATGTACCGGCCGTCGAGTCCGCCCATGCTGTGCCCGATCACGTGAACCGGACCGGTCGGAACGTTCCGTTCGATGTACCGCTTCAGTTCGGCGGCGCGGGCCGCGACGCCGCGGGTGCAACTCAGGCGCGGAACCAGCACGCGGTTACCGACGGCTTCCAGTTTCTCGCGGATGCCGGGGAAGTAGTCGCGTAGCGTCCGGCCGAGCGCGGTGACGCGCTCGGAACCGCACAAGCCGTGAACGAGGACGATCGGTGCGTCGAGTTTCGGGGTCTCGTTATCGGACACTTCTGGCGGTTCCTTGAATAGCAAAACACCCTCAGTTCCGGCTCGGGGAGCCGATCGAGGGAGAGGAATCCGTTCGCGTCGGGTTGTGTCAGCAGCGGAGAGAGTCGGTAAGATGCTTCGATTCGACCTACAGCATCGAATCTGCAGGAAAGAAGCCCGCGCAAGGACACCGTCGCGAAGACTGTTAGGATCAATACATACAACCTTCACAGGACGCACGCAATGGGAATTTCCCTGGCTCAACCCGGAAAAACTCGTATCGGCTGGATCGGCACCGGCGTGATGGGGCGCTGGATGTGTGAACACGCAATGAAGAAGGGGTATGCGGCGACCGTGTATAACCGCTCAGCGGACAAAGCACAACCGCTAGTGGATCAGGGCGCTCAACTGGCGAAAACGCCGAAAGACGTGGCAGCGAATTCGGACATCGTGTTCGCGATCGTGGGGTTCCCGAAGGACGTGCGGGAGGTGTTTCTCGGCTCAGAGGGCGCTCTGGCGGGAGCAAAGCCGGGCACGGTGCTGGTGGACATGACGACGAGCGAGCCGTCGCTGGCTGAAGAGATTTATGCGGCAGCAAAGGCGAAGGGCGTCGCCGCGCTCGACGCCCCGGTGAGTGGCGGCGACGTGGG